>Ga0247611_10007815_pt1 | contig 13303 bp, 12 predicted proteins | sample 177DNAGHGhighgp2_FD_192422 | JGI IMG/M metagenome (GOLD analysis project Ga0247611, IMG submission 192422) | Sheep rumen microbial communities from Palmerston North, Manawatu-Wanganui, New Zealand - 1770 DNA GHGhigh gp2 | ecosystem: Host-associated > Mammals > Digestive system > Stomach > Rumen... | reverse complement strand
CAGCATTGTTTGACCTGACGCATCAGTTCGTAGGCTTCTTGCCCATAGAGTAGGGAAATGAACTCGCCACGCAGGCGTCCGTCGCCGTGTTCACCGCTGATGCTGCCACGATGCTTTTTTACTAACAGGGCAGTCTCTTTGGCCAAGGTGCGGAACAATGTACGTCCTTCCTTGGTCTTTAGGTTAAGAATGGGTCGCAGATGCAATTCCCCCGTACTGATATGCCCATAAAACACGCACTTTGCTCCAAGTCTGTCGAGCAACAGTCGGAAGTCCTTCATATATGCAGGCAATCTACTTGGAGCCACAGCTGTATCTTCAATCACTCCCATCGGCTTTGCATCACCTTTCATACTGCCAAGGATGCCTAATCCCGCCTTGCGCAGGTTCCACACCTTGGCGACATCGCCTCCATATACGCGCGTACATTTATATATATGTCCGCTACCGAGTAGGTCTTTCTCCAAGGCTGTTGCTTGGCTATCCAATTCTTCTCTGGTTTCAGCTCTTAACTCTGTAATGAGCAGTGCAGCAGGATCACCTTCAACGAAGAACCGATTACGTTGTTGTTCTGCGTTACTCTTGCTCAGCTCTAAGATTTCACCGTCAATCAGTTCTACTGCAGTTGGCTGATGTTTTAAAGCAACCAGATTGGCCTCAAAGCTTTTTTCTATCGCATCACAATGTCCACAAACCGCCATGACCTCCTTGGGAGGCAATGGGTCAAGGCTCACAGTAATTTCTGTGACGAACGCCAGTGTTCCTTCACTACCGACTAACAATTTGCACAAATCCACACTCCCATCAAAGCTCCCCTCGCCAGTCGGAGAGGGGCTGGGGGGGAGGCTTTCAATGGCTTCGTCGATGGCATATCCACAACTGCGACGTCGTAGTTCCTTGTCAGGATAACTCTTTTCTATCAACGAACGGGTCTTATCATCTAACGCCCAATGTTCCAACTGAGACAATACGGCATCCAAAAGTGGTAGAGATTCACGATAGCCAGGCTCTGCAATTTTCTGCGTATCGAACTTTGTGCCATCCGACAAGATTCCTTTGCATGCAATCACATGATGGCGTGTACTGCCATACACCAATGAGTGTGTTCCACAGGAATTATTGCCGAACATACCGCCAATGCAGCAACGGTTGCTTGTAGAGGTTTCTGGGCTGAAGAACAATCCGTACGGTTTCAAAGCGATGTTCAGTTCATCTCTTATCACACCAGGTTGTACCCTTGCCCAACGTTCCTCTGCATTGATTTCTAATATCTTGTTCCAGTACTTGCTGATGTCTACCACGATACCGCTTCCCACTACCTGTCCTGCCAGCGACGTGCCGCCTGCGCGGGGAATCAGGTCAACTCCCCTTTCTCGTGCCTGCTGCATCAGTTCCCGTACGTCGTCCTCCGTCTCCGGATAGACTACGCCGTATGGAATCTCCCGATACACGGATGCATCGGTAGCGTAAGCTATTTTATGTAGACTGTCAGTATAGAGCTTCATCAATACTCTTAAATAGCATTAAGCTATTCTTTTTATCATTTTATAGCAGAGTACAAAGCATGAGAAGCCTATGACACTTCCCAACACATTGTGTATGATATCATCAACATTAAAAACGCCACGGGTTGTAATCAATTGTGTTAACTCAATAAAGAATGATAATGTAAAGCCGATTCCTAAAGTATTCAATATATGCTTTTTCTTTAATGCGCCTCCGACAAAAAAACCTATTGGGATGAACAACATGACATTCATGATAATCTGAGTTAATAGTTTATTGTAAAGCACGCTATAACTCCATAGGGGTTGTAGATAATAACGTTTCTCAAACGTTTCTTCTCTGTAAAATATGGTTGTGCATAATACAAGAAAGACATATCCCATAAGCAAACAGAACGAGGCTTGTCTAACAAAGACGGAGTAGCTAGTCTTCATTCGGAATAACAACACAATAATAACACATACAAAAAGAGAGACACCTATGATTATCGTCAGAGGGATGCCGATGTCATATTTTAATATGTACTTAATGATGTATTCAGTATCGAACTTCATCCATTTTTCTTGCGTAAAACAATCATTCCTTTAATTATATTCTTCGTGTTTTGTAACACCAACTCTTTCATCCAGTTAAGACCGAAATCAAACCATCGTTGAGGATGCGTGGTTATCATCAGTTGTTCTGGCAGACGATTCTCTTGCAACGCACGGATAATGTCATCGGTGGAGTGGAAAGACCAACCTTTAGCATTCCATTCCTCTTGGAAATCCTCTATCTTGTCTCTCACGCTAACCTTATATCCATCCCATCGACGTCCTGTATCTGTCAAATACAGTATCTTGGAGAAATCTGTCGTGAGATAGGGTTCGCCACTGATACTTAACGTCTTGTAATCGTATTGTTTCCAAATGTCTTTGCTATCGTATGGTGAACGGGGACTTCCATGCATACAAATCGTAGAAACAGGAACCAACTTCCTCAACTTTTCTATATTAATTTTGAAGTCTTCGAAAGCTTTCTGCACATCACCATTACAAGTAGTCAATGACTCATAGTGATAACCCACTTCGTGTCCCAACTGGTGGATGGTACGGATAATCGCGTCGTCCCAACTCTCTGGAACGGCCCTGAAATAGTAAGAGGCTTTGGCTCCTAATTCATTTTCGTCTTTTGCTACTGCCAGTGAATTCTTTGGCTTCAAATCCACATCATGCCGAAGGATGACAAACCGCTTTGGCTGATTCCCTTCACAATAATGCTGATAAGTGATAAACTCATAGCCACAGTCTTTTAACTGCGACACGAGTTTACAATATTTCTCTCGAGTGAAATCCATCTTATTTGAAGCGATATTGATAATCGGGGTTTTCGTTCATGATGCGCTTACTCTCAGGATAGTTCTCTATGAACCACACAGAGAATGCAACTGGGTCTATCTTTGTCTTAAGAAATTCCTGCTGTTTGTTTTGAGTTTCTTCCTTAATTCTTTTATTCTTAACTAATTCTATAGCTTTCTCAATTGATGCTGTTTGCGATGCCTCGTCAGTCTTATAATAATAGAGTAATCCCACTCGTTGCTCATCATTGGTATATCCTCTTGTTTGAGCATTCACATAGATTGCAGATGTACCAAGTATTGCACATTCGGATGCCATTGTTGCACTTTCACCATAAAACAAGGTTGCCTCTTTCATTACATCGTGAACTTTCTCGTACGGGAATTTGATTTGGTATTGTTGTATTGACGATGGCAAGTTATCTTCAGAACTAATAAAGACCTCTGCATATTTCTTAATCTGATTGACAACTTCTATTTTATTCTTCTCCGTAATGAATTTGGTTCCCTCATCATGAAAAGCTTTTGAACTTACAAACCTGATAACAACAAATGGCGTATCAATAGGTATATTTAGCAATCGATACACCTCATCCTTATCATAACGGAAATAATTTGGATGCAAATAGAATAATTCGATGTTTGCATCTATCCTTATCTGATCATTACGTAGCGTTCGTTCAAAGGAAGTGGAAGTAATCAATGCACCCAAGAATTTCGAAAAGGCCAAATCATAAAAGCCCACCGCTTCAGTATCTGTAAGCCCGACCTGCTTTTTACCTGTTAAGAATGCTGCTAATACTACTCCAGGATTAATTCTTGAAACAACAAAGTCTATATTATTCTTACGAATAGTTTTCATTGCTATCCAAGTGTTTTGCAGTAAAGTAACCATCTTTGCCACAATGCCTTTTCCCGGACGTTTTAATTGAGTGTATTCAATACCATAGACATTCAACAGATAATCTGAAATGTCTTTCTTAGAGGCAAGCCAGAAAACCTTATGACCTTTCTTGATGAGTTCTTCACGAAAAATTCGGAAATTGTGAACTTGGGCGGGGTGCCCTGTTGAAATTAATATATTCATTAGATACTATTGAGTGTGTTAATAATGTGTTCCTTTTCGTTTCGGGTCAAATAGGGAGAACTTGGTACTGCAATAACAGAATTAAAAATGCTATCGTACACTTCTAGCTGTTCTTTATGATAATAACATGACAGCAAATTATCTTTCCCGATATGAGGCTGGAAACCATACAAATAATGTTGTGTAAGATTATTTGCAGCAATTCCTTTTTCCCGAAGTTTGCTGATAGTTTTCTGGGCATCTCCAGAAACAAGTCTTAGCAACAGTCGATTCCTGTTAGATAATCCTTTTGGCAGTACCTTTTGTACAATATATCTCGAATCGTCAATGCCCTTGATGATGTCGTTTGCGTTCTTTACCCTTTTGGCGTTTAATTCTACAATAGTATTAAATCTTTTGATTAATGCATTAGATCTTTCTTCACTTAATCTATGAATATCTTTGGTAACCCTTTGGCCTTTTTTTTCCTTCATCTGGAGTAATGTAGAATAGAAGAAATTCCAAGGGTTATAGCAGTGATGGTTAGTATGACTTTCAAGGAATCTTTTTAATACTCTGTATGCAATAATATGCGATGGTATTTGCTGGAACAAGTCTGTTCGTATCGTGTGTTTGCTTAGAAAAAGGCCACCAGTGGTTTCGTGCAGATTCTTGATTAAACTGAAAACCGAATAATCGCCAAAATTACCTAATTCAACACCGTCGTATGATGAGCCTAAAGCTTGGGCACAATCCTCAATAATAATTATATCGTTGTCCTTAGCCCATTTACATATAACATCCATTTCATTTGGATTTCCGCCCAGATGTATTACCTCTACAACATCTAAATCAATAGTTGAAAACAACTGGTGAATATCCATGTTGAGGGTATCTGGATCAACATCAATAAAAACAGGAGTGTGCCCATTCATTACTATTGGATAAATAGCCAACACACACGACAATGGGGAAACACCTATGCGAAGGCTTCCATGTTCTTCATACAATTTCTTATATATATAGTTTAGCCCATCCCCCGCATTTGAAAGGATATAAGAGTAATAACCAACAAAATGTGTAGACAGATAGTCTTCAGTACTTTGTGTTTTTATATAGCCCGTCTTATTTAAAGAAATCATGCTTCAGTTTGCTTAATGTCAATAGATTTAACCCCTCTTTTCTTTGCTATATAGAATGACATGAAGGGGAATATGATGCCTGGCATTATGTCACTCCGACTCCAAATGGCCCTAATCTTCTTTCCCCTCAATGACTTAATATATTCAGTCACTGTAATAAGACCTTGCGATATGGCTTTTAATCCATAGACTGTATCTGTTAACCAATTAATCCACTTGATACCTACTTGGTATGTCGTCGGATAGTTTTGCGATATATTATTCACATATCGATACATCATCTTTGCGTAGTCAATACCACAGGCCTTTGCCAACCCGACCCAAAGCCATGTTCTGGGATTGATTTCTATGAGTTTATACTTACCATCACGTTTATCAAGTAAGAACTCTATTTCGCACGTTCCTGTATAGTCTAATGCTTTTACTAATGGAGTCGCTTCCTCCAAAATAGCAGGAACGAGGATACTTTCTGCGAAAGTTGCCGTACCATATTTGACAGGGTGCTCTCTCAGCTTTCGTCCCATCCAATAAGACTTAATATTTCCTTGTATAGCAAAGCATGTGAAAGAGACTACTTTATTATCTTTATCATTGGGTATCAGTTCTTGTATCATTATGTCTTGGACACTTACCATCTTTCTAATGGAATTACATACATCCATGAGTTCCTGATATGAATCTACCTGAATAGCCTTTTGATGTGTCGCTTTGAAAAAGGAGAGCCCTTCATTGCCTTTTATCAGCAGAGGATACCTAAAAAAATCTGCCTCATTAATGTTCTCAGGATAACATGTTGAAGGTATAGCCGTACCACACCCTTCCGCTACCTTCAACAAATTCTTTTTATTAATAATGTTATAGAGGTCGGACTTGTTAGGTATCAGCATCTTGTAAAATGGTGTAAGTTGAGCTTTGTGGAGTGCCAGGTTTTCAACGATATGATCATTGCTGCCGATGAGAAACCAACCGCGAATGTTCTCCTTCTGAGCTGTCTCAATCAAAAAATCTATAAACGCCTCCGACTTAAAATCTGGGCACCTGAAATACTTTGTACAATATTTAGAATGTTGTGCCAAGCAATGAACCGTATCCATTACATAAACAGGGATACCTAATTCTCCCAGTGAACGTGTATTAGAAAGCCCTTGGACATGTCCTTCTAAAACGATTGCCCCTTTCATTTTGTCATCTCCCACTGTCAATAATCTATTAATTGTTTATAATACTGTTATAAATATCAAAAATACGATTAGCTACAAGCTCATTAGAAAGTCCTCGTTCTATAATGCGTTGGTGACCTGTTGTCTTTCCATGAAAAGAAAAAGTCAGGTCTATAGCATGAGCGATATCATGAGCATCATACGAAGTGACGTAACAACCTTCAATGCCTGAAGTTACCTCTTTAACGTCACCGACATCAACAGAAACAATAGGTGTTCCACACTCCAAGGCCTCTTTGACAACCTGTGGAGAACCTTCACGAAAAGATGTCATCAACAGGCAGTTTGAAGCATTCATAATCAAATTTACTTGATTACGGGTAAAACCACGCATCTCAATCAGATGAATGTCAGAAACCCATGCGGCAGCAGCCTTAGCCAGTGGGCTGTTTTTTACAGCATTGTCAAAAGCACCGGCAAAGAGTACATATTTTCCATCAGTCTCCCATCCAAGCTGTTTTCGTGCTTCAGTTCTTTCCATTGGATGAATAGTAATAGTATCTATTCCACAGGGCAATGCGCACTGATTATTACCATGATAGCCAGCTTGTTTCTGTAACTGCTCAGTAACAAAGATGTTATATGCAGAAAGCCGTATTGCTAATCTTGAGAAAAAGAGATTTCTTCCACCTTCGTGAATATCACTACCATGGTAGGTGGTCACAACAGGAATCATTCTTTGCAAATTTGCCAGCAATCCACTCAGTCCATAGTGGGCATGAATCAAATCAGGATGGTATTCATGGATTTTTGCCTTTAATGCAGAGTAGTTGGAAAGATACCCACGTATTCCTTTTCCGTGCACACCGAAATATTCAACGTCTATTCCCAATTGTTTCAAAGCATCTACCTGCTCAGCAATAAAAGGGGCGAAATACCCTTTGTTATGATTTGCTACAATTAAGACTCTCATTATCTTGAGTTATTAACCATTATCCGCTTTAACCACATTCCATAAAAACACTACACCCAATGTGTAGAGGAAACTGATGAATATAGCTGGATTTGCCGTACGAAAACGTGTAAAGATGTGATACAACCCGTAGAAAGAAACAATGTACATGAATGGCACATGCAACAAAACCTTTCGTAGTTCCAGACTGGCACAGACAGCACCCGTTAATAACATCTCTATCAAAATAAACAGTAGAAAGGGTATCATTCTATATTCTCGATTTCTGACAGAGAAATAGGTTCCTATCCAGAAAGGTATAATTAAGAACAATTTATAATATAACCCCGCTCCTAAAAATTCCAAGTACGAAGGTCCGGTAACTTTTGGAAAAAGAGATGGGAACGGACCTAAAAATGCTCCAAAAAAACTTACAAAATAGTTAAATCCTGACGAATAAGAACTATTGTTCGTATCGGCAATCACAACGTCAATATCACCTCCTTTTGCATAACTATCAAACAATTGCTGCATCAGTGCTAAAGAAATAACCAAACCGCCAGCAGCCCCTAAAAAGAGGAAAAAAGAAATTGCATGTTTTCGTTTTACGATACCATAATAAACAAAAATAGACACCACGATAAACGCAGATACGGCTGGACGAAAAAAGAAAATGAGAAAAACGAAAAACGCGACTCCAATCAAACCACGACTTGATTGTTCCTCAATGGCCTTATGTTGGGAGTAAAGCGCACATATAACCAAAAACACAAATAGGGACTCTTTCAAGAAAGAACTATTGAAAAACCCCAAATACGATGATGTGCTATAGGCCAGGGCGGCCAAAAAAGCGAATTTTACAGGCATGAACGACTTACCCATCCTATATATGAAGATTGAAGAAATTCCCCCAAGCAACGTATAGATGGCATTCAACAATAATTTAGACGGATAAACATAGAACACAAAAGAATCGAAAAACAAAGCCCCCCAGTCATCGGATTCGTACTTATTGATAATTCTTGATATATTTTTGACTAGTCCCAAATCTATCACTTGAATGCTATTCTTGTAGTAGAACATAGCATCTATTTTGCTGAACAGGAATGTATCATCATCATAATAAACAGAAATGAGCATGAAAAAAACTTCCAATAGAAAAGTATATATAAGAACTGTATAGAATAACGACTGCTCAGAGTAATCCGTATAGTCATCTTTGGAATAATACAACAACAATGCCATCTGCGTTACAAATGCCACAATAGGAGCAGCACTCATCAAGATGAATGACCTTTGATAGGTCATAGCAAAGATGAAGCCAATAGTTAGAAAGCCTACAATGAAAAAATTGGTATGCAGTTTATACAACATGACCTTTATAGCGTGTGCGCAGACGCCAGTAAATGCCCAGTAGGATGAACGTTAGTTTCAAACCAAGTACACTCACCATCTTGGCTGTGCGCCTGGCCTTGGGAGTGCTAGCATGATTGAGCAAGTCGGCATGCCGTTTCAAAATAGCAAGTACTTCCGGCTTGTCTTTCGTTTGTAACTGATGAAATTTGTACCCTCTGCTCACCCAAAGGTTTGCCATATAGGTAAGAATAGCTTCGGCATTAACACAACCTTGACAGCATTTTTCCTTCCAGTCGGTGAATAACTTGTCGTAACTGCGATCCACGCGGATGGATGGGCTGGTAGAGAGGCTTGCAGCACGATGGTAATAGCCATAGAATGGAAGATTAAGTATTTTTACCATACGAACATGCTGCCAGAGTTGCATGCTCCAGTAAATATCTTCGCTGATTATTCCAACAGGGAAAAAGATATTATAGTCGAGTATGATTCGTCTGCGAACTAATAGGAAGCATGCGCTAATTTGTAACTGTTGTGTCGTCACCAAATGTGAAAAAACAATTTGGATGTCATGTATGTTAGCGATGTTTTCTATATCATAGTCAGCGCTGGGACAACTTTGATTCTTTTCCCAAATATCTACCCTTTTGAAAATAATAAGGTCTGCCTTTTCTCCTTGTAAGAGATTCTCAAGTCCGTCGGATAGCAACCATTCATCATCAGAATCCAAGAAAATGATATATTCCCCTGTAGCCTGACGTATGCCTGTATTACGAGCACCGGAAAGCCCCTGATTCTCCTGATGAATGACGCGAATACGCTGATCAGAAAGGGCTAATTGGTCACATAGCTCACCACTATTGTCCTTACTACCATCATCTACAAGGATTATTTCCAAATCCTTATAGGTCTGTCGGAGCACAGACTGGACACAACGCTCAAGATAGAGCCTGACGTTATATACAGGTATGATTACACTTACCTTCATGATTATCGCTTGGATATTACTTATTCAATACGATATGATATATATGAACAATTTGTTCTGCAACCTGTTCCATTGGGAGTCCAAGATCAATAATCCGTTGTCGTCCTTTGGTCTTTCCTTGGAATGACAATGCCTGTCTTAGGCATGAGGTCACTTCATTTACATCATGTGATGTGACATAACAACCTTCCACGCCAATCATGGTCTCTTCCACATCTCCTACCCTAACTGCAACGACGGGGGTTCCACAGGCCATGGCTTCTTTGACTACAAGGGGGCCGCCTTCGCGATGGGATGTCATCAGCAGACAGTCAGCGGCATTCATGGCCAGATTCACCTCTTCGCGAGTATATCCGCGCATCTCCATGAGTTGAGCACCCTCAATTTGTGCAGCTGCAGCTTTTGCCAGCGGACTGTTTTTCACCGCATTGTCAAAAGCTCCTCCAAAGAAAACATATATCCCCTTGGGATCCCAGCCAATGGCTTTTCTTGCAACAGCACGGTCGATAGGATGAAATGTGTTCATGTCGATGCCACAAGAGATAATACTTTTCTTTTGTCCGTTGTAGCCTGACTGTTCCAACAACCTATTGGATACAAAAATATTGTAGGCTGATAATCTTGTGGCTACTTTTGATAAGAAGAGCGCACGCCTGCCAGAGTGAATGTCGCTGCCATGATAGCTGGTAACAACGGGAACCTTACGCTGGAGATTAGCCAGCAATCCACTAAGCCCATAATGGGCATGGATGAGATCGGGCTTATAATCGCGAATTTTGGCTTTCAGCGCATTGAGATTGGACAGGTATCCGAGAATACCTTTTCCATGGACACCATAATAGTCTATCTCTACACCCAAGTGCCTGATAGACTCTACCTGTTCCGTTATAAAAGACGTGAACTTGTTCGTGTTGTGACTAGCTACGATCAAAACTCTCATGATTGACACAAAATAAAAACTGGTTTTTGCTTAAATGGCATTATTTGCTACTCTTCCTCCATAGCAAGATATTGGAGACGGTGCCCCAGAAATAGCGCCAGTCGGTGCGGAAGGGATGTTCCAGATAGGCCTCGATATAGCGACGCTCGGAGGCCTGAATCTCATCAAGACCTATGGGCGTCTTCTTTTCATAATAGAACGGTGGCAGCATGCCGGGCTTCACCTTCGTCCGAAGCTCCTGCATCTCTGGCGTGTAGAGTGAGAAGAAATGTTGGGTAAGTGGACGTACTCCCACCCATTTCATGTCGCCTTTGAATACATTGACGAGCATGGGCAGCTCGTCGAGCCAGGCTGAGCGGAACAGTCGTCCCCAGACATTGACACGGAAGTCGTTGGTCAGCTTGCCCGAGTGGTCGAGCTTGTTCTGCTCGTACACATAGTCCTGCAGATACTGGGAATAGCTATGCATGGTTCTGAATTTGTAGACCTCAATCAGTTTGCGATCCTTACCAACACGCTTCATCCGCAATATCGGCGATTCGCAGGTATCGTTCCACTCCAATGGTTCCGACCGTTTCTCTGCCGTGACATAGATTGCGTCGCTCCTGATCTCATGGTCAATAATCTTAAAACCTGCGCGGCATATTCTCCCTAAGATCTCTGTGCGGCTGTAAGTACGGTGACGTTCACCACTAATGAAAAAGTAAAGCTTTTTGGTTGCCTTGATCTTTGGCAGCATCTCATGCCAGAAGTATGCCAGAAGTACAAAGAAGTTTCCTATCCCAAGAGGAAATCTCTTCTTGATGGCATTGAACTCCTGGCGGTTGGCGACCGCCACACATTTCAGTTGGTCGCCAATCTGCATTTCATGGTTCCAACCATCGAGAACGTCGTTCAGTTGGGCGATGTGGTTGAGTTTACCTTTGACATAGATCTTCATATCAGCTTAAGATGATGTTTCAGAGTGATGTGATAAGCGTAGCACAGATAAGTTTGATATCTGCTGAGTCAATATAGGGGTGCATGGGCAGCGAGAGCACGGTCGCACACAATCGTTCGGCCGTAGGACATTGAAGATTGAAGATTGAAGATTGAAGATTGGCAAACGCTGTCTGCTGGTGCATGGTTTTGGGGTAGTAGACCATCGACGGGATGCCTGCCTCTTTAAGGGCTGCCTGCAAAGTGTTTCGCTTGCCCTCGTTGGGCAGTTGTATGGTGTACTGTGCCCAACTGGAGCCGAAGTCCTCGGGGATGACAGGCGTCTTAACGTGGTCTTTGAGCAGCTCGGTATATTGGCGGGCCGCCTCGTTGACGAGTTCCACTTCCTTGTCGAAAGCGCGGAGCTTAACCTGCAAGATGGCTGCCTGCAGGGTGTCGAGACGTGAGTTCATGCCGATGCGCACGTTGTCGTATTTGTCTGTCCCCTTGCCGTGTACACGATAGGAATTCATCAGCTGAGCCCACTCGTCGTTGTTTGTGAACACGGCGCCGCCGTCGCCATAGCAGCCGAGAGGCTTGGCGGGGAAGAACGATGTGGTGGCGATGTCGCCAAACGAGCAAGCCCGTTGTCCGTTGATGCTACCGCCGAAGCCCTGGGCACCATCCTCCAAGATGAGCAGATTGTATTTCTGAGCCACAGCCTTCACGAGTGGATAGTTGGCAGGCAGTCCGAACAGGTCGACGGCAACAATTACTTTGGGCGTCAGTTTACCCTCGGCCAAGGTCTGGCTAATCGCTTTTTCCAGGCTCTCGACATCTATATTAAAGGTGGTATCGTCCACGTCGACAAAGATGGGCGTGGCGCCTTCTAATGCGACCACCTCGGCAGAGGCGAAGAAAGTGAAGTCGGGCACAAACACGGCATCACCCGGACCGATGCCCCAGGCTTTCAGGGCCAGAGTCAGGGCGTCGGTTCCGTTGGCACATGTCAGGCAATGCTTCACGCCGACATACTCTGCCAGTTCACTCTCCAGTTCTTTTACCTGTGGTCCCATGATGTAATGGCTGTTGGAAGCAACATCCATCATGGCCTTGTCTATATCACTTTTCAGTACCTGATACTGTTTTGCTAAATCTCTGAACTGCATGATGAGAATTGAGAATTGAAAATTGAAGATTGAAGATTGAAAATTGAAGATTGAAGATTGAAAATTATTTCATCCTGCTGACAATTTCGCCCTGTTCGTTGACGGTGCCAATCTGTCGGGCGGGCACGCCGGCCATCAGGGCGAAGTCGGGAACGTCCTTTGTGACGACGGCACCGGCAGCTATCATGGCTCCACGTCCGATGGTATGGCCACAGACAATGGTGCTGTTGGCTCCTAACGAGGCACCCACCTTCACCAGCGTCTTATTGTATTTCCCATGCACTGGGAAATGTGCACGCGGCACCAGAACGTTGGTGAACACGCACGACGGACCGCAGAACACGTTGTCTTCGAGTTCCACGCCCTCGTAGACAGAGACATTATTCTGTATGCGCACGCCGTTGCCTATCTTGACGTTATTGCCGATATTCACATTCTGCCCGAACGAGCAGTTCTTGCCAATGACGGCCCCGCTCTGAACGTGGCAGAAATGCCAGATTTTCGTACCGTCACCTATCGTGACGTTGTCGTCGATGTAGCTGGATGGATGGACTGTGTACATAGTATTGCTGTTAAGTGGTTTTCTTTTTGAAAATTATCTTATTAAGTAGAATCGTCTTTTTACTTAATTCTACGATGCTCTTGTCTTCTTCGCTGCGTTCGTACTTGTGCAGATATGTATAGCCATAACGTGCGTCGATGCTTACACCATTCAAAATGATATACTGCAGTTTGCTGTCACTATTGGAAGCCTGAATTGAACTGATTTC
>Ga0247611_10007814_pt1 | contig 13306 bp, 9 predicted proteins | sample 177DNAGHGhighgp2_FD_192422 | JGI IMG/M metagenome (GOLD analysis project Ga0247611, IMG submission 192422) | Sheep rumen microbial communities from Palmerston North, Manawatu-Wanganui, New Zealand - 1770 DNA GHGhigh gp2 | ecosystem: Host-associated > Mammals > Digestive system > Stomach > Rumen ... | reverse complement strand
GAGATCGTGTAAAGCAATATGAGTATTATCCAAAGACAAAAGAAGAGCTTCAGGAAATCATAAAAGAAATAACAAATCAACATAAAAATGATGAAGTTATTGATTTGAATATGATTGATGTATCAAATATAACAGATATGAGTGAATTGTTTTCAGGTAATGTATATCAATATAATATATATGAATGGGATGTATCAAATGTGAAAAATATGTCTGACATGTTTGCTTATTCTGAATTTGACCAAGACATATCTAAATGGAATGTATCAAATGTTGAAGACATGAGTTCTATGTTTGCAAATTCATATTTTAATCATGATATATCAAAATGGAATGTATCACAAGTTGAAGATATATCTGGTATGTTTGCTTATTCAATATTCAATAAAGATATAAGTAAATGGAATGTATCAAATGTAAAAAATATATCTCTCATGTTTTATACCTCTAAATTTAATCAAGATATATCTCGCTGGGATGTATCAAATGTTGAACATATGCGTTCAATGTTTACAAATTCACAATTCAATAAAGATTTGACGCCATGGAAAAATAAAATAAAAGATAAAGAACAATTAAAATATATAAAAAAATTTATAAAATGAAATCATTAGGAAATTATATAGTTGAACGTGGAGCTGCACCAAAAGTAGATCTTGTATATGTTGTTCAGTTTGAAGATGGAACAATATACAATTATGCAGAAACAAAAGATGAAGCACAAAGCATTGTTGATATGTTGAATGATGAAGCTCCATCAAACAAAGCAACAATAAAGATAATGAGACGTTCAGAAATCATCAAAGAACAGTATGATGAGCATATTGATGAAGGAATGCGTGAATTAAAAAATGCTGTTAAGCGAGTATTTGGTATACCTGTTCCTGATAATACCCAAGAAGTATATAATGATTTAATAAAAAAGGTTGATGATATTGCTGAAAATATACAGCGGTTTGATAGTGAAAATGGTCCACGCTGTAAGCAAGCACTTCGTGAATTTATTGATTCTGTTAATGTTATTGCAAATGATTTGTGGGAACAGTTTGATGATAAGTCTGAAGATGAAAAACAACATATATTGAAAATGTGGCAAAAGGCAGAAGTTGTATATGGACTGATATATGAATATGCTGCAAAGCTACATGATATTGTTGATATGAGATATGAAATGAACAAATAATTAAAATCTACCGAAAGGTAGATTTTTTCTTTTTAATGATTGAATATTTTTTGTGTATATAACTATATTATAATATGTTTATGATATTATAATTTTTTAACCTTTTAAAATTTTAAAACAAATGGAGAATATTGATTTTCTTACAAAGGAACTTGTACACACATTTACATTTACAACTGCTAACACTGACCGTGAGGGAGCAACTGAAGTTAATATTTATGGACGCCGGTATATTAAGCTTGGTACATATCAAGCAATGACATATATCGGTCTTCTTTACAAAGCATATGATAAATATGATAAGACAAAGAAATATGTTCTTTGTATTGGTCGTTCGCGCCAGCATCAGAATGATGTAAAGGTTGACAAAGAATTAGCTTATGAGGTTGCACAGCAGAATGCCATGATGTCACCAATTAGTGTTACAGTATATGACAAGCGTCCAGATGGACATGTATTTAAGAATCTTGTAAATGCAAATCTCTGCAATACAAAAGTTAAATTTCTTCGCACACAGCAAGAAATTAATGCCAGTAATAAAGTAAAAGGACTTAAATATTGGCTTGAATAATTTTATTAATTTTAATGTATGCTATCAGATTTATCAAATAAATTTGGCTTTACAGAAATGTATGAATGGGAAACTCCACCAGAGCGTGCTTTAAATGGGCGCTTTGTGGAGTTTTCATCATCAACACCATCAAAAATCGTATTAGCTAAAAACAACACATCAAATATTATTGGTGTAACAACAGTATGTACAGTATGCACATCAGACAATCCTGACCATTGGCAAGGCAAGAATATTGCTAATGAATTTGGAGATGTATATGTTAAAAAGAAGACTGTTGTTGAAGGGCATAAACAATATGATGATAAAGAAGAGATGAATTATATTCATACATCAACACGAATGAAATATGTTCCTATCATACATCCAATGTTTGATGAAGATAAGAAATATGTATTGCGCTCAAGTCGCATTGAGTGGGCAAATATATGTCTGCTTGGAAAATGCATTGTACAGGATGATGGAACATGTGAAGCAGGAAAATATTGTATGTTAAATACAAATGCTGAAGCTGAAGGAACAGCAACCGTTGCTGATGAAAATGCAAAACAACGATGGTATGTAATATCACGCATATCAGATAATACAATAATGATACTTATGAAGTAATATGGGAAAAAACAAAAATAAGAAAAACACAACCATAAAAGCTGAAGAACATGTAAAAGAAAATAAGCCATATCTTGTAAGTGTAATAACAACATATTACAATGCAAAGAATTTTATTTTAGATGCAGTTCGCTCAATAACAAAACAGCGCTACATTGATGGTGGTGTAAAGTTTACAATTGAATATGTTATTGTTGATGACTGTTCACCAGATGAAACACATGATATTTTAAGCAAGTATATTGAAGAATATGAAAGTACAAAGTCACAGCATCCTGAACTTGTTGATATAAAATTCGTACACATTACACCTGAGCACAATCTTGGGTGCGGAGGAGCACGACGCTATGGCATTGAACATGGCACAGGTGATTTATTCATGTTTCTTGATGCTGATGACTATTATATCAACAATGATTTTATACAGCGGGCAGTAAATGATATTGTGAATGAAAATGCTGATGTTGTTGAATATGGATTGATATTCAATACAGCTGGCAAAGAACCACAGCGCTCATGTGTTAATCAGAAAATTATTCTTGATAATCAGAAGATATTGTCCGAAATTCATTTATACAAGAACAATATTATACGGTTTAATGTATGGACAAAAATTTATCGCGCCGACGTTGTACATTCATTTAGATATAGTACTGAACGGACATATGAAGATGTACGAACAATTCCAATATGGATTTGGAAAGCCGATAAGATTGTTATCATGCCATCATGTGAAATAAACTATCGTGCAGCAGCTGGCTCAATAATTCGCGAAGATGTTCTTGCAACACGTCTTGGCACTATTCGTGCTATTGCAGATAATTGCAAGATATTCAAGGCATCTCGCGAAATTCTTAAAGCAATGTATTCACGAGCAATGGTTGATTTTATTGCTGTTCTTGATGGACATGATTCTGATGAGCCAGGATTTATTGAAATGTCACGATTGAATACATATATGTTATCATTGATATTTCCAGACAGATATAAAGAAATGACTGCTGACGTTGAATCATAACATATATTTTACTATTTTAACATTAAATTAATATATACGGTGAGAGATAATGAAAATTTATAATGCATTTGGTATAAAACCAACAAATACTTATGTATCAGCAGGAAGTGACTATTATATTCCAAATATTATTGAAGATAATAAAGAAGAACTTGCACTTAAAGCATTTGAGAAATCTTATGGAAAAACAAAAAATGAATTAGCTGATTTATATGAACAGATAGCAAAAAGATTGTTTAAAGAAGGTATTCCAATACATCAGACAACAAATACACTTCATTTATATTTAGCAACAGATTCAAAATCTCTTCAGTTTACTGAATTAGTTAATGCAAGATTAGAAGAATTTTTTACAAAATATTTTATATATGATGATAAAAAAGAAACAGTTGGTGTTAAGCTTGGGTTAAATGATACCTTGTTTATCAATTCAGGTATTAAGATTGCTCTTGATACAATATTGAGTGATAATGAAGTATATCCATTCCAAAACAATTCAATACAACAGCTGCGTTCACTGGGCATAGGTGTTGCAGGATTATATGTAAACAAGTCAGGAATGGGGAATAAGGGATATGATGTTCGTGCTTGTTTAGTTGATGAAGATTATGCAGGATATGTACACCTTTCAATGGCATTTACAAAGGATTTATATGTTGAAGGAAAGAACATTGTATATTGTGGTGATAAGTTAACACAGATGATGTTGATTCCTGTTTTCCATACAAAATATGAAGAAATCAATGAAGAAGAATATAATAAGATAATGAGTAAATCAAATCGTGGTGATTCAGGATTTGGAAGTTCAGATATTAAACATTAAATAAACATGGAAAAAATATATATAAGCTTACCAATTTGTGGATATGAAGATACTGTGTTTGAACGGTCAGAACAAGCAAAACAACTTGCATTGCGAATGGGTTTCATACCTGTGTCACCAATTGATGAAAATGGAATAACACATGAAAACATTGACAACCATGAAGAATTAACAGCCCGATATATGGGGCATGATATTGAAACACTATTGAACTGTGATGCAATATTGATGTGTAATGACTGGGATCATTCTGGTAGCCGTGGATGTCGTGTTGAATTGTTTACAGCACTTACATACGGCAAAGATGTATATTTTCAAAAACAATTCACTTGACATAAATCAAAAAAAACATAGAAAAAACACAAATTTTGTGAATTTTTATAACATAATCATTTGAATATTCTATATTGTGATATGTGATTACGGATAAAATGAATGAACTACGGATGCTATAAAATGTATCTGTTCCTCTCAAAATTTTTTAATGAAACAAACAAAAATTATATAACAACAAACAAATTTTATTAATTTAAATTTTAAGACGTATGAAGAAGTTTATTTTGACATTTATGCTGATGTTCAGCATGTTGACTGGTGTTATGGCTCAGACTGCTATTGAAACACCTAAGTTTTTTGATAATGTTTATGTAGGTGTTGAAGCTGGTGCAACAACTCCTCTTACATTTGTACAGCCTTTCAAGAATATCAATCCAGTTGTTGGTATTGTAATCGGTAAAGATTTCACACCTGTATTTGGTATTCAGGCTGAAGGTATGACTTGGTTCCAGGATCATAACTTTGCAAATTCACACACTGCATTTAAAGCTGTTAATGTTGGTGTTAATGGAACAGTTAATTTATCAAATCTTTTCTTTGGCTACAAAGGAACACCTCGCAAGTTTGAACTTATCGGTGTTGCAGGTCTTGGTTGGTTGAGAATTCTTAGTGACCACACACTTGACGGAACTTACAATGTTGAAGATAATGATGAACTGACAGCAAAGACTGGTATTAATATTGCATATAATTTTGGTACAAAGAAACAGCATCAGCTATATTTACAGCCAGCTGTTATGTGGAATATTACTCCACATCGCACATGGGATGATGTGCAGTTTGACAGCCGTCATGCACAGTTTGCTGTAATGCTTGGCTATGCATATAAGTTTAAGACGTCAAATGGCACACATAATTTCAAGACATATGATGTAGCTGCAATGCAAAATGAAATCAACAATTTGCGTGCTGAGCTTGCTAAAAAGCCAACTGTAGTTATTAAGGAAGTTGAAAAAGTTGTTGAGAAACCAATTGTTGATATTGAAAACGTAGTATATTTTGCATTTGATAATGCTGAACTTGATGCTCGTGCTAAGGAAACACTTGACAAGCTTGGCCAGAACGCCGTATATAATGTATATGGATATGCATCAAGTGAAGGTACAACAGAATACAACAATGCTCTTTCACAGAGACGTGCTGAGACTGTAGCTGCTTATCTTCGCGACCGTGGCGCACGAGTAGATGTAGTTGAAGGCCGTGGCGTACAGTTTGGTCCTACAACAGGCCGTGTAGCTGTAGTACTTGCTAAATAATATATAATCATTATATTATATTTTTGTAATCCAATGGTTTGTGAAAATCATTGGATTTTTTTGTCCCTTGTTTTAGTGGCTTGTTAATTATTGTCATTTATTTTTAATATATACAAATTTTGATAAGTTTATATTGATTTATGGCAGAAAAAACAAAAGATACAAAGTGGGGATCATTATCAACACATCTAAAAAATATAGATAATAATACTAAAGCTGTAGCTGATAATATTCGCACACCTAATGGAAGGGGTAAATCTGATGAAGAAGATGAAAAAAAGATAAACCAACAACAGGCTTTATCTGCTGCCATATGCGGTTTTTTTGGTGGTGCTGATGGAAAAGAATTTAACGATGTTTTACAAAACAAAGATAAATTTAAAGAATTTCATAATGCTATATTAGATTCATCAAAAAAATTTGTTGATCTTGTTGATGATTTTAATTTTACAGATAAAGATATTGATAATTTTAAAAATTTTTTCGCAAATTATTTAGAAGAAGGAGAAAAAAATCCAATAATTGCTGCAATAAAAGAATCTACAACTGATATTGCCGAATGTATTAAAAATGTTTTTAGTATTCAAGATTCAAGTGCAAACACCATGTTAACAGATATTGTTGCAGTTAATTTTAGACAAGTACTTGAAGCTTTAGAAGACATAAAAAACAATAATAAAAAAGATCTTAATAATCAAAAAGTTGAAGCAAATATAAAGACAAATTTATCAGATAATACAATTCAGTCACTAATAAAATTTTTAACTGATTTATCAAAAGAAAATTTTTCAAAAGAACAACTTGACCAACTTGATGGAAACATTAAAAAATTAAGTAGCATACTTGTTGGTAATGATGAATCTTTGCTTGCTATAACAAAATCACTTTCTGAACTTGGTACTGTATCTGAACAACAGAAATCATCTATTGAGGTTATAAAATATCTGTTTGATGCATTATCATCTGCAACAGAAATAGGTCCATTTGGTCGTCGTAGAATAAGAAAAAATATTCGCTTTATACGAAATTATATTGTAAATGATATTGTTGAACTTACAAAAGATCTTAAAAACACATCAAAGGAATTAGGTGATCCATCAATAACTAAATCTTTCATTGCTGTAAATAATTTCTTTGATACAATTGTATCATTGGGTGAACTTGATCCAGAAAAACAAGCTGATATTGATGATAATCTTGATTTTATAAAATATATCATATGTAATAGATTCATTAACTTAATAAAGAAATTAGATAAAGAATTAAAAGATGCAACATCAAATATTGATAGCATACACAAATCAGTTCTTGCATTTAATGGATTAATTGGAACAATAACATCATTAGCTGAATATGATATTGATGATATAATAACAATGGAATATAATATGCATTCTTTAGTTGATGCAATTAAGGAATCATTTGTTGAATTTTCTAAGTTTACAGAATCTGGAGAAGTAAATATTCCATCAATGTCTGAGTTCCTGAAAGCATTAAATAAAGATGTATTGTTGCCCATGTATGGTTTATTAGATAATATGCCAACAGGAACTGAATTAACTAAGAATATTATAAAGCTATCATTATTTGCAGTAAAAGTATCATTGATAAAGAATATTGTAACACAATTTAATAACATTGATTTAATATCTAAAACAACAAAACAAACAATTAATGAAGATTTTCCAGAAATTATAGATAATTTAGCTAAATCATATGACAAGCTTCAAAATATAACAATAACAGGTGCTGATAAAAAAATTGAATCATTTAGTACATTATTAAAAACAATTGAAAAACTTGGTAGCATGAATTTAGCTGCCAAGAGTGTTGAACATTCTATTAAGGCATTAAACGGCATTGCAACAGGAATAAATGATGTGTTACATAAGTTTGATGAATTAGAAGCTGATAAGATTAAAGAAGCAACAAATACAATTAAGACATTTACAAAAATGATTATTCGTTGTGGATTTATGCTTATTGCTGCATCAATACTGATGACACTTGTTAAGCCAAAAAATCTATTAATATTCACAGCAACACTTTCGGTATTCTTATTTACAATTGGTGGCATATTCAGATTATTTAACCGTGGATTTAAAAATTCAATGAAAGGTGTTAAAGATGCAGCATTGCTTGTTGCATTGTGTGGTGCTATACTTATTGCTGGTAGCATGTTGTTTAGATTAGTTGATTTTTCAGCTGCTATTGGATTTGTTGTTGCACTTGGTTCATTCTTGTTTGCAATTGGATTTGTATTCTTATTATTCAATCGCGGATTCCGTAGTGCAATGCGCGGAGCAAAAAATGCAGCATTGATTATCACTGTATGTGGAGCATTGTTGATTGCAGGTGGATTAATATTCAAGTACATGGACTGGGATGCTACATTTGGATTTATAACAGCATTCGGAACATTCTTCTTTGCAATAATCGCTATACTTGCAATAGGTGGATGGCGTGCAGGAAAAGCCATGGCTGATGCAGGCAAACTTGCAATATTACTTGTTGTGTGTGGTGGAATATTACTTGCTGGTGGATTAATATATAAGAATATTGATAAAAAAGCAACTATTAAATTCTGTGTAATGCTTGCAGGATTTATATTTACAATCATAGCAATAATGAAATTTGGCGGCTGGGAAGCTGGTGATGCTATGAATGGTGCAAAAAAACTTGCAATATTATTGGTTGCTTCTGCCGCAATATTGATTGCAGGTGGATTGATATTAAAACATAATCCAGATCTTATTGTATATTCAACCTTGTTTGGTGCTATACTTGCGTTGTTTATATGGGGTATTACAAAACCATTTAAGAATAAAAACGCTGAATTTGCAAAGGGAATTGCTGCAGCAACACAACTTGGAATATTAGTTGGAATATCAGCTGCTGTATTATTGCTTGGTGGCTATGTTATTAAGAAAAATGGTGGATTAAGCTTTGCTGCTGATATTGGGTTGTTTGCCTTAACACTTATGGGATTCACATATGCAATGGTAAAAATAACAAACATCATTGGTAAAGCTGTTAGTACAGGGTCATTCAAAAAAGGCTTGCTTGGAATGGCAGCAATTGAAGCACTAACACTTGGTGGTGCATATGTTATGAAGAAAATGGGAGAAGCCATGAAAATTGGTGGATTCTGGAACATTGTAAAGGGTGTTGGTGCTATGGCTGCTGTTGTTGCTGGTATTACAGGTATTGCATTTGCACTTGGTACAGCATTAATGACTCCAGCATCAATAGTTATTGGTGTTGGTGCAGCTGGTATGGCTGGTGTTGTAGCATTCGCACTTGGATTAAGTGCAGCAATGCGTGCGGCTGCAATGGCAACAATTGCTGCTGAGTATGTTGATTTTGATATTTTGAAAGAGGCAATGGAAGGTTGGTCAGAAATATTTGAAGCAGCTGCACCACTTGCAAAGGGTTTTGGCACAATAACAAGAATAGCATATGCAATAACATCAATGTCAATCGCATTAGCACAGACAGCGGATGTTATGCAGGCATATGCAAATCTTACAATACCTGTATATAAAGGAACAAAAATTGTAGGATATAAAACAATTACAGATCAAGATTTTCCAAAGGCAGCAACAAATATCAAGCGCATTGTAACAACACTTGCACAAGCGATTGTTGAAATATATAATGAAAAGCCAGATATATTTAATGTGCCAGATGCAAATTTAAATATTGCTGGTGGATTGTTTAGCATTCCAATTCCTGGAGCAGCAAGAACGCCATTTCAAAAGGTTGTTAAATCTGTTCAGGCTATGGCACCAATGCTTTCTGCAGTTGCTGATGCTGTGAAAGATTGGTCAGATCTTAAAATACCTGTATATAAAGGAACAAAAGTTACAGGATATAAAACAATTACACATCAAGATTTTCCAAAGGCAGCATTACATATTAAAGAAGTTATTAAGACACTTGCTGGTGCAATTGTTGATGTATATAATGAAGACACAAACCATGTATTATTTGAAGCAGGTGATACACCAACACTTAAAATAGGATTTGGTCTTTATAGCATACCAATGCCTGCATTAGCAAAAACACCATTTCAGCGTGTAACCAAATCATTACAAGTTCTTGGCCCAATGTTATCAGCAATTGCTGATGCTGTAAAGGATTGGTCTGACCTTAGAATTCCAGTATATGGTGAAGGTGGAAAGATAAAAACATATAAGACAATTTCAAATGGTGATTTCTTTAAAGCAGCTGGACAAATAAAGAGTGTTGTTAAAACACTTGCACAAGCAGTTGTTGATGTTGCTGAAAAAAATCCTGAATTGTTTGGTGTTGGTAACATTTCATGGGATGTAATTAAGAATCCTGCTAAATTATTGTCAGCTGTAGGATTAACAAAGACACCATTTGCACGAGTAGCAAACACATTAAATGTTCTTGGTCCAATGTTAACATCAATTGCAGATGCTGTTAAAAATTGGGCAAACTTGACATATCCAATTTATAAGCAGGGTTCAACTGAAATTGCATCATATAAGGTTATGACACCTGGTGAAATAGGTGCAGCAGGTGTTATGATTTCACTTGTATTACGCACAATTGGTTCTGCGCTTGTTGATACTGTAAGTAAAAATCCAAAAATATTTGGAGATACATTTGGTGATAGTTCACCAGCACGCCGTGCAGCAGAAGCAATGAAAATAATTACAGGAGTTATTTCAGGCATAGCATCAACAATAGGATGGTATGCAAAAGGTAAATTCCCACTGCTTAAATGGGTAAATGGAAAATTAACAACTGAAGAAACAAAAGAACTAAAGCCAGAAAATTTGAAAGATGCACGAGAGCGAATTAAAAGTGTAATTGAAGGTATTGGTACAGCATTAATTGAAAGTATGGAAAATGAAAAGATTAAAAAATATTTCACACCATTTACTAATGCAAATACTAATCCTGTTATGATGTTTGCTAATTCATTGAAGACAACAGCACAGACATTAATGACACTTGTTAATGTTGTTGGTCAGATATCTAAAATGCAGATTGATGATGTTATTAATAATTTGAATAATGAACAAACTGGCGTAAAGACAAAACTCATAAATATGGTGACTGCTATAGCTGAGATATTCTTGTTGTTCTCTAAAGAAGGTGGTTCACCAGAAAATGGAGTGAGTATTGATGAAAAAAGAAGAAAGACATATTTATTTGGTTTAATCAAAGGTGAAGAAAAAAATGAACAAAAGTCAATTGCTGAATTTTGTAATGACCATATTGCTGATATTGAAGAATTTGTAAAATCTACACAGACATTTACAAATAAAATATCAAATTTACTTGATACTGTTGGTAAGCTGTTTAAGACATTCAAAGAAAATGAACAAGCATATCAATGGTTCATTGGTGGTTCATTTAGTGGAAAAGATGAAAAGGGAAAAGGTTTTACAGAACACTATAATGATAAAAATGATGCATTATCAATCATAAATAGCATATTAACAAAATATGCATATATGATGGTAGAATTTACAAAGAGCAGAACATTAACAATTGGTAATTCTAATTATACAATTGGAGTATTATCAGAATACATTGAAGATAATACTGAATTGTTGAACAGTTATAAACCACAATTAAACACATTAAACAATGTTATTGAAGATGTATTGAAGAAAGGTAGTAAAATATTAGAAGCAGGACGTGAATATTTAAAAATTGCAAGTGCGGTGAATATGAATATGCTGATGGTTAAGTTTTCATCAATGATGTCATATTATCAAGAAGCATTAAATCAAATGTTGGCTGAACCATTTATAAAATCACTTGCAAAAATGAGACAAGAAGATAAAAACTTGAAATACATAAAGAAATTAAATGATTATGTTCAAACATTATATAATACAATATTATATATGAGTTCAATTGTATCAGCATATCAAGAAGTTGATTCTAAAAAGATAAAATCAATGGTGACAAACTTCAATGCTGCAGTTAATGAATTATATAATATTGGTGGAAATGTAGATATATCAGATGCAAATAATAGTTTAATGCAAGTTGGAGCACAAATAGCAATAATGAGCGTTAAAGAACAAATAGTAAAACGATTCATGAATAGTCTGGAGCGAATCGTTAAATCTGCTGAATATGCAAATGATATAGGTATAGGGTCATTTAATGTATTGCGTGATGGTATTATTAAAGTATATAGTGCAACAGAAAAGATAAAGGAAAACAAGCCATTTAATCAGCATGCGAATAAAATGAAAGATTATGTTCGCACAATCAATTCAATTAATCTTAGTAAATTGAATACATTGATTAATTTGTTTAACATCTTAGATAGACTTGCTGTTCGTGAAGGTTCATTATCAAATCTTACAGTTGCATTATCTGAAACACTTTCAAGTGTATTATCTGAATTAAGTTCAGAACTTCGTGATGCAAAAGATACAATCAATACAATTCAGAAAATACAAGATGAAAGACATAAGAAAATCAATGAAGCTGTTAAAGAAGTACAGACACTTATGAGTTCATCAATTAATGTTACAATCAAACAAGATTCAACAAGCTTGACAACAGACTTAAATACAACAACACCAACACCTGCTGTAGATACACAAAAACAGGATAATGGTGTGACACCATCAGCTGCAGCTAATACTGTTAGTAGTCAAGGAGATTCTAAAACAGTACAAAAAACAAGTAGCAAAAATACATCTAATTCAAAACCTGCAGCAAAGCAAACTACAACTCAAGCTCCATTTATACAAAAAGATAAAGGAATATCATGGAATACGGTAGCAGATACACTTAAAAACCAATATGGATTTTTGACAAGAGAAAGAGGAGCAAATAAACGTGGCCAAACCCAAAAATAAATATATATATATGAATAATTTATGATAAAATATAATATATACTATAATGGTGACAGAATAAACAATCGGCCATTGTCAAAAGAAGCTATTGATGAAATGAAAAAACAAAAATCAATATACAAGAGAAATGTTAATAGCACAGATGTATATGAAATTCCAGTTAATGGCATAACAATACGCCGTTGTGTTATTGTATAAAAATATATAATCATAATATATAATGTTAGCATTAAGAGGTAGACAAGATGGATTCAGATTGATATTGCCAAAGGATTTCTTATGTCCTGAAATTGAAGAGAAGTACACAAAGATATTGCGAATGAAACATAGTTATTTCTATAAGCCAATTGACTTTGTAAATGAAACAATACAAAAAGTTCAGATACTTGGATTTAACAATACAACTATTCAGCAACAACAGTCTGTACAAGGCGATAAGCCAATGATTGACCCAAGACGCCAGCGACAGAACGAATTCATGTACCCATCAACTGATTATAACTATCGTTCTGAAACATCACCATTGTCTCTTGTAGACCGTACATTGAATGTTGAATTCCGTCACACAAACGGATATTTAAATTATTTCATGTTGTTTGAAAATTTCTGGTATCAATATGCTCGTGACCGTAAGTATAGTGAATTAT
>Ga0247611_10007813_pt1 | contig 13306 bp, 11 predicted proteins | sample 177DNAGHGhighgp2_FD_192422 | JGI IMG/M metagenome (GOLD analysis project Ga0247611, IMG submission 192422) | Sheep rumen microbial communities from Palmerston North, Manawatu-Wanganui, New Zealand - 1770 DNA GHGhigh gp2 | ecosystem: Host-associated > Mammals > Digestive system > Stomach > Rumen... | reverse complement strand
TGCTCCCACGCCGCCGAAATGCCCCGAAGCCAGTCCGCCGGCCGCGGCTGCTGCGCCGATCTTTTTCGCTTTTTTGGCCTGTGATTCGATCTGTTTGTGATTGACGCCGTTTTCGTCCATCTCGAACCGCACTATGTATTTTCCGCCCATTATCGCGGCGTATAGCAGATACCCCAAAGCGACGAGCGCCGTCATCACCCCGAGGGCGATCCCGAACGCTTTAAGAGATCCGAGCACGTTGTTGCCCTCAAAGGCGTCGAGTATCATCACGAAAGCGAATATCCCGAGCACGATAAAGAAAAATATCTTCCACACGAGAAAGAACACGGTGGGGTTTTTGAAAAGACTCATCGCGTACTCCCAGCGGTATTTTCCGTCCGGGCAGAGCGTAACGCGGGTATTATCCTGCGCGGGCGCCGCTTCCGGGACCGGCTCCGCGGGAGCCCCGCAGGCGGGGCAGAACGGCGCGGTATCGTTTAACTGTGCGCCGCAGTTTGAACAGAACTTTGCCATGGCTATTCTCCTTTGAAATAATACTACGGAATACCTGTTTACAGCTTTCCTCAAGCGCATTATAGCATGTTTTGCGGCGCATTTCAATAGCCGCGCGGAAGCATACGCATAATTTTTCCGGCAACCGTTGATTTTATGCTTTTTCCGTGTTATACTTGTTTTGTATAAATGTAAATGCGTTCAGATGCTATGCACCGAAAGGAGCGTAATAATGTTCCGGCACAGGAAAAAGAAAGAGGAGCCCGGCGAAAACCCCAATATAATATACCTCAGCAAGCCCGACCCGGTTGCGTGCGGAGGCAGAACCGCCAAGCTTGACAAAAGCGCGCCGCACACCATCGTTTCACATGAAATGGTGTTGTTCGACGTATTCAGCGCGCTGCACGGCGGCGCGATCGGCAGCAAAGGCGGTCCGATCGGATATATTTCCGCTTTCGCCGTTCCCGACGGCGAAGGGACGTTTATCCTGCTGGAAGAATCGGAAGGTTTCTTCACCGGCGGCGAGCGGACGACCGAATGGGCGTGGATAAAAAAAGACATCTTTCCGGCGCTTTGCGACGTCGCGGAGAAGCACGGGTTCGCCGAAAATAACGGCTACAGTTCGTTTACGCACGGACTGCCGCAAAACTTCGGCGGTACGATAAATATAAAATACGCATCCGGCGAAAGCATTTACGTCGCCGATAATCAAGGCGCAGTTATCAGTGAGGAAGCGGCTTCGGAAATCGCAAAACTGTTCGGAGAGGCGCTCTCGAGCGAAAGGTTCCGCATCCCGGAAGCCGAAGGGATAACCGCGATACGCTTTTACGAAAAGCGCAAAAACGGCGGCTATACCGTGGCGGAGCTGACTATAGCTCCTGACGGAACGGCGGTGAACCGCAAGGAATCGAAATACGACGGACCGACGGTATACAACAGCGAAAAGGCGGTCGACGCGGCAACGGTGGCGAATATCCGCCGGAACATCGACGAAACCGGCCTGCTCGCGTGGGGCGGGCTTCCCGACACCGGTTACAAGTCCGGCAGCGATTCGGAAATGACTTTTGTGTTTTCCGACGGGAGCGAAACAACGATACGAAGCGGTCGTCTGGTCCCCGATGCGATAAAGCAGGGTTACTTTAACGTGCAGCTTGAAATAACGACAAAAAACTGACAAGAGGTTTTTTATGGCGAAGCTATATTTCAAATTCGGCGCAATGGGCAGTTCGAAGACGGCTCAGGCGCTTATGACAAAGTTCAACTATGAGGAAAAGGGGCAGACGGTATGGCTTGTGAAGCCCGCGACCGACCTGCGCGACGACGTGGTGGACGAAAACGGAGTTACTCATACCGTTATAAGATCGCGCATCGGGCTTTACGCCGAGGCGGAGGCGCTGCCCGCCGATACGGACGTATACGCGGAGTTCGTAAAGCGCGGTAACGGAGGCAGGTACACCGACGTTATCATCTGCGACGAATGCCAGTTCCTCACCGGGAAGCAGGTGGAGCAGCTGAAAGACCTTGCGGACAGGCAGGACGTTCCGGTGCTCTGCTTCGGGCTGCGGGCGGATTTTCAGACCATGATGTTCCCCGGAAGCAAGCGGCTTTTCGAGATAGCCGACAGTATAACCGAAATAAAATCGATATGCCGCTGCGGGCGCAAAGCGACGGTGAACGCACGCTTTGACGACGACGGGCAGATAATCACCGACGGCGAGCAGGTATGTCTGGGCGGGAACGACAGATACGAGGGAATGTGCTATAAATGCTACCGTGCTTTGATAGAGGACAAGATTAAAAGCGAAGGGAGACTTTGAAATGGAGCTTAAAGAGATACTTTCGAAATGCGACCATACCCTGCTTGCTCAGGGTGCGACTTTTGAGGAAATAAAGGCGCTTTGCGACGACGGGATAAGGTTCGGCACCGCTTCGGTGTGCATCCCCGCGTGCTTTGTCCGCCGCGCAAAGGAATACGCCGGGGACAAGCTTAAGATCTGCACCGTAATAGGATTTCCGAACGGATACGATGCCACTCCCGTGAAATGCTTTGAAGCCGCGCTTGCCGTCGCCGACGGCGCGGACGAAATAGATATGGTCATTAATATAGGAATGGTGAAGGAAGGCAGGTACGCCGACGTAACCGCAGAGATAAACGCTGTGAAAGACGTCTGTGCGGGAAAGCTTCTTAAGGTGATCATCGAGACCTGCCTGCTTACCGGGGAAGAAAAGATCGCCGTGTGCAAAGCCGTTTCGGATTCGAGAGCCGAATACATAAAGACCTCCACCGGGTTTTCCAAGGGCGGCGCGACAAAAGAGGACGTCGCGCTGATGAAGAAATACTGCGCTCCGCATATAAAAATCAAAGCCGCCGGAGGTATTTCCTCCCTTGAGGACGCGGAGGAGTTTATAAAGCTGGGGGCCTCGCGGCTGGGCACCAGCAGGATCGTGAAGATAGCAAAAGAACTGAACAAACAATAAATACAAGGAAGGAACACGTTATGGCGAATTATCCGACTCCCCACATAAACGCTTCACCGGAGGATTTTGCAAAGACGGTGCTTATGCCCGGCGATCCGCTGCGTGCAAAGTTCATTGCCGAAAACTTTCTGGATTCCCCGAAGCTCGTTAACAACGTGCGCGGCGTACAGGGCTATACCGGCAGTTACAACGGAACGCGGGTGAGCGTTATGGCAAGCGGCATGGGTATGCCTTCGATCGGCATTTATTCCTACGAGCTTTTTAATTTCTTCGGAGTGGAAAACATTCTTCGAGTCGGCTCCGCCGGCGCGATGAGCGAAAAAATACGCGTGCGCGATATAGTCATAGGTATGGGCGCTTCGACTAATTCGAATTACGCGCGCCAGTTCCGTCTGCCCGGAGATATTTCCGCGATATGCAGTTATGCTCTGCTTAAAAACTGCACGGATGCGGCGGACGGGATGGGAATCCGCTATCACGTCGGCAACCTGCTTTCTTCGGACACCTTCTATAACGATACGGACGGGCTTACCGCGGAGGAGCTCCCGGCGCACGTCTGGGGTAAAATGGGTATTATGGCGGTGGAAATGGAAGCCGCCGCATTATATCTGAACGCCGCGCGCTGCGGCAAAAACGCCCTTGCGATCTGCACCGTTTCAGACCACCTTATTACCGGTGAGGAGACCACCGCGGAAGAAAGGCAGAACTCCTTTACCGCCATGATGGAGCTCGCGCTGAAAACCGCCGTTAAAGCGGAGGGCAACTCAAAATGAAAAAACGTGTTTTTATAATAGTACTGGATTCGCTTGGCGCCGGCGAAATGCCGGACGCCCCGCTTTTCGGCGACGCAGACTGCCATACCCTTAAACGCATATCCGCTTCCCCGGAGTTCCGTTTTGAATCCATGAAAAAAATGGGAATGGGCAACATCGACGGACAGGGCTTTCTTCCCGGTGAGGAAAAACCGCTTGCCGCCGTTTGCCGGCTTGCCGAAAGGTCAATGGGCAAGGATACCACGATAGGACACTGGGAAATATCCGGCGTCGTCTCGTCCTCCCCTATGCCGACTTATCCGCACGGGTTCCCGCCGGAAGTAACAGATGAGTTCGTTAAGCGTACAGGGCGCGAAATACTTTGCAATCTGCCTTATTCCGGCACGGAAGTGATTAAAGACTACGGTGAGGAACATATAAAAACCGGAAAACTTATAGTTTATACCTCCGCAGACAGCGTGTTCCAGATCGCCGCACACGAGGATTACGTTCCTTTGGAACAGCTTTACGGTTACTGCCGCACCGCACGGGAGATACTGCGCGGCAAGCACGCCGTAGGCCGCGTTATAGCGCGTCCGTTCACCGGTACGCCCGGAAACTTTACCAGGACCTCCAACCGCCGCGATTTTTCGCTTGAGCCTCCTAAGAAAACGCTGCTCGACGCGCTGAAGGAAGCCGGTAAGACGGTTTACGCGGTGGGTAAGATAAACGATATATTCGCCGGATGCGGAGTTACCGAAAAGGTTTATACCCACGGCAACACCGAAGGGCTTAAGGTATCGCTTGAAGCGCTGGAAAAGGATTTCGAAGGACTTTGCTTTATAAACCTCGTCGATTTCGATATGCTGTACGGCCACAGGCAGGATACAGACGGCTATGCCCGCGCCTTTGCGGAGTTCGACAAATGGCTGCCCGGTTTCACCGCGAACATGCGCGACGGAGATATACTGTTCATCACCGCCGACCACGGCTGCGATCCGGGGGATTCGCATACCGACCATACGCGCGAATACACTCCCCTGCTGGCGTACGGCAAAAGTATCTCGCCCGTGAATCTCGGAACGCGCAGCGGATTCTGCGACATAGCCGCCACTGCGGCCGAGTATCTGGGCATCCCTTACCGCGGCGACGGCACGAGCTTTCTGCGCGTGATCGCGGCTCCGTCGGAGGAAGAGCTTGCACTGTGCAAAGCGGCGCTGGAAGCGCGCGAACGCGCCTACGCGCCCTATTCGGGTTACAGGGTAGGCGCGGCGCTTATGACCGCCGACGGAAAAATATATACCGGCTGCAATATCGAAAACGCTTCGCTCACCCCGACGATATGCGCCGAACGGACCGCGCTGTTCAAAGCCGTCAGCGAAGGCGAACGCGGATTCGGGATGCTGGCTGTCTGCAGCGGAGCCGGCAAGCCGGACGCGGCGTTTCCGCCTTGCGGCGTCTGCCGCCAGGCGCTTGCGGAGTTCTGCGAAAGCGGTATGCCGGTGTTGATCATGAAGAACGAAAAAGAATTCCGGCGCACAACTCTCGGCGAGCTTCTGCCGGAATCGTTCACGCCCGGATTTATGAAAACGGACATATAAAAATAACAAATATGAAATAAAATCGTATACGTTGACATAATACCCTTGCTTTTACTTATGGCATGTGGTATATTAACCTTGTCAGTTAATGACAGAATTGCGTAAGCAATACAAAAAATGCGTAAGCAATACAAAAAAACGGAGGAAAATCACACATGAAACGCATCACAAGTCTCATTCTCGTCGTTCTTATGGTCCTCGTGGCTTTCGCCGCCTGCACCGGTAAGAAGACGGGCGAAGTCGATCTCACCAAAGACGGTGCCGACAAAGACGGCAAGGCCGAGATCGCAATGGTAACAGACGTTGGACAGCTCCTTGATAAGAGCTTCAACCAGGGCACTTGGGAAGGCGTTGTCCGTTATGCTACCGCTAACGGCAAGTCCTACAAGTACTATCAGCCCGCAAACGGTTCCAATGCCAGCGATGACGACCGTATCAACGCTATGGAGCAGGCTATCACCAACGGCGCGAAGATCATCGTTGCCCCCGGCTTCCTTCAGGCTACCGCCATGGAAACAGTTGCCAAGAAACACACCGACGTTAAGTTCGTGTTCGTTGACGGCTGGGCACTCAGTCTTGACAACGTGACCGCAATCGTTTACAAAGAACAGGAATCCGGCTATCTCGCCGGCTACGCAGCCGTTATGGAAGGCTACACCAAACTGGGCTTCACCGGCGGCGGCGGCGGAACCAACCCCGCTGTTAACCGTTACGGATACGGCTTCCTTCAGGGCGCAGAAGCTGCCGCTAAGGAAAAGAATGTAGACGTTACCGTTAAGTACAGCTTCCTTTACGGCTCTCAGTTCAGCGCTTCCGCCGAACTGCAGGCTCAGATCTCCGGCTGGTATGACAAGGGCACTCAGGTCGTGTTCGCATGCGGCGGCACCATGTTCAACTCTGTCGTTTCCGCAGCCGACAAATATCCGGATGCCAAGGTCATCGGCGTTGACGTCGACCAGTCCTATGAATCCACCAAAGTTATCACTTCCGCTATGAAGGGCCTTGCCGTTTCGGTTCAGAAGGTCCTCGGCCAGTTCTATGACAACAAGTGGGATGCAGAGCTTAAGAACAAAGCTCAGAACCTCGGCGCCGCTGACGACGCTACCGGACTTCCCACCGCAACCTGGACTCTCGAAAAATTCACCGTTGAAGATTACAATGCTCTGTTCGCAAAGATCAAGAGCGGCGAGATCAAACCCGTTGACGTAGTTCCCGACGACGTTACCGTCGGCTGGACCAAGCTCACCGTAGACCTCGAAAAATAATTATACCTGCAAGGGCTGCTGCATGGGTTGCAGCAGCCCTTTTATTTAAGAAAAAGAGAGCGCTGAAGAATTATGGAAAAACAGATTCTTAATGACAACGCACCGTATGCGATCGAGATGCGGAACATAACCAAGGTGTTCCCCGGAATAATCGCAAACGACAACATAACGCTGCAGCTCAAAAAGGGTGAAATACACGCTCTTCTGGGCGAAAACGGCGCGGGCAAGTCCACGCTTATGTCGGTCCTGTTCGGGCTTTATCAGCCCGAGCAAGGCGAGATTTACAAGGACGGCAAAAAAGTTACGATAAACGACCCGAACGACGCCAACTCGCTTGGGATCGGGATGGTGCACCAGCATTTCAAACTGGTGGAAGTGTTTACCGTACTCGATAATATAATCCTCGGCACAGAGCCGAGCAAACTGGGGTTCCTGCAAAAGAAAGAGGCACGCAAGCGCGTTATGGAGCTTTCGCATACGTACGGGCTGAACGTTGATCCGGACGCGCTTATCGAAGACATCACAGTCGGCATGCAGCAGCGCACCGAAATACTTAAAATGCTCTACCGCGAAAACGATATACTTATTTTCGACGAGCCGACAGCCGTGCTTACCCCGCAGGAAATAACCGAGCTTATGCAGATAATCCGCGGCCTTGCCGCCGAAGGAAAATCCATCCTGTTCATTTCCCACAAGCTGAACGAAATAATGGAGCTTGCCGACAGATGCACCGTACTGCGCAAGGGCAAATACGTAGGCACCGTGAACATATCCGAAACCACCAAGGAGGAGCTTTCCGCCATGATGGTCGGCAGAGACGTTAAGTTCGCGGTGGACAAAGAGCCGCCGCAGCCGAAGGAAACGGTGCTGGAGATAAAAAATCTTTCGGTAAAAAGCAGGCTTCACAAAAAGCTGGCAGTAAAAAACGTTTCGCTTAAAGTGCGCGCCGGCGAGATAGTCTGCATAGCCGGGATCGACGGCAACGGACAAAGCGAGTTCGTAAACGCGATAACGGGGCTGGAAAAACCGGAACCCGGCAGCGCCGTGATACTCAACGGCACGGACGTTACAAGAGCTTCCATACATTATAAAAACACTCACGGCGTAAGCCATATCCCGGAGGACCGGCACAAGCACGGACTCGTGCTGGATTACACTCTTGAGCAGAATATGGTGCTGCAGCGCTATTTCGAGCCGGAGTTCCAGAGACACGGGTTTATAAAATTCGATAAAGTGCGCGATTACGCCGAGGCGCTTATCGAAAAATACGACGTTCGTTCCGGACAGGGCCCGGTCACGCTGGCAAGAAGCATGTCGGGCGGCAACCAGCAAAAGGCGATTATCGCCCGCGAGCTGGACAGAAAGCACGATCTGCTTATTGCCGTTCAGCCGACTCGCGGACTTGACGTAGGCGCGATCGAGTTCATCCACGAACAGATCGTCGCATCGCGCGACGCCGGCTGCGCCGTATTGCTTGTTTCGCTTGAGCTTGAAGAGGTGATGAACCTTTCGGACAGGATACTTGTAATGTATGAAGGCGAGATCACCGGCGAGCTCGACCCGAAGAAGACGACGGTCCAGGAGCTTGGACTTTATATGTCCGGCGCAAAGCGCGACGGCGGGAAATCCGCGGCGCCGGCAGGAACAGAAGGAGGTGCGGAGAATGAATAACACGGCAAAAGAAAAAACGGGCTTTTTCCGCAAAGACGGCGTAAAATCCGTTATCGCCTCGTTGATCTGCATCCTCGGCGGCATACTTTTCGGTTTCCTGGTGCTCGTACTGCTTGCTGCTTTTAACGAAAATATACCTATATCCAAAGCTTTTACCGGGATATATACCGTAATCATAGGTCCCTTCTCCGCAGGGAGCAGCGATCTGGCGCTTAAAGAACTGGGCGATATGCTGTTCCAGGCGACGCCGCTGATAATGACCGGTCTTTCGGTCGCGCTGGCGTTCAAAACCGGTCTGTTCAACATAGGCGCGCCCGGGCAGTATCTTATGGGTGCGATGGGCACGATGCTCGTTGCGCTTTCGATCCCGACCGACGTTGTTCCGGCGTGGATCGTGTGGATACTCGCTCTGCTTGCCGGTATCGTCTGCGGCGTTGTGTGGGGTGCGATACCCGGATTCTTCAAGGCGAAGTTCAACGTAAACGAAGTTATTGTCTGTATAATGACCAACTGGATAGCCGGAAACATCGTGTCGTGGGTATTCAAGGAATCGAGATACATCAACTACGCCGAGACCAAGATGAACTTCCTGAGCAAGACCTCTTCGAACGGGGTATCGACGCTCGGCGCGGGAAAAATGCTCGGCTCCTCCTCAATGGACGTAAGCATCTTTATCGCTTCCGCCATCGCGGTAGTGATCTACATTATCCTTAACAAGACTACGTTCGGTTATGAGCTGCGTGCCTGCGGATTCAATAAAAACGCATCGAAGTACGCCGGCATGAACGAAAAACGCAACATAGTGCTTTCGATGGCGATAGCCGGTGGGCTTTCCGCCTGCGGCGCGGCGCTCTGGTGCCTTAACGGGACGACCGACTTTCTGTGGGAAGCATACCAGACCATGCCCGCCGACGGGTTCAACGGCATACCCGCGGCGCTGCTTGCAAGCAACAACCCCATTGGCGTCATCTTTTCTTCGCTGTTCCTTAAACACCTTGTTATGGGCGGCTCCAACCTGGGCGCCTACACCAGTTTCAACGACCAGGTACCTAACCTTATAACCGCAGTAATTATCTATTTCTCGGGCGCCGCCAAGCTTATCAAAGATCTTCTCTCGCGAAAGAAGAAACAGCTTTCGGAGGAAAAAATGCGCGCCGTATCCGGCACCGTCTTACTTAACGCAGACGACGCTTCAACGGATGAAACGAACGCGGAAGACGGCACGAATCCCGAAGAAGCCACGGCGCCGGATGAAAACACGGGCGCCGGTGAAGAAACGGAAGGAGGCGGCGAATAATGGTATTGCTGCTGCAAAACACTTTTGTATTTACGATCCCGCTGCTTATAGTTGCTCTTGCCGGAATGTTCGCCGAACGAAGCGGTATTATCAACATCGCGCTGGACGGCATAATGATATTCGGCTCTTTCACCGGGGCGCTTGCCGCCTCGATGCTTCGCAACGATCCGTTCTTTGTCGATAACGCGCAGCTTACTTTTATCATTTCCCTGCTGGTTGCGACGGTTTCGGGCGCGGCGTTCTCGCTGCTGCTTTCGTTCTCGGCCATAAAGCTGAAAGCCGATCAGACCATCGGCGGTACGGCGCTTAATCTGCTCGCTCCGGCAATAGCACTGTTCTTCACGAAGGTGCTTTACCACAAGGACGCGCTGGAGATGACTTCCGCGCGCAACAGCGCGGGAAAGCCCGCCGGACTCGGATACGTTATTATAAACAAGGATATGAACCCGGTCGGGCGTATATTCTTTGACAACGCATACATTTCTACGTTTATCGCCGTTGCACTGTTCGTGCTCCTTTCGATTTGGATATACAAGACCAAAACCGGATTGAGGCTCCGCGCCTGCGGCGAACACCCCCAGGCGGCGGCAAGTGTGGGTATAAACGTTAACAGGATGCGTTATCTCGGTACGACGATCTCCGGCGCACTGGCGGGATTCGGCGGATACACCTTTATCGCGACGACCGCCAGCGGCACCGCCGAAGGCAACGTTGCAGGTATGGGCTTCCTTGCGCTGGCTATAATGATATTCGGCAACTGGAAGCCTCTGGGTATAGCACTCGGTTCCCTGCTGTTCGGTTTTCTGAAGTGTTTAAGCGTTATGTCCACCAGCACGGATTACACCTTCCTGCGCGATCTCGGGCTCCCGAGCTACTTCTATAACATAATCCCCTACGCGGCAGTGCTTATAGTGCTTGCGTTCACGTCCAAACGTTCGCGCGCACCGAAGGCGGAAGGTATTCCTTACGACAAAGGTATGAGATGACGGGGTACCCGGTATGAGAATGTACGATATCATTCACAAAAAGCGCGAAGGGTACGAGCTTTCGGATGAAGAGATAACCTATTTTGTAGAGGGCTTTACCAAAGGCGAAATACCCGATTATCAGGCGTCGGCGTTGTGTATGGCGGTGTTTTTTCGCGGGATGACCGTGCGGGAGACGGTTACGCTTACCGACCGCATGGCGCGCTCCGGCGACTGCGTGGATCTTTCGCGGTTCGGAGACCTTACGGCGGACAAGCATTCTACCGGCGGCGTCGGAGATAAAACGACTCTGCTTGTTGCGCCGATAGTCGCTTCGCTCGGGGGCAAAGTCGCCAAAATATCCGGCAGAGGGCTCGGGCACACCGGAGGCACGGTGGACAAGCTGGAATCCATACCGGGGTTCCGTACTTCCATATCTGCCGAAGAGTTTATGTCGCAGGTGGAACGCGTCGGGCTTGCAGTTATAGGCCCCACCGGCAATCTTACGCCGGCGGACAAAAAGCTTTACGCCCTGCGCGACGTTACCGCCACGGTCGAAGCGATCCCTCTGATAACCTCCAGTATTATGAGTAAAAAACTCGCGGCGGGCTCGAAAAACATTGTGCTTGACGTAAAAGTCGGCAGCGGTGCTTTTATGAAAACGCCCGCGCAAGCACGCGAGCTTGCGGAATCGATGGTCGGGATCGGCAAAAGCTGCGGCAGAAACGTAAACGCCGTACTTACGAACATGAACGTTCCGCTGGGCAGAGCCGTGGGAAATTCTCTGGAAGTCGCGGAGGCGGCGGAGGTGCTTCGCACCGCCAAGGAATGCGATCTGCTGCAGGTATCGCGCACGCTCGCTTCACACATGGTCGCGCTTGTCGCCGGGATAACCCCCGAAGAAGCGGAGATCCGTGTGAGGGATACGGTGATATCCGGCGCGGCATACCGTAAAATGCGCGAATGGATATCGGCGCAGGGCGGCGACGTTTCGTATATCGACGACGCTTCCCTATTCCCGAAGACTGCGTATGCCGTCCCGTTTGTCAGCGCTGCCGACGGTTATATACTTTCCATGAACGCGGAGCTGATCGGCGACGCTTCGGTGGTTCTGGGCGCGGGGCGCGCCTCGAAAAGCGACGTTATCGACCACGCCGCAGGTATAATTCTTGAACGCAAGACCGGCGATGAAGTGAAGCGCGGCGACGTGATAATGACACTTTACACAAACCGCGAAAACGCTGAGGAAAGCGCGCTTGAGTATTGCCGCAAAGCTGTTGCGATCGGCAGCGAAAAACCGGAATCCGAGCCGCTGATTTACGAAGTGATACGCTGAAAAGCAAAAATACCGGGTGAAATGCTCATCCGGTATTTTTTACGTCAGTTGATCTGTCTTGAACGTTTATTTTTCGAGACTGAATACCATTTCGACCGGGTTGTGATCGGAATACGCGAACAGCGTGTTGACGACCCGGCTCTGTATAACCTTTACGTTATCCGAAACGATGAAGCCGTCTATCGTAAGCACGTATTGCCCGGGATGATATGCCGAATCGGCGTTGCGGCAGGTGGGCACCGGATTGCTTTTATCCAGAGGCGCGACAAGCTGCAGATCGAACCCGTCGAAAGCGCCCTCCGGGATCGGCTGCGCCCAGGTGTATTTTATATCCGAAATACCGAACCAAATAGAAGAATCGCCGAGAATATCTTTATTGAAATCGCCTCCGGCGATACAGTAGCAGCCGTTTTTATACTCGGTCTGCATATCCTCCAGCAACAGCTTCAGCTGCTCCGTGGCGATCTTGCCGTCGGAGGTGTATGCGGAAAGATGAAAATTGTAAAGCACCAGCTCCTTGCCGCCCTCCACCGCTATGCGGTTTTTGGAATAGCAGCGGTCGAGGTCGAGCAGTTTGGTGAGACCCGTCTCGACAGGCAGTTCCACGCGTGAAGCTTCGGATATGCCGAATGAAGAAAAAGTCATAAGCCCGGATTCCGACGCGCCGTGCGGCTGGGTTACCGGATAGAAAAGGAAAGGCGAATCGTAGTTCTGCGCAAAAGTGCTTGTCATACCGGGAAGTGCGTCGGTCAAATACTTCCGCTCGTCGATATGATAACTGCGCGTGGAATCGATATCCACCTCCTGAACGATATAAAGATCGGCTTTTCTGCCCGCGATCAGCGAAGCGATGTTTTTTAGATTTGCGTCCAGGCGTTCCTTAGACCACGCCCACGATTCCTCGCCGCCGTCCATAAAGAATCCGTAATCGGATTCATACGCGCCGAAGCCGATATTGTAGGAAGTAACGGTGTAGTCTTTTCCGGTCTGCATTTTTGCGGAAACGGCGTTTTCGACGTTGAGACCGGTATTGCCGATGCGGTGATAGGCGATCATAACATAGGCGAAATAACCGCCTGCGATGACCAGTATCGCCGCCAGCACGATGCATATTATTTTTAACGCTTTTTTCATAGCAGCTTCCCCTTTTTGTTTTTTTATATTATAACACAAAACCGCTCCGGTTGCAATATCGAAATATTGACACGCGCCGAAAATTGTGATAGAATACACAGGTAAAGAATGCCGCGCTTTACCGCGGCATATTTCGCGGTTTTTCTCAAATCCTGCAGGTCTTTCCTGCAAAAAAACGGGAGTTGATATTATGAACAAAAGACCAATCGGGCGCGAAAAGAACGTTACCGGACAAGGCAAGGGCTTCGGCAGGCGCGGAAGCGGACTGGGCGGCGGTCCCGTCGGCAAAGGCGACGGATACTCCGGCAGAAACGG
>Ga0247611_10007812_pt1 | contig 13306 bp, 9 predicted proteins | sample 177DNAGHGhighgp2_FD_192422 | JGI IMG/M metagenome (GOLD analysis project Ga0247611, IMG submission 192422) | Sheep rumen microbial communities from Palmerston North, Manawatu-Wanganui, New Zealand - 1770 DNA GHGhigh gp2 | ecosystem: Host-associated > Mammals > Digestive system > Stomach > Rumen ... | reverse complement strand
AGAGGAGCTCTCCTGCTTCCCCTGTAGATAACGACATTGGTGCAGCCGTCTCTCAGTCCGCAGTTGCGGCATGCCCTGCACTTCGCCTCGAACGCTTCCCACTTCATCTCAAACTCATCAGCCATATAAACCTCTTACTTAAACATAATCACCGTTATTCCGTCGTTCTGTAATCCCCAGTCCCTGTCACGCGATGCCTCGGGATGCTTTGCGCTGATCTCGCGCCCTGAAGAAGAAAACGGACCGAAATCCTCGCCCGGACAGTATGCCTTTATCATGCCGCGCGAGATGTATTTGCGGAGCTCGGTCCCCAGCGCCTGCTTTATCGCACCGCCGGTACCCGAAGAACCGTAACCGTGGACTATCTTTGCGAGGGGCTTTCCCGTCGCCCTCGCCCTGTATATCCCGTTCTGGAGCTTTACCATCGCCTGCTGCACAGTCGGGTGACCCTGTTCGATATTTATTATTTCCATAGTTACCTCTCGAAAAACATTTCAATTATACAGCATGAGTTATAATAATCTCATGAGACTCGACAGATTACTTGCAAACAGCGGCCTCGGCACCAGATCACAGGTCAGGGACAAGATCTCCAAAGGCAGCGTCAGCGTTAACGGCAATGCCGTGACCGACGCTTCTTTTCATGTCTCGGAGAAAGATTCCATCACTGTCGACGGACAGGAGATAAACTGTCAGACAAAGCTCTACTATCTTCTGGACAAGCCGGACGGAGTCCTTACCGCGATGGAGGACAAGCGCCTTCCCTGCGTTGCAGACTACATTCCTCCCGAGCTCCTTTCAAAGAAGCTGTCGCCCGTCGGAAGACTCGACTACCACACATCAGGTCTTCTCATCATCACCAACGACGGGGAGCTCTCGCACCGCCTGCAGTCCCCCAAATACGAAGTCCCGAAGATCTACCTCGTGACTTTCAGAGGCCTCGAATGGACCGCTGAAGAGATCGATACGGTATCGAAGGGTTTTTCCATACATGACAAGGGCTACAGCGAATCAATTGCGCCCGCCGTATTAACGCCGCTCGATCATTCCGCTGACGGGACATCAAGAGCCTGCCTTACCCTGCACGAGGGAAAGACTCATGAGGTAAGAAGGATCTTCGCCCATTTTGAAAAGGAAGTCACCGCGTTAAGAAGGATAGAACTTGCAGGCGTAAAAGTATCCGAAGACACGGATTCATACGGAACGTTCAGAGCGCTCACGCAAGACGAACTGAATCTGCTTTTCAAAGCAACGGGAATGGTCTGAGTCACTTACTCAAACGCCGCGTTCAATATAACCGTAATAACCTTTGCCGTAAGATCGGGATCATTGCTGTTCTTGTACTGCCCCAGTACGAGTGTTGTCTCCCTGTCCTGCCAGTAGCAGTCGACTCCGAGCTTACTTGTCAGCTGGGGATCCGTTATCCTGAAACCTATGAGAATTGGAGTATCTGGATAATCCGAAGGATCCAGAAGATCGCTGTCGTCAGCATAGTTGTCTTCAATAAGGATATTCTGGTATCTCGCATTATCCTGTTCGGACATGTATACAGGCTCGATGCCCGCCTTCGCCTTTTCAGTGAGGCCGTTCATTATCTGATCCTCGATGGGCGACAGATCCTTGAACACATAGAAGTAGTAAGGATAAGACTCCTCATCCGATATGAGCACGCATGGCTCCGTATAGAGCATCGCGTCGAAAAGCGTATTCATATACTGATCTCCGACCTGGTCCTCATCGTTAGGTACAACGATGTCGGCGGCACCGACATAAGGTCTCAACAGATTATTCTCGACAAGCGTGTCTTTAAGGTATGTGTTGTCGAACTGCATGTGACCGAAAAGGACAATCGCGCAATCGGATTTTGTATTATTCAATACGCTGACTATGACGATTATCGCTGAAACGGCAACGACGGCGGCAAGAAGCCAGTTGCGCCAATTATACTGTATTATGTTCTGCCAGTCGCTCTTGTATCTTCCGAAATATTTCGGCTCGCTCTCTTTGCGCTTCTCCTCTTTCAGCCTTGCGTCGCGTCTGCCGGAAGCGATGTCATACACTTCGGCTATCTCATCTTCCATCGCCATGGATTCAGGATCGTCCTTGCCCCTGTAAAGCTTGGACATCTGCCAGAAACGGTCGTCGATCTCTTTTATGTCGGCTTCATGTGAAAGCCCCATGTAATCGAGTGCTTCCTCACGCGTCATCTTTGAGACCTTGCTTTCAGGCTTATCGGTCACATCAGGAGCAGCGGCATCCTCAGATGTCTTTTCCGCCTTTGCAGCTCCGGTCAGTTCCCTGGCCTCATCGTAGTTCTTGCAGACCTTTACATCGAGTCTGTCCTCACAGAATTCCGCGCATTTCTTTACAACGGAAAGACCGCAGCTGTCTATCAGGACCAGAGTCTCAAGACCGCTCTTTTTGAGGTTCGCCAGAAGAACTTTCTTGCACCATGTGGCATCGTTTTCGCCGAGTTCGATATCGGCTCCGACATCGACGGCCATGACCTTGCATGAATGCCTCATGACCATGTCGGCGGCATGCATCATCGGTGTCCTGAAATGATCTCTTATCGCGGTGCCCTTCAATACAACAAGGACGATGTTATCGTCCTTCCTGTATTCTACGTTTATATGTTCCGAATCAAATACTTCGTTCATTTATCTCCTGCATTACAAGCATTTGATCACGAGACGCACAAAGTTCATGGCGGCATTCTGAACGTCGCTCAGGGTAAGTCTTCCGTGGTTAACGGCAGTGACGATATCCCTAGCGTTCTTTTCACATCCGGGCATCTGCATATCGCATCCCGCATATACGCAGAGTCTTGAGAATGCCGGCGGATACTTGAGGGCTTTCTCGTCGTAACCCAGGAACTCGACATCTTCATATGACGAGAACCAGTCGGTCATGACAAGACCTTCATAATCCCATTCATCTCTTAATACGCTCTGGAGCAGCTCGTAATTGTTTGCTGTATGTATTCCGTTGAGAAGATTATAAGAAGCCATAACGCAGAAAGGCTGCGCGAGCTTGACTGCGATCTCGAATCCTCTCAGATATATGTCGCGCAGAGCTCTTACCGATACGTGAGAGTTGCAGAACATTCTGTTGTCTTCCTGGTTGTTGCAGGCAAAATGCTTGATCGTGACGCCTTTGCCGTCGACGGACTGGACACCCTTTGTGTCAGCGGCCGCGCAGAGACCCGTTACGAGCGGATCTTCCGAATAGTATTCGAAGTTTCTACCGCACAGGGGATTTCTGTGGATATTCATTCCCGGAGCCAGCCAGAGATGTACTCCGTACTCTTCCATCTCTTCGCCTACGAGATGTCCGAGCTGTTCAATGAGATTAAGGTTCCAGCTCGAAGCAAGTGCCGTTGCCGCAGGGATCATGGTGCAGTACTGATAGTAGTCGATGGCATCAGCAGGTGTATCTTCCGGGAAAGGATTCTTATTGAATCCGAATACCTCTCCGCCCCTTAACAGATCACCGTTCCTCGTAGCCTTGAAATGAGGCTGGAGCCTGAGGCCCGCAGGGCCGTCTGCCAGTACGAGTACGGGGATCCTTCTCTTGCCTTCGAAAAGTGAAGTTGTTTCAGCTGCGGCACCGGGTACGTGCATGGCAGCAGAAAAGATCTCATCCTCATCGATGTCTCTTATGTAGTTGCCGACGAGAAGTTCCGCAAGTTCCTCCAAAGAGAACTGAGCTACGAACTCGGCTACGCCTGCGTTGCGTCCGATAACGGAACCCAATGTCAGCGTCTCGCCCTTTCTCTGATCCATGTGCGTCTCGCTGACGCCTCTGTATCTGATGATGCTCCTTCTGACACGCGATACGTCGAGCGTGAATCTCCTTGCGCATGCTGCGAGCTGTGCCTGATCTACCGCCTGGTGCGCGAGCTTGCCCGTACCGGGATTCTTCAGATCCTCGAAAAGATATCTTGCATCATCTTCAAGGATCCTGTCGTACTTCTCCTTGACGACGGTATCGGCGATCGTAAGCACTGCTTCTATTCTGGTCTCGCGCGAGCTTGTACCGACTCTGATGATGTACTCGCCCTGAGGGATGACCTTTGCGGGATAATCCTCATCGAAGCACGCGAAATTGTCGATAGGGAAAGAAACCTCAAGGTTCATGCTCTCACCGGGATAGATAAGATCAGTCTTTGCATATCCCGCGAGTTCCTGATAAGGTCTGTCCACCTTGCCTTCAGGTGCCGAGAAATATACCTGGATGACCTGCTTGCCCGCGAACTCCGAACCGGTATTCGTAACCTTCACCCAGATCTTGATGTCGGTGCCTTCCTGCGTAACGCTGAGCACCTCATTGGTGAATGTCGTATAAGACTTTCCGTATCCGAAGGGATACAGAGGCATGATGCCGAATGAATCGAAATATCTGTATCCGACGTAGATTCCCTCTTTGTAGAACTCATCGTCGGTGTTGCCGTTAAGGCTTGAATACTCATTTGCGAACGGATAGTCCTCGTATGCCCTTGCCCATGTGTCGACGAGCTTTCCGGACGGATTGACCTTACCGCTGATGCAGTCGGCAACGATATCGCCCGTGAGGTTGCCTACCTGGCCGACCAGAAGGATCGAGTTGATGCCCGGGCGGTGCTTGAGCTTGGCCATATCGATTACCGCGCCTACGTTGAGCAGGACGATGACCTTTTCAAAATGATCGGAAAGGAAATCGAGATTGCGGTCTTCCTCATCGGTCAGATAGTAATCTCCCTTTGTCGGAGTCCTGTCTCTTCCCTCAGTGGAATCGCGTGAGATGACAAAGATAGCCGTATCGCATGCCGCCTCGGCAAGATCATCTTCCGTGATGTCAGGCATAACGGGAGCTTCGGGAGCCATCTCGAAATATACGCTCGTAACGGGCACGCCGCGCTCTTCGGCGGTAGCCTCGACCTTGCTTATGTATTCGGCTATGGTTGCATCGTAACTGGCATCGTATCTGTCAAGCCAGCCTCTTGAAGCGATCTCAAAACCTGCTGCTTCAAGTCCGTCGCAGATATTTACGTCATTTCTCGTATTGACCTCTCCGGAACCGCCGCCGCCTTTTACAGTATGTCTTGCGCCGTTGCCGTAGAGCGCGATCCTTCCGGGGATCCTTAAGGGCAGTGTGCCGTCATTTTCGAGAAGTACGAGACATTCTCCCGCGAGTTCTCTTACGGTATTCAAATGTCTGATTTCCATCTCGGTAATCGCGTCACTGGTCTTTGCGAGAAAATCCATATAGCACCCCTCCTATACGGCAGACATCAAAAGATCTGCTCCTAAATCGAAAATTTACGAGCATATTATATTATAAAAAGCCGTGAGCGCAAAATTACAAATGTGTGATAAAAACGCGCGGCAAAAAAGCTCATGAGAGCCCGTGGACCTCCGAGCAGTTATCTGAAATCCGATATCGAGATAACGCTGCCGCCGGCCTTGTAATCGTAATTGTTTACCGTCTGGCCGCCGTAGTATTTCATGTCCGCTGCCCCGTATATCGAATACTTGAGAGTTCCTCTCGAAGCATAGCATGGTTCTATCCGTATGACGATCTTGTAGACGTCATTACTGTCTCCGCTGTAAGGCGTCACGTCTCTCTTGAGGTAAAGCGTACGCTCATAAGCACTCTTGTCCCAATTGGGATAGACTGCGATATTGTCCAGAGATGCCTGTTCCGAAAGAGTACAGCAGCTGCTTATGCGTCCGAGATATTCAGAGCAGTCAGCGTCCTTATAGACCGAATATGAAAACTCTCGGTCATTGCCGGTATTGTCAACGTAGAAGCCGACATTCAGAGGGTGATCCGTCAGCGGGAGGATACCGACATAGTCAAGGACCTGAATGTTGTAAGTGACGTCTTCAAGGCTCTGCTTTACGACCTTTCCCTGGACCGATGATGCGTGCCACATCATGGGAACGCCGTCCTCCATGCCTGCATAAAAACCGATGTGCGCCCAGTAGGTGCGGTCATTGTCGCTGTCCCAGAACATCAGATCGCCGGGCTGAATGCCCATTTCCTCAATGTATTCGACCCAGTCATGTTATCCCATCCTTCAACGTATTTTCTGCTGACAATAGGATCGACGATCTCGTTGAAATAATGCTTGTAGAGCCATGTGACAGATGTACCGCCCGGTCTGTAGACCTCATACTTATCGACGTTGCTGTCGGCAACTATGTGCTCTTCGTGATAATCGAACTTGCACCAGTATTTATCCCTGTAGCGCTCGTATTCGTATACGGTTCCGAAAGTCATCCTGAACACGAGGCTTACGTAACCGTCACAGGCAAGATAGTGCTCCTGTGTGCCGTACGTATATGCTATTCCCTTGAGTTTGTTGCAATAGTAGAGAACGTCATCGACGAACTGGTCCTCTGTCATGAAGTTTTCGGGATCTCCGCTCCTGTCCTTAAAGACATCGTAGAGATTCGTATAGAGTTCGTCCTCATCCTCATCGGCGGAAACATCGACAGGCTGCATATATGCGCAAGTAAAGCCCGCACAGACTGCGGTCACAGATAACAGCGCAATTGCCTTAACGGCAATGGTCCTTATTTTCTTAAATAACATCAAGCCTCGCTTTTTCCCCAGAACAATATTTTAGCAAGGCAGGTATGATATGTAAATCGTTTTTGATTACATCACCATGTCCATTCTTCGAAGAAACGTTTCTTCTTCCCTTCCGGATTGTGGCGCTTGCCCCACTCGTTTACAGCCGCCATAACGATCAGTATGCTGCCGGCAACGAGCAGATAGATGAGCCATACAAGAGACGACCAGAACTCGAGCGACAGATAGACCGCGATGGAGATCATGGAGACGATTCCGAGGATGAACCACAGGCGGTTCCGTCTTATGAACGCATAGATGAATATTCCGAAAGAAGCAGTTCCGACGATTATGAGATCGAGCGCCTCGCCCGTAACTGCGGCAGAAATGCCTTCAGCTATTATGCTCAGAGCAACACCCGTAAACCAGAGATACTTCATTACGCCTGCGGGAGCGGGTTTTATCACCCTGCAGATAAGGAGCAGCGCTCCGAGCAGGAGAGCGATGTCGTATTCGAGCGATATCAGATCCGGTATCGTAAAGAACGGCTGCGTGATGACCGCCATACAGATAAGGCCTGCAAAACCGCTTAAAAGGATCCTCACGGATACAGGGCATCTGTTCGCGAAGTTCATGACAAGGAGCGATGAAGCAAGGAATACCATCATCGGAACGTAATCCTCATTGTAAAGTCCGAGCATGAAAATGAATGACGTAAACGACAGATAATCGATCGCCTTCGACGAGGCCACTGCCTTCCTGAAGATAAGCCGTCCGGCGCCGGCAACCAGTATGGCAGCGGCGATGAGCAGTACATTGGTAAGGTCACGGTTTCCGAGTTCACGCAGTTCGTATATGACGGAAACCTCCGCTGCGAGCACAGGCAATACAGCAAAGAATTCGGCGTCGAGAAGTGACAGCAGAACGGCGGTGACAACACCCGCGATGAGCAGTCCCCACGAGGCATCGAAAATGATCCAGATAATGAAGAACCACCACATCGAAAAACCGCAGAAGAAATATTTGAGTCCGGCGGAATATGCCGAGATGAGATCTTCTTTGCCCCTGCGCCTGATAAAGAAAGTTACGGCCAGCGCACCGATGTTAAGCCCGAGGAAAGCAAGCGCCGCGATCTTCCGCGCAAGATGGATCATTTCATCCGGGCCTACCACCAGACCTGACGTCCGCTGCGAGAAGTTTTCGATCATGAGGAACACTCCTATCGAAAGAGCATTCAGGCACAGCGAGATCCAGAACATGGCTCCGCCGGTAACCTTTTTCGCTTTGAGTGATCCGACCGCAAAGAATACGCAAAGGGTAATGACTGCAAGAGTCAGTATCCATGCGCAGATATTGATTTCATCGCAGAATATGCTCCTCGAGTGACTATAGCCCGAATACGAGAAGATCGAGAAGAATCCAGCCGTAACCGAGATCACCGACAATGTCAGTCCGGCTGAATAGAGCCTTATGTCTTCCTTTAACGCAAACCTGGCAGCGACTGCCGCGACAGCAGGAATAAGCGCCGCCAGCGTGAAATACAGATCGGCAAGAACAGGATTGTTCTCAGGAACAAAGTAGATGAACACCGCTCCCGTATAGTAGAACAGGGCGCAGAACACCGACATGACAGACTGCATCGGAACATGAGTTTCTTTGCAGAAGTATCCTTCAGGCAGTGATGTCCTGCCCGCGAGCACAGGCTCAGCCGCCATTCTGTACACGAGCATTAATATCGTCAGGAAACATGCAACCGCTCCCATGACCGGAACATCCTCGACAGCCACTATGGATATGAAGGTGCCCGACACAACGGGGATTCCGATATCAGATGCGAACGAGGATATCTTCATTACTTTGTGGATCACATAGACCGCGAAGAATATCACCATCATGACGGCGGTCACCATGTACATCTCTTCAGGATCACTGAATGAATCGCTGAACACGAGCCACGAGATTACTATCTCCAGTCCTGCCAGAGGAGTAATGAATCTTGCCCACCGTCTTCCTTTCGCGAAACGCGCAAGCATGACCAGAGCAATGAATTCAACAATCGCCGCACCGAAGACAGCGCCGTCGTCTTCAGCAATAGAGAACAGTATCAGAACTGCAGGTATGTATGTGATTATCTCGGAATAGACTTTGAAAAATACCTGGTCGTCAAATAACGGGATAATGCCCACAATCCTGAACGCCAGAGCAAGCGTTGCAAGACCTAAGACTATCATACCCCATTCGGTAACGTCTCCGCTCGCCTGCCCGATCTGTCCTGCCAGAAACACCACGAGCCATGTCAGCGAAATATATATTGTCCCGCGGTAGATATTCGTCTGCGACTTCTCACGGAAAAGGAATCTTCCGCCGATGGCAGTCAAGAGGAGCACCAAAGACGCAACAGATGCAACGAACCATCCCGACCCGTTCTCAAACGAGAAACCAGGGCCAAGCAGATTAAACGTTCCCATTCCGACGATAACTATCGGACCCAGAAGACTTGCCAGAGAATAAAGCGCAAATCCCGTCTGCTGAAGCTTTAATACTTTTCCTGCAAGGAATGACATTCCGTAGACCAGGACTACGAGAACGATCAGGCTTACCGCCCTTATCTCTTCCGTCATCCAGGACCATGAACCTGTCATGAACGTCGCGCCGACTATCGTAAGGAGCAATACTCCGATACCGAATGTTATGTTGATGCTGCTGAAGAATTTCTCACGGTGAGGTTTCACCTTGTCATCCACTTTGGTATATACGGGAAGCTCAGGCCGCTGTACTTCCTGTGCCGGAAAAGCCGCAGCGGAAGGAACGGGTAAAGGTGCTGCAGGTTGATATGCAGGCGCCTGTCCCATCATGGCGTTTTCGACTGTTATCGGAGGAATCTGAACGGGCTGCGTTACGACCTGCTGAACCGCCTGAACGGCAGCATCCTGAACGGGCTGTACTGCATTTGACGGAACAGGCTGTGCTGCAGCAGGCTGCTGAATACCGCCCGCCTGTACACCTCTCTGATTGATCTGATTTTGTTCCTGATAAATATATGGATTTCCAGGTTGGATATTCTGATCCTGACGTAGGTTTAAAAGATCCTGTGTTCTCTTGAGTTCCTTCTCAAGTTCCTTTACCCGGTTTCCCCTTATGATGGACTTGACAAGGAAGACGACAAACAGGACAACAAAAACCACTGCCGCAAATTCTGACACCAGAGTTCTGGCAAAACTCGAATAATTACCCATAAGTCGCATCCTCCTTCTCAAGAAGACTTGATACCGCGATATTAGCATTGACTGTGGGGTTTGTAAATAACTTTGACTATCAAAGTATCTCGAAAATGAGGTTATTTTGTGGCAGCGTAAAAAGGAAATGCCCTCGGCTATCCGGGGGCAGATTGCCAAAGGCATTTCCATATAAAATTAGATCAGGAAAAACTTTCAGAGACCTGTCATCTCTGAACTCTTCCCGATCCGTCACCTTTTGCGAGTTTCATAACCTCGTCTGTAGTCACTCTGTTGAAATCACCGTCTATCGTGTGCTTAAGACAGCTTGCGGCTACCGCGAACTCGAGTGCTTCCCTGTCAGACGCAAGCTCACTGAGACCGTATATGAGACCTCCCGCGAAAGAATCACCGCCTCCGACACGGTCAACGATGTCATACATTTCATACTTGCGGCTAACCATGAATTCCTTGCCGTTGTTAAGAGATGCGGCCCAGAAATTTATGTCGGCGCTCTTGCTCTCCCTAAGCGTTATGGCAACCATCTTTACGTTGGGATACTGCTCAAGAAGGCTGTCGCTCAAACGTCTGTAATCTTCCGCTTCGAGCCTTCCGCCTTCAACGTTGCTCTCACACTTCAGTCCGAGCGACTTCTGGCAGTCCTCTTCGTTGGCGATGATTATGTCGGCATTCGCGGTGAGCACCTGCATTACTTCCTTTGCGTCAACGCCGTACTTCCAGAGATTCTTTCTGTAGTTGAGGTCGAGGGACACTGTAATGCCGCGCTTCCTTGCTTCCCTGACAGCCATCAGAGACGCATCCTTCGTTGCTGCAGATACTGCCGGAGTTATGCCTGATATGTGTAGCCACTTGACGTCGGAATAGATCTTTTCCCAGTCATAGCCGTGCGGATCAAAGAGCGAAAATGCCGAATAAGCCCTGTCATAGATGACCTTGCTCGGACGTTGGTTCGCACCGGTCTCAAGATAGTATATTCCCATCCTGCCTTCAGTCCTGATTATCTTATCCGTGCCGACGTTGAACCTTCTGAGTTCGCCGATCGCGGAATCACCGATGGCGTTATCCGGAATGACCGATAAGAACTCGGCATCCAGTCCGTAGTTTGCGAGAGATACGGCTACATTTGCCTCGCCGCCTCCGAACGTAGCTTCAAGCGAAGGAGACTGAAGAAAGCGCTCCCTGCCGGGGCTCTTAAGCCTTAACATCAATTCTCCGAAAGTCAGGAACTTGCTCATACTCTTGTCTCCTTGATTATCTTGACTGCATTATCAGCCAGCATCGTTATCTTATCCCATTCACCGTTTATTATATCGTCCTTTTTGCATACCCAGCTTCCGCCGACAGCAGCAACAGACTTGCTCCCCGCGAACTCGCTGAGATTGGCTTCCGACACGCCGCCGGTAGGAAGGAACTTCACCTGTCCGAAAGGAGCAGACAGAGCCTTTATCGCCTTGATGCCGCCGTATACATCTGCCGGGAAGAACTTAACGATCTTGAGACCCATGCCGACCGCCTTCATTATCTCGGTCGGAGTAACCGCGCCCGGTACCACCGGGATGTTGTTTTCGAGAGCCCACCTTACGGTATCCTCGTCAAAACCCGGTGACACGATGAACCTCGCACCGCTTTCGACCGCGAGTTTTGCCTGACCTACATTCAGCACGGTTCCCGCTCCGACTATCATGCCGGGAACATCTTTGCTTATCACAGAGATGCATTCAGCGGCACATTCCGTCCTGAACGTTATCTCCATAAGATCGATCCCGCCCCTGAGCAAAGCGTTCGCTAGCGGCACCGCGTCTTTTACCCTTTCCAATACAACGACCGGAACGATCCCGGTCTCATAGATCTTATCTGCAAAAGTCATGTTATCACCTCTCATTCACGTCTAGTATTCTAGCATATTTTTAATTGCGATTACAGCAAAAATGAGTTATTTTATTAGCAGCATAGTATTATTCTGAGGTATACCATGAATAAATTGATATCTGATGATTTTCTTCTCGAAAACAAGAACGCTTCCGAACTTTATAACGACTTCGCGAAGGATCTCCCCATCATCGACTACCACTGCCACATCGATGCAAAAGAGATAGCAGAGGACGTTAATTTCGAAAACATCACTGAGCTCTGGCTTAAGGGCGACCATTACAAATGGCGTCTCATGAGAGCATGCGGCATTGACGAGAGATTCATCACGGGCGACGCTCCCGACAAAGAGAAATTCATGATGTGGGCAAAGGCCGTAGAGGGCGCATTCGGCAATCCCCTCTACCATTGGACATGCCTTGAACTCACGAGATATTTCGGCATCGAAGAACCGCTTACCACGGAAAATGCGGAGTCGGTCTGGGAAAGGGCAAATGAGATCCTGAGATCAGGCAGACTCTCAGCAAGAAACATCATGACTGATTCTTCTGTCGAGATGATCTGCACCACTGACGATCCGTGTGACACACTCGAATATCACGAGCAGATAAAAGCATCCGGATTCGCAACGGCAGTCCTGCCCGCATTCAGGCCTGACAATATCGTCGACATCGAAAAGGACACTTTCGGCTCTTACCTCGCACGTCTTGAAGAAGTATCGGGGATGAAGATCGATTCCATTCAGAAACTCGAAGATGCCCTTACATCAAGGCTTGATCATTTCTCATCACACGGATGCGTCATTTCAGATCACGGGACCGAATACATCTGGTTCGGCAATGACTTGGGAGTTTCCGCAGATGATGTCTTAACAAAGAAACTCTCAACGCCCGGAGCAACGCTGACAGCAGACGAGCTCACGGCATACAAGACAGAACTGATGCTCTTCTTTGCCCGCGAATACGCAAAGCGCGGATGGACGATGCAGCTTCATTTCGGCTGCAAGCGTAATGTCAACTCGGTCATGTTCGGCAAAGCCGGCGCAAACTGCGGTTGCGACACCATCACGGGATCTTTCGACTTCCTCACTCCTCTCGCGGGTTTTATGGACAAGCTTAATTCAGAAGGACTCCTTCCGAAGATGATAATCTACTCTCTTAATCCCGTGGACAACACGGTCATCGACACACTCTGCGGAAGCTTTAACGACGGCAACGTTCCCGGCAAGATACAGCACGGTGCCGCATGGTGGTTCAACGACAATCTCGCAGGCATGGAAGACCAGTTAAGGTCATTGTGCTCTCAGAGCCTCCTCCCCTGCTTTGTCGGCATGCTCACGGATTCAAGATGCTTCCTGTCTTACACCAGGCACGAATACTTCAGAAGGATATTCTGCAATTTCTTAGGCACAGAGATCGAGCGCGGCAGATTCCCTTACGACAGACGCATCCTAAAAGACATCATCGAAAAGGTGTGCTACAATAACGCACGCGACATGCTGACAAGATAATCCTGCATGGCTATTTACCAGCTTGTGACTGATATTTATAAATCTCCGAAATGAATAGAATCATATCGGCTCTTTAAGGGCACTAGCCTTATGCCTCTACCTGATATAATTCAGGCTGCTTTTATCTTGATTA
>Ga0247611_10007811_pt1 | contig 13308 bp, 17 predicted proteins | sample 177DNAGHGhighgp2_FD_192422 | JGI IMG/M metagenome (GOLD analysis project Ga0247611, IMG submission 192422) | Sheep rumen microbial communities from Palmerston North, Manawatu-Wanganui, New Zealand - 1770 DNA GHGhigh gp2 | ecosystem: Host-associated > Mammals > Digestive system > Stomach > Rumen... | reverse complement strand
CTACAAGGCAGGTGTGACCCCCTTCGGCCTTCCTCCCTTTAGCTTCGCTCGCCTCCTTCTCGCTCGGAAGAAGATACTAGTACCTTCTTCTCTCGCTCGTGCGTCGGTTACGTATTTCTCTTCGCCAAATACCCGGGCCGGTCGGTCGTCTGATGCCGACTTCGTCGCTCCGCTCCTCTAGGGCCCTCGCTGGCTCTATGCCTTTCCCAGCATAGCCTCGGAGGCGGTGAGGATGTCCTGGAAAGTTTGTTCGAAATCGCCCGTGTACCAGGGATCGGCAACATCGCGGCCGATTCCAGCGTAGGACATCATGAGATGGATTTTGTGGTCCGGGTCCTCGGGGATGATGCGGCTTATCAGCCGAAGGTTAGACTGGTCCATGCAGATGATCCGATCGAAACGCTCATAATCCGCCGGCCCTATGCGCCTGGCGCGCTTGCCGGGATCGAACGGGACGCCGTGCTGCGCCAGGCAGCGCCTGGCCGGCGGGTAGATCGGGTTCCCCTCTTCTTCCCATGACACGGCCCCCGACTCTATATAATACTCATCCTCCAGCCCCCTGGCCTTCACCAGCGCCTTGAGGATAAACTCCGCCATCGGGCTCCTGCATATATTCCCGTGGCACACGAACAGTACCTTTGTCATACTCACAAATATACGAAAATAGGAGATAACTCCTTGCTGTAAATGTGTAATTGACTTATAGTCAAATGATTAGGGGCTTGACCATGTTGTTTGTGTGGAGTATCTTTGTCGTAATAAATGTTGCTGATTTTATCAATATGATAATTTTGTTATTTATTTAATAATTTATATTTTTGCGATATGAGAGTGATAGCGATATCCACTTTGAAAGAGTTTTGGACTAAGCACCCGGATAGCGAGCTTGCCCTGAAAGAATGGTATGTGAGGACGGAACGAGCCCAGTGGAGGTCTGTGAATGATATGCGTAACGACTTTAACACCGTGGATTACGTGAAGAACCAGCGGTATGTGTTCAATATCAAAGGAAATAATTACAGATTAGTCGCTGCAGTAAAGTTCATTCCCAGATTGGTGTATATCCGCTTTGTGGGTACACACGACGAGTATAACAAGATTGACGTTTCAACCATATAGGAGGAAAGATAATGGCACAGATTAAAGATGAAATACAGTACAAGGCTATGATGGCCCGTATTGACGAGCTCTTCTTCGAGACGGACGAGAACACGCCCGCAGACGATCCGCGTCTTCAGGAACTCGATCTTCTTTCGGCTCTGGTTGAAGAGTATGAGAAGGAGCATTATCCGATCGAAGTTCCCACTCTCACCGAGACTATGAATTCCCGTCTTGTGGAGAACAATTGGAGTCAAAAAGAAATGGCGTCCATTCTGGGTATGACCGCTCCTCGTCTGAATGCCATTTTAATGGGTAAGGCCAACCCGACTTTCGAGCAGGCCCGCACTATCTCTTCCCGCCTCAACATTGACCCCGCAATCGTTCTTGCGGTCTAGATATACAAAAAAGTTGGTGAATTTGTTGGTGCTATGAAAGGATGATAATGTGTCATCCCCCGTATAGGGCAATGATGGAGCAGATGAGCGGTCAGCAGGAGTCCGATGTATGGGAAGACGTGCGAAGGAAACTGACTTGATGTGTCAAAACCTCAGCCGTATCACTTTAACACATAAAACAAGGTGACATACCGTCATCTGATGTGTCACCTTAAGAGTTTATTCATCATGAAGTAAGTGATTATGCGTTATGCTACTATTGGTTGAATTCCGCTTTTATTTTTTTTAGGAAGCACATGGCTTTCATTCACCTACTCTCTATCGAACAACACGTCGAAACCCAATATGCTGACACCTTTAATGAATGGAATTAGGATCGGCAGCAAAACTAACACAACGATAAGCACGAACAGACTCACGATATCTCCGCCGAGGGGAAGATTAATCGACGGAATAGCCCGGCCGAGGCTAAAATATAAAGCAAGAATACCAGCCAGACTCCAAGAAGCAGCCCTTGTCTTCTTTCGCAATTCAATTACTGGAGCTGCATTTATCCTCTTCTCATAACGCAGTTTAGCTTTCTCAAAGTCTATATATGAATTCTCATCCCTTTGATATTTCGTTTCATTTGCATCATATATTTTCCAGTCTCCACGGCCGTCAAGGGTGGCAATTGAGCACGAAGGATACAGTGAACCATTATTCTCACCCCATTTCGTTGTTCGATAGAATGGATAAACGTGATGCATATTGCGAACGATATCTGACATCAATGCAAACGCCTGTATCACTCGTCCGTTTTTAGGCTTATCTATCACCTTTATACCGTCGCAGGTTATACCTCTACTCTTGACAGTGAAATGAACCAACTGATTCTTGGGGTACTTCCCAACGTTTACCAAGTATGTACAGAAATCTTCTATGTAATTAATCTTCATATGAATATGATTCTAATCTTTTTGACAACGTACTGAATGCCCATTTTGACGACTAGAACTATAAAAATATATGTTTACCTTTTTATACAGTGTGGCGCCAGAAGTATCAAACTCAAACACATTTGAATTCCACCTTTCGTAAAACTCGGAACTGGAACTAGACCAGTAGTATGCAATGTCGCCTGTCGCATATAAGGAGCCACCATCGACACCATTGATATAGCCAGCGCAGGGGTACCAAATTGTTGAGTATTGGCCTAAAAGATTATTCCTGCCAAAATTGTATCCACTTTCTTTTGTTGTGACTGTTACTTGAAACTGACTTTGTCCATTATTAATGGCATCTGCCCATATCCCATTAGAAGCCTCACTTGATAATTCATAACCACAACTGGCCGGTACATGCCAACCACTTGGGCACGGGTCATAAACAGTTTTTTCACTGCCCCACAACCCGTTGTTCTGATATCCCTTTGTTAAACAGTACCAATCCCTATTATCGCCATATATATATGTCATAGGATGAGATTGAGCAAATAATAGGGTAGTGTTGTCAGATAGATGTGTGCTTACTTCTTCGGCTGAGGGCCATATCGCAGTTGACAAGGCTCTATCTTGATCCCTAACGGAAGCATTTGAATAAGACTGCCCACCAAGGAAAGGATCTTTTCGCCCCCATTGGTATAATAATCCATTAGAACGTATATCGCCGGGAGTTGTGACTGTCGCCCCAAGATTGCGGTCCATCATTATGCCAGCGTTGTTATTGTAATTATGTTCCACAGGTACGTCGGTACACCAGATATGCCAACTCCACAAAATAGTTCCTTCAGAATCTTTAACGGCAATTAAAGCATTCCCCTTGGTATCGGTGGCGCTAAAATGGACATATCCGTCCAATAGGGAAACCGAATAAACCAGATCACCAACAGAAGGAACCACACTGGTTCCAAAAGTTTCCCACAAAACTTCTACTGAAGCGGGAGAACCGACAGATTCTACGGAGTTACCTTTTACGCTGGCATTGAACTTATAGTTGCCAGCACCTGAGACGATGTAACAATTGGCTGTACCAGAAGCTGACAAGTTGGTAATTGAAGGTTTGCTAATAAAAGAAGCGTAATCATCAATATCACTTTTTTTGCTGAATATAGAACGCTTCAATGAAACCGCCTTAGTGGTATAATTAAATGTGCCAATTTGAGATTCTGTCTCAAATGTCATGGTAAATCCACTGGTAAGACTTTGTGGGATAGCAATTATGTAATAATCTGTATCTGCTGCGAATGTGCCGCCTCCTTTCGGCGTTAGAGTGATGGTCTTCTCTCCGCTGTCTACAGAAACGCTGGGAAGACCTGCAACAAAAGAAATTGTTATGTCTCCGGCAATGTCTTCGTTGTTGTTACCCGAAAATGAGATGGAGGTAATATCGTCGCGAGAAAGGCTGAACTTTATACCGCCACAGACATTGAAGAAATGCAGGTTGGTGTTATCGGAGTGAGCAACCGTTAAATACAAATCGTCATCAAAGGTGCCGGCAACGCCATATTGAGTTGATGGCAGGGTCGTCGTAATGGAGGATCCATCACAAATTGCAGAAGGATCATGAGGGTATAAGCCCCAAATGTTGGTGGATGCGAGTTCCGTGCTGCCGATGATAGCGCTTGTGGTGAAGGCCGCTGTGGTTTCCGGTGCAATGTTGGTGGAAGTGTAGAGCACAGGGGTTGAGGCTCCGTAGAAGATACTTATGTCATCGGCGGGGCTCCAATAGATAGTTCCAACGCCTTCCCCATCTACGGTTATAGAAGACTTAGTTGAAGTCTCTTGTGTCGCGTAAATGATAGGCGCGTTGCTTATTTGAGGCTCTGCACCCTTTATTTCTTCAGTATTTGAGCATGATACCGATAATATGGCGGCAATGACAAACGCGATGCTAAAATAAATCTTCTTCATGGGTGTTTTCGTTACTCATCAATAATACGGTCGACATTTGAATGGGAATGAGCGCAATCTCTGGCGCATCATATTCCTTCTTCCTCTGTTGGTTGGTGGTACTTGTTTCCATATGCTTTTTGTGGTAGGTACAAATAAAGAGCGCAAGCAAAACTATTCTCAGTTGCTTACAAGCCTACCACAGCTTTCCCCAACGTCTACGAATAATAATGCCCACGCTCTGAGTCGTGGACACTAATCGTTCAAGGGGGAATTACAGTTTGTGGTAGTTTGTAAGCCTTGAAAGACTAATGCCTTGTATGTGTTCCTCTACTACTGTTTCTTCTACATAACTTGTTTCGTTTGTCTCTTTTCACAAAGGTAATAAAATGAATTGAACTATCAAGTCGAGAGATGGGTCTCGAATCGTGAAAGCGTCAAAGAAGCCTAAGATAGTGAATGACCTTACCACTTAGGCGTGCATACCCCCATCAAAAATGGGGAGGGTATGCGCAAAAAAGGCCGAAAATGCTCATACCCCCACACTAAAAACGGATGGTATGCACGGTGGAGGGTGGTAGACAACTGCTTCGAAGAACTATTAGAGGAGCGAAGCGCCGTAGTCGGCATCAGCCGACCGGCCGGGCCGGGTATTTTGGAGCGTAGCGAGAAAATACGGAAAGGCGGAAAGGCCGCAGGGGGTCACAGGGGGACGTTTTGCGTCCCCCTTAAAAATGCAAAAAGAGAGGCTGAATCATCAGCCTCTCTTTTTGCTCCCGCTGAAGTCGAATTGTTGAACCTGTGGCGGGATTTCCGCGAGGTCGTCAAGTTTATTGACCTAAACAAAGAGTGGTTAACCCCAATGCTGGAAAAAGTTCGTGACAGGTTAGTAGTGGGATTGGTACATCAAGAATAGCCCTGGCCGACCCTGGAGGGGCTTTTATAATAAATGGAAACCGCCTCGTATATGACGAGAATTAGTAAGTTCCGTAACCTATACTTCGGTTGGTCGTGATAGTTGTAATGCCATTTCAGAATCTGGAGTGTTGTACTACTTTTTCCAAACTTTCTATACTTATAGACTATTTATAGGTGGAGGGCATTAAAGCGCCCGATTTAACAATGGCACAACAACCTTATAAAAGACAGTATCGTCAACTTAATGACGATGTGAAGGAGCGCATCAGCGCTAGCACACGTAATCGACCTAAAACAGAGCAGCACAAAGAACACATTCGCCAGGGGATGCTGCAATACTGGCAAACAGTCCCCGACAAAGAGGACGACTTGAATAATGAATTAAACGAAGATAAAAATGAAGCATAAGCACACACTAAACATCGACTACCTCAAACTATGCTATCGCCAGCCAGACGGCTTGTTCGAAGAATTTGCCTCAATACAAGGGGAATTAATATGTCGAGACGGTTATGACCTCCTTATGATAGAGCGCGACGAACAGAATATTATAGCTAAGGTCCTAGTCCGCGATGCAGGCGAGCAGTGGTCTCTGGGGACATTGACCTTAAACAATAGGGCTGCATTTGCTGGCAAGGCATTTTTCGAATATGACAACCGCGCATTGTATGAGGTTTTCTCTAGACTTCCCCATCAACGGCCATCCAACTGTATATCCCTAATGGATTATGTTGCCGATGACCTTGGGCTGACCTATAACAACTGCACTCGCATCGACATCGCCCTTGACACCACAGATAATGTTTTGGCTCGTCTGCGGAAGCGGATTAGAGATGTTGAGGGATTGAATATGTTTTTGAACCGACACAAGGTGGAAGACCCCGACCTCAAATTGGATGGCTATGGGGAGTATTACAACTCAACACGCAGGCGCCTTCTTAAACGACCAGAAATCATCATAGGACAGGCAAAGAGTGAAGGCACACGCCTTAAAATTTACGACAAGACTCGGGAATTACAGGAAAGCCGACCAGACAAAACGGAAAGATACTACAATTGGCTTGGAGATGGCTGGAAAGAAACAGACCATGTCTTCCGAGTTGAGGTCTCTATAAGGAACGAAGACCTAAAAGGGATATGGCAAAAGTACCGTAAAAAAGTTAGCGTCGAAGAACGAGATATGCCATTCCTGGCTCAATTACAGACAGAAAAGTGGTTGGCACTATACTATTTCGAGGGTCTAGATTCTCTGATTTACTTCCGTGATAGGGAGACTGGCGAGAAGGTAGATGCGTTTTAAACAAGGGGTTATAACCAGCACCCCTACTTTTCGTCAACAATCCCTTATGTAGTATTAAGAGACGCTGATTATTAGTGTCAAAACTACCAATGCGTTAGATTGATAATACAAAGAAGGCGACACACCGTTGAAACTTGTGTCACCTTCACATTATGTCTAAAACTGATTCAAAGACTCCTTGTCTTCACTTTGTCTATGTTTGTCGTATGCTGCTTTTTGCTTATTCAATTCCTCCAAAAACTTCGGATACAATGTTTTGCTCGTTATTAGATACCAGGAGTTATCATAATAAGAATTAATCCTTTGCTTTTCACTGATATTTGGTCCCATCTCAAAATGATAATCGTGGCTGTACGTAAGGTCCACTTTCTCGTTCTCCCAAACCCGATTCTCTTTGCGTGTGTCAATCACAATAAGACGGTCTCGATTATTGCACGGCTCATTATCTTGATGGTATGAATAATATGTCCCACGACCCTCACCATACTTTTTAATGTAGTGTTCGTGTAATTCTCCACTCTCATCTTTGAAGTATATAGCCGCGAGTTTATTATTATAGAAGGCCAAATCAAATGTGGTCAGTTTTATTTGTCCGATTTTAACGTCGTCTATTGGGGTCGTTATTTGCTTAATGATAGGAGCGCGTTTTTCTATCCAATCTGATAGGTCGTGACTATGAACACCCCAATGTCCGTTGTAGAAATTATTAAACACATAAGAGTCGCGATAATACTTGGAATTGAGCGCTTGTTTGTAGGAAGTCTCACCGATAACAAATTCGCCAATACCTTTAAGCCCAGAACACTGAGCATACAAGTCCTCTTGCTCTGGAGCGAACGTTTGATTGATGACCTCGGGCGGATTAGTGCAAGATGTGATGGATAGCAAACAGAGACAGAAAATAAATAAAACTCTTTTCATTGTTTTGATGTCATTGATTTGATTGTATGAACGAAGGAAGTGATTATTCTTATGAAATAACGTGCGGCCTTTATTAATGTCACCCCCCAAAAGACTTAACTAGTTGAACAAGACTTAGCAATGGTTTGAATAGAGTTTTAATCAATCCTTCCTGAGTAACATTGAAGCAGATTTGCTGAAGTGGATTAAGTATCAGCCAATAATACCGATTGGTTGTTTTTTGACCGAACAACGGAAACCTATAATAGTGTTTCCAAAATGAACTAATGTTTTCAATGAATTCAAACTCGACTATGAACTGATTAACTCCATCATCATACCAGCCCTTTCGGAATTTCCAAGTTCCTCTGGCTTCGAAGCAATCCTTATTTGGGATTTTTGAGTAGACGGGTAATTTCATTAGACTGTCTTATTGTCCTAAAATAATTATGTTCGGAAATAATATGCCGCGACGGCGAGGATCGCCGGTCGCGGCGTTCGTAAATAACTTAAAATATTATTTAAACAAATCTTCGACGTTTTGCTTTTTGTTAAAGTGCTCGGTTATTTTCTCGATGTTCAGCGCTTCAATGAGTTCGTCAAAATCGGATGCTCTGCTTAAGGCGAAGTAATACTTCATATCAATATACTCGTTGCTGCTTGAAACTGCTTTACCCGTGATAAGAAACAAGATATCACCTTCGGACGATACCACAAACTCTGGGCTCAAGCGTTTATTGAAACTAAACCACCACTTACTTCCAAGCCATGCAATAGTTGTTCGTGGGAATGAGATGTCTAAGTCTTTCCGCATATCTGTAACATTGTTCTTTATTGCAATGTCTTGCCACTCCACAAATTTTTCCTTTGCCAGCTTGAGGGCTTTAACAAAATAATCAATATCACCACCATCGAAATTAAAGAAAACTTTGTCTGAAGAGTGCTCTCCCTCCACCTGAACGTATACAGTCAACACATTGCGGGAATTGTAGCCGGCTTCAATGCTATAATCAACATCAAAGTAAGAGGAATGGTACATTCCAACTTTTTCCTCTGCTCTCAGTGCAAGGCATGAGAAAAGGATAGCGATAATTGTGATAAATCGTTTCATATGAGAATAGTTATTGTTTGATATTCTTATAGTGATTCAAATCAAGAAATAGATTATTGTCGTAGGGTGAAATCTGCGACGAGTTCTTGCCCGTCGTATAACGAAAGAACGTCATTAACGACAATGGCAGTGAACTCAATGTTTGTTTTATCAACGCTCTCAACCTTGCCGTTGAACATATACTCTACAGTGCGACTATATAGTTTGGCTTCGGGGGACTTGTATTCATAACTCCCCTTGATGCGGTATCCTTCTCCGGGAAGCCAAGTATCATTCTTCTCTTTGACGGTGTAAGTGAGTGCGAATTCAATATTGGTGAAAGATAACGTTGCGTAAGACTGAGTGCCGTACTCTACATGCCACTCCGTACCAGAAAGGGAAACAGAGGTGTCAATCTTTTGACAGGAAGCCAAGCAAATGCAACTACTTACAATGGCGAGGAATGAAATAATGTGTTTCATATAAGTTCTCTATTATAATAGGACGCCAGACAAGATAATAGTAGATTAAGACAATGTAATGGTCGTTTAGAGCATTCTTATTTATAAATTAAAGCCAGGCTTCGTGGGAACGTTAATTTTAGGAACGACAAAATCGAAGGCATGTCTAGTACCCTCTTTTCTTGCGTAAAACCTTACATATCCTCCATTCCGCAAATGTTCCAATAAATTTTCTCTTGTATCAGAAGGAATAGAAATGGCATTATGTGTGCCTCTCGCGAAAGAAAAAGGCATAATTTCTTCTTTTTTAAGGTAGTTTTTATGTTCATCATAGAACCCAATAATCAAAGACTGATCATAAATGGCTCCGCTGCGAAAAGCACCCTCTTTACATTCGACGTATACTTCGATAGGCGTCCTTCCTTCTTCCTGTGTCGTGAATATTGTAAGAATGCCCTGTGCATCTTCATATATGTATTGATTTCTGGGCTCTTTCTGGTCAAACAGCGGATCGGGAGGCAGAAGTTCACACGTCCAACCATCTTGGGCGTTGGAGATAAAGGGCAAAAGAAGTAGAAGCAGAGTTAAAAACCGTTTCATCTTATTCGAAATTGCTGGATATTTTCTGGAAAGATAGAAATTTTTATCCAAATATCAGTACTTAATGGTTTTTACACCAATGCCGCCGGAGGCATTCTTCTCTATCTTGTCGAGTTCTTCCTTGCTGTTGAAATGGTAGGTCGTACCGTGGAGTAAGATAAATCCTTCAATATCGTTAGGATCCTCAAACAGGCTCTTGATGGAAACATCAAGGGCCTTTGCTATTTTCTCAAGGGTTTCCAAGGTGGGGTTGCCGTTCAGCGATCTGGAGAGGCTGGCTTCCAATATCCCCATCTTCTTCGCCAGGGTGCGGCGGTTCAACTTACGTTCAGTGCAGAGCCTGTCAATGTTACTGATCAATAGTTCTTTGGTATCCATAACTAAAATTTTCATAAAAATATAGAAAAATAACTTAAATATCAATTTTTGAGACGATATGTCCTTGATATAAGTTAAGTTTTTCTTGGATGATACTTGATTTATATGTATATTTGAATAGAAATAAATTAACATATATATCAATTCATTTGCGCAAAACAAAAAAATAATAGTTATGAAAAAGATCAACGTTTGCATCTACGCTCGCGTCAGTACCAATAGTCAGGAGTACGACCGTCAGTTGGCAGAACTTCGCGAGTACGCCAGCAATATGGGTTATGAGGTAGTCAAGGAGTTCGCAGAGAAGGTGAGCGGAGCCAAGAAAGTTGAGGAGCGTGAGGCGCTGGTAGGGCTGCTCTCGTATGTTGAGGCGAACCCTGTGGACAAGGTGCTTATCTATGAGTGCAGCAGGCTCTCAAGGCGGGCGGTAGACTTCCTGTCGGTTATAGAGAACCTGACGGCGCTGAAGGTGAGTGTGTATATCCACCAGAATGGCTTGGAGACACTTCTTCCCAACGGATCCCCAAACCCCATCGCTCAGCTCGTTCTTGGAATTTTGGCTCAGTTTAACAGCCTGGAGCGCTCACTCATCCGCAGTCGCATGGAGAGCGGGTACAACCACTTCCGCAGTCTCGGCGGGAAGGTTGGCAGGAAGCAGGGCTACCGCAAGAGCGACGAGCAAATGTTGGCCCAGTATCAAACCGAAGTTCGGCTCCTCCGCAAAGGCCTTTCCCTTCGAAATGTGCAGGCCATAACCAACACCAGCATCAACACTCTTCGAAAGATCAAAACCTGCCTGTAAAAATAATTTTTTGTATATCTGTGAAAAGGTCGTAGCATTCCTGTGCATCACAACTTCGCATAGCGCGAAGCGCACGCAAGCGAATAAGGTGCAGTCTGCACCACGCAAAGAACTTATTCACATTTGAACAACTTAAAATTTTCTACAGATGAAATCAAGCAATTCAAGGGTCTTGACACACTTACGGAAGAGCAGGCAGAAGTCCTCGCTGACTTCCTGGAAACCTATGCGGTTATAATTTATAATTCATTAAAACACTAAAACAGAAATGAGGGATAACGAAAGTATCTTAAAACAATTTGCGAAGGGCTCCAAACGCAAGTTGAAGGTTGGCGGCCGGGCGGTTATATACCAGCGCGTCAGCAGTAAGGAGCAGGAAGATAGCTTCAGCCCAGAAACGCAGTTAAAGCATTGCTATGAGTGGGCGGAGAAGCATAATTACACCGTGGTTAAATGCTTTGAGGGCGAGTATGAGAGCGCCAAGACTGACGTCAATAGGAAGCGTTTCAATGCCATGTTGAAGTTCGTGAAGGACAAGAAGAATATGATTGACGCGGTTATCGTTTATTGCACGAGCCGTTTCTCTCGAACAGGAACAAAGTCTTTCACAATCGTAGACGAGTTATTGGATAGGGGTATCCCTGTTTTCTCCGCAACGTCATCCTACGACGCACGTACTGCCGACGGCAAAATGATGCAGCGGGTAGAACTCTTAATGGCGGAGCATGACAATTCCGTCAAGTCTCAGGGAGTTAAGGACAATGGTGCAAACGCATTACGAAAAGGGCATTGGATACAGGCTGCCCCGAGGGGTTATGATATGAAAACGACGCATACCCGACAGACCATCACTATCAACGAAGACGGATATTTAATCCGGGAGGCATTCCGCCTTAAGGCACAAGAGAACTTGAGCACGGAAGAAGTGCGACGGATCATGGCCGCGAGAGGTCTGGATCTCCGCAAACAGGCCTGGTCCAAGATATTCAAAAATATTTTTTATGCGGGGTACTTCTCCCATCCGTTCTTGGAGGGAGAGGTTGTTAAGGGCCCACATGAACCCATTGTTTCGCTGGGAGACTTTTACAAGGTAAACAATATCAACGCAGGTGCTCACGCGCGTGGGTATGAGGTGAAATCTAATAAGAAGTATGCACCTCTGTTAGGCTCGCTGCGTTGCCCTGTCTGTGGGGGAAATATGACGTCGGCACTCAGCACAAAAATGCTGAAAAAGTATGGTCGCGAGGTGGGCTACTATGTTTGCAGTCACAAAAATTGTTGCTGCAATGTTTCAACGAAGAAGGCGAATGGAGCGTTTGAAAACCTTATTGACGGAACCGCTATTCCGGAGCGTTTTGCGGAGGTTATAGAGGCCCAGTTGAGCAAGTCCTTCCCAATCCTCAACGAGGCAAGCAGAAACGAAGTAATGGCGATTAAAACTGCCCTTTCCAAGAAGGAGTCGGAGATATCAATGGTAGAGTTGAACTTGGCTCTTGCTCCAAACCCGAAGGTGCTTGAAATCTGTAGCCGACAGCTGGAAACGCTCGAGGCTCAAAAGAAGGAAATAGAGGCGGAATTGGCAGAGAAGCAAGAAAGCATATTGAACCTCGCCGATTACATTGCTTGTGGAATGGATTTGAAAAATAACGTGCTGAAAATGTGGCAGTTAGCAAGCCTCGCCCATAAACGCCACCTTCAAAATATCCTATTTCCCGACGGTTTCTCGTGGAGCAAGGAAAACGATAATATTGAACCTCTTTCCAAGAACGAGTTTCTCTTCACATATGGCTTAAAATCAGGGGATTACGAACAAAAAGAAGAGCGACAAACCTGCATTTCTGCCGATTTGTCGCCTTTGGCTCCCCCTCGGGGACTTGAACCCAGGACCCCCTGATTAACAGTCAGGTGCTCTAACCAACTGAGCTAAGGAGGAATTTCATAGTGCCGCTTTTTCAAGCGGGACTGCAAAAGTAGTACAAAAATTGGATTCCGCAAAAAATCCGGGCAAAAAATTAGTATCTTTGTGTTCGAGGCTCCGCGAAGAATGCGGAGTGACGCGTCGCTATATGGATATTAATCAATTGTCCACTCTCGTCAGGAGTCAGATTCTCGGCTCAGACGAGGTCCTGGTACCGGGACTGGGAACCTTCCGCGCGGAGGTGGTCCCGGCCGCTTTCTCAGACAACGGCTTTACGGTTAACCCTCCGTACAGGAAACTTACGTTCGTCTCCGAAGAACTCGAAGGCGCGGCAAAGGTCGAGGCGGAAGGCCTCGCAGAGTGCGTCGCGGAGCTGAAAAAGCAGCTCGGCGAAACCCGTTGCGTAGAACTGGCAGGCCTTGGGAAACTGCGCCTGACTAAGTCAGACCAGTATTTTTTTGTCCCGGACGAGGATGCGGATATCTATCCGGAAGGCTTCGGTCTGGAGCCCGTCTCGCTGAAAAATAAAGATGCAAGGCCGGAGTCGGCCCAGGCAGAAGGGGAGTCCAGTAAAC
>Ga0247611_10007810_pt1 | contig 13309 bp, 14 predicted proteins | sample 177DNAGHGhighgp2_FD_192422 | JGI IMG/M metagenome (GOLD analysis project Ga0247611, IMG submission 192422) | Sheep rumen microbial communities from Palmerston North, Manawatu-Wanganui, New Zealand - 1770 DNA GHGhigh gp2 | ecosystem: Host-associated > Mammals > Digestive system > Stomach > Rumen... | reverse complement strand
GGCGGTTATGTTTGAACCATTGTTGGCAAGGGTCAAGGGTTCGCCTTGTATCCCCACAAGCGTGTGATGGTCGGTTTGTTGCACTGCGCAACCGGACGTATGCACCGGCTTCGCAGTGGGCTTATCCATCGGCTCAAAGCACTGAACGCCGATGCTCACCAAGATCAACAATATGTACCAAAATCGTTTCATCTCAAAAGCGAGTGCAAAATTACTACATTTTTACGACATATGCAAATATTTTCGCACTAATCTTCCCAAAATCCGCCCAAAGATACAATAATTTGTCTTATCTCGCTTCGCTCGAACGATTACCTCTCTCCGCCCCTTATCTCCGATGCGGAGATGCCGAGGTTTTGGCGGATGTAACGGCTGAGGTGGGCAGTGGAGGAGAAATCGAAACGGTATGCGATGTCGGTTAAGGTCAGCGAACGGTCACGGAGAAGACGGGCAATCTCGACCGAGGTGTAGCGGTTGATCCAATAAGCAGCTCCGGAACCGCTGATGGACTTGCAGGTCTCGGAGAGGTATTTGGGCGTGACGCACAGTTGGTCGGCATAAAAGGCGATGTCGCGATGTGCGCGGTAGTCGCCGCGCTCCAACATCTCAAGAAAGCGGTTCATGAGGTGCGCGTTCTGGTGGGTAAGATCGTTGGACTCGGCGTATATCTCCGCATGAAAATCAAAGAAATCAATGATCATCGCTTGCACGGCATTGAGCGTCAGGTCGAGATAGAAACGATGCTCTTTCTCTGCACAGCGCGTACGCACGTATTCCATATTCTCTTTGCATCGCTCAGCCTGCCGTGCGTTGAGGTGCATGACCGGATCATTGAAGAGCATCATATGCCCGCGTGTGCCGTAGTTAGAGAGCGGCAACGCCATCTGAATAAATTCCGGCGTGACATAAACGGTAATGGTCTGAAAATCAGGGCTCGCGTCGGCAATCTGCGCGTTCTCGCTTTGCTGCATAATGATACAATCGCCACGCTGCAGAGGGAACGACGCGCCGTTAAAAAGTAGCGTCGCTGTTCCCTCCAAGCACAAAGCGTGCGTCAGGTAACCCGTGTGCGCGAGTTGCAAATCCGTGGATAATATGTCCGCAAACTCAATGGGTTGCATGCTTATTGCCTTGCTTTCTCTACGAGGCGTTTGCCGAGGTCGTACGCTTTCTGCAAGTCCTGCGGGAAGCGGGTCTCGCGGATATGCGCACGGGTCGGTTCGTCCACTGCGGTCTCGTATTTGGAGTAGTCGTTGAACTGGTATGTCTCGTGCGAACAAAGTATTTCCGGCTGACCGCCGAAGATACCCAACACGCGGTTGCTCTCGCCGAGGATGATGTCGTAGTGCAAGGGTTCAAGCAAAGCTTCCGGCGCGTTCATCGTGTAGATGGTCGCGCATTGGAGCGGCTTGTGGATGAGCGGGGTGGAGTAGTCGTTATAATTGACCGCAGGGAAAACCAGCCGCTCGATGAACGCGCGCGCCATGCCTGTCGGGAACGAATCATAGACAGGCGAACCAATAACCAGCACGTCGGCGTTGATGGCCTTCTCCAAAACAGGTTGCAACTCGTCTTTGAAACCGCATAGACCATTCGCCGTATTGCCCTTGCGTTTGCAGAGAAAACAACTCATACAGCCTTTGTAATTGAGACCGTAGAGATGGATCATCTCCACTTCCGCTCCGGCTTCCTGCGCGCCTTTCATAGCGGACTCTAACATCTGCGCGGTATTTTTGTTCTTGCGCGGAGAACCGTTGATAAAGATAGCTTTCATCGTATTTTCTTGGTGTATTTGGCTTTTACTATTTCGTACGAATTGCGGATGAGGTCTTTAGTGAGAACTTCGGGTGAAGTGTGCGGGTCAAGACCAATCCAGTGCTTAGGTGACTCATTGTAAGGGTTGCCGATGCAGTCATATCGGGCTTTCAGTTCATCTATCCGTTCAGGTTGACATTTGAGCGAAATAACCTGAAAATCATTCAAATCGATATTAAATGTTTTGCCGGATTAGTAATATCCAGTTATAAAGCAGTTTCCATATATATTTAGCCCATCACTATGTCTAACACCATCATCAATATGAAACCAAGAGCAAAACCGATAGTACTGAGATTAGAGTGGGTACCATTAGATGCTTCTGGGATAAGTTCTTCAACCACTACATACAGCATCGCACCTGCGGCAAAAGCCAACAGATATGGTAAAAAAGGAGTCAACCATGACGCTAATAAAATCACAAGTGCACCGCCAATTGGTTCCACAACGCCACTTAGACTACCTATATAAAACGAGTGTGCACGACTGTTCCCGGCTGCACGCATAGGCATTGAAATTATGGCGCCCTCCGGTATATTCTGAATGGCAATACCCAATGATACGGCTATTGCGGCAGATAAGGATAAACCGGCTGTTCCTTCTGCGGCACCTGCCAAAACAACACCGACCGCCATCCCTTCTGGCAAATTATGTATGGTAACAGCAAGGGACAACATCACCGTGCGAGATAGACGGCTGCGAGGACCTTCCGGATTATCCGAACCAACATGTAAATGCGGGGTCAGCTCGTCTATTGCCAATAAAAATAAGATTCCTATAAAAAATCCAACTGCTGCCGGCATTACGGCCCACGTTCCTCGCTCTGCCTCCGCTTCAATAGCAGGGATAAGAAGTGACCATACTGATGCTGCCACCATTACACCCGATGCAAAACCGAGTAATGCTTTTTGCAGGTGATCGGGCATATCGCGTTTCATAAAAAAAACAAAGGATGATCCGAGCATTGTGCCCAGTAAAGGAAGTAATAAGCCGATTATACAGGTCGTTGTTAGCATCATTTTGCTTATTTATTTCAGATTTAATACTTTCTTATCCCGCTTTTACTTTAAGGATGTCCCTTATGTCTGTAGTATATAATGGACTCTTATGTTCTGTTTTATAAACCGATGTAGATGAAGTCATTTGCGAACCAAATAGAATCGAACGTTTCCCATAGCGGTCGTCTATTTGGTCAAGCACGCGTTGTAGTCTCTTGTCTTTGGCGCGGTCCTTTTCATCAAACATATCCGGTATTACGGCTTCTTCTGGAAGAATCTTCAGCAACACTACTCCGGCTTTCTTATAAAGAATGCCTCTCCTATATGCTCGGCGAAACGCTGCCAAGGCATAAGAAATCAGTTCTTGGCTATTAGAAGTAGCCACCGGAAGCGTGACCAGTTCAGACAAGTAATGTTGTTCTATGTCGCTACGGAAAGAAGAGGTGTGGGCATAAACATATACTTGCTGGGCAACAGATTTCTGAGTGCGCAGTTGACGGGCACAATGGGCACAGAAATTGGCTATTTGTTCCTCTAAAAGTGCTTGTTCAGAAATGGCGGAAGCAAATGTTCTCGATGTTGTAACCGTCTGTTTCATTGGCAGCTCGGTTATATCTATCACATCTTCACCGCGAAGTTCCTTCCATGTCAGCCAACCGGGCTTGTTTAGTAAGCCTTTGGCAAAGATAGCTGGTCGTTCTGTAAACTGTAATGCGGTTGTTATACTGGCAGAGATTAGTTTTGCTTTTGCTTTACGACCGATGCCCCACACATCGCCTATTTCAAATGTTGAAAGTGCTTTGAGGCGTTGTTCTTCTGTGCGAATCTCGCATACGCCATGATAGCCCGGATATTTCTTTGCATATTTAGATGCAACTTTTGCTAAGGTCTTCGACGAGGCAATGCCTATAGATACTGGTATCCCTATGCCGCGATGAATCATGCGTACGAGATCCTCACAATATTTTTTTTGCTGTTCTGCCGGTACATGATCAAGATTAAAAAAACATTCGTCTATCGAATATTGTTCAAATCGGGAAGTATGTTGGCGGATGATAGACATCACACGTTCGGATAAATCACCGTAGAGCGAAAAATTAGATGAAAAGCATACAACACCTTCTTTGTCAACCAGTTTCTGAATCTGGTATAGCGGCACGCCCATTTTGATGCCGAGTGCCTTTGCCTCGTTAGAACGGCTCACAACGCAGCCATCATTACCCGAAAGCACGACTACCGGTTTCCCTTCCAAATCAGGCCGGAAAACGCGTTCGCACGAAACGAAAAAATTATTGCAGTCAGCAAGGGCAAACATAAATCACAAATCACCAATCTCTATTCTCAAATGGCCAATCATAAGCGTGTCTTATGGATGGCGTAAGTTACGACACCCCATACTACAAACTCATTGTTCTTATCTACACGAATAGGATGAAATTGCGGATTGTGGGGAATCAGCCATGCGCAGTGACATTTTTCGTCCAACTGAAACTCCTTAATAGTATATTCACCATCGATATAGGCAATAATAAAATCCCCATTCTTAGGTTCCAAACTACGATCTACTACCACAACGTCACCGTCAAGAATACCGGCATCATGCATGGAGTCTCCTTCCACATGAGCATAGAACGTCGTTTCCGGATGAGGAGTAAGTTCGCGGGCAAGATTGATGCGCTCACCACTATGATCTGCAGCAGGCGAAGGAAAACCTGCGTGGACGGATTCCGCAAACTCCAAAGCCAACTCACTTTGTTCCGAATCGGTAATATCTTTTATCCGTGCCATCTTACTTATAAGTTACCGTTTCGCTTAAAGGCTTGCGGCTAAAATGGTGTTGGCTGGGTTGAGCTCCTTCTGCCGCATAACCACATGGCATTAGGAAGGATGGCTTATGGTTTGCCGGTAACTCAAAAGCTGCGGCTACTTCAGCAGGTTCAAACCATTTTACCCAGCATGTGCCAAGGCCTAAAGCTGTAGCTTCAAGCATCATATGAGTCCCTACAATAGAGCAATCCATATCGCCGGAGTTCGCTCCATCTTTGGTCCATACCAAGTCTGTGTCATAGCATACAAGAAATACGACTGGAGCATGATAGGCACAACGGGTCAGTTCGTTGATTTTGGCAATTGCCTCTGGACTTTGCAGCACATAGATATGTTGCGGTTGTACGTTTTTAGCTGTGGGAGCCAAGCGTCCGGCTTCAAGAATTGAGTCAATCTTAGTTTGTTCTACGGGCGTTTGAGCATATTCACGAACCGCAAATCGCGTGCGCGCTAATTCCATAAAAGACTTGTTTTCAGACACTTTGGGGCTTGTACAGGAAGCGAAACTCATCACTACACATGCAAAAAGAATAAATTTTCTCATTGTTCTTATTGTTTTAATAATTAAATTGATGGCAATGTAGCCAGTTTAAAATCTCGGCAAAGGTACAAATAATATTTGATATGTACAAATTTTTTTGAAAAAATATTGCTTGGACGCTCCTAAATTATATATCACGTCCAATAAAACTGAAAAATATCCTGTTTAGCATAAAAAGGAATGAAAAATTTGCATATATTATTTATTTTTTGTACCTTTGCGCGCTAATTTGGATAAAAGTGCGATTTAGTGATATCATAGGGCAAGAACGTATTAAACAGCAATTGCGTAAAAGCGTACAAGAAGGACTTATACCGCACGCGCAATTGTTCGTTGGACCGCAAGGCGTGGGAAAATTACAATTGGCTATCGCCTATGCTCAGTACTTGGCATGTCCTAATCGGACTGTGGAAGACTCTTGTGGAAAATGTCCATCTTGTCTTCAATACCAACGTTTGCAGCACCCAGACCTGCATTTTGCATTTCCAATCGTCAAAAACGATTCAGCAGATGTTTGTGACGATTTCATCGATACTTTCCGAGGCATGATTCTCGAAAAAGGATATTTCGACATTGATGACTGGTATGCCGCTATGGGGGTCGAAACGAAGCAGGGAATGATCTATGAAAAGGAAAGTTCGGAAATCCTGCGCAAACTCAGTCTTAAATCTTTCGGTGACGGATACAAGGTGATGATTATCTGGCAGCCGCAAAAAATGAATGGTACATGCGCTAATAAATTGCTCAAACTGCTCGAGGAACCACCACAAAAGACTCTCTTCATCTTAGTAACCGAGCAGCCGGAATTATTACTATCCACCATCTTAAGTCGTGTTCAGCAGATTCGTATTCCACGATTAGAGGAAATAGAAATTGTTGAGGGGCTCAAAGCTAAAGGCTACACTAAAGACGCCATAGACTGGGCTCATATCGCCGGAGGAAGTTTCCTTACTGCGCTGAAATTAGCAGAAGAAAAAGGGGCAAATACACAGTATTTATCCGATTTCATCGAACTTATGCGTGATGCGTACACCATTGGTCACATAAAAGATGCGCAGAAGAAAGTGGATGCCTTATGCCACATCCGTAAATGGAGCCTGGATATGGCGGACGCAAAAGTCGGTAGAGAAAAACAAAAAGCATTCCTGCAATACGCACAACGACAGGTTCGGGAAAACTACATCCACAATTTGCAACACCCTGAGTTGAATTACCAAACAGCTGACGAACGGGCTTTCTCTGCCAAGTTCGCCCCGTTTATTAATGATAATAATGTCCATTTACTGATGGCAGAATTGGATAAAGCAGAAAGACAAATCACGCAAAACGGTAACGCTAAAATCATCTTCTTCGATTTGTGCATGCAGTTTATCGTGGCGCTAAAAAGATAAATTTATGAAAGACAGATTTACATTGAATAACGAATCGTGTGTGTTCACTAAAAAAGCCTGTTTCCGCAATTCCGCACATATGCTGCCTGTAACCGATTGGTTGTCGGATTTACCCGAATCCATCGCGGAAAACGACTTGGTCGAAATACAATTCAAAAATACAAGGAAGGCGTATTTTCATAACATTAACCATCTCCCGTTAGAGAAAGGTGTGGCGGTAATTGTAGAGGCAAACCCGGGGTTCGATCTGGGAGAAGTGGTCTTGACGGGACGATTGGTCAAGGCACAGATGAAGAAAAACCGCATCGACTTGAGCAGATACGAGATTCGTAATGTGTTGCGTTTAGCGGAACAAGCAGACTTTGAACGTGCCGAACTTGCACATGCTCGTGAGCAGGAGACTATGATTAAAGCTCGTCAACTTGCCAAATCTCTTGGGCTCGAGATGAAAATAGGGGATGTTGAATATCAAGGGGATGGAACAAAAGCTATTTTTTATTATATCGCCGATGGACGTGTAGATTTCCGGCAACTGATTAAGGTCTATGCCGAAACGTTTAGAATCCGCGTTGAAATGAAACAAATTGGCGCGCGGCAAGAAGCCGGACGTATCGGCGGAACCGGACCTTGTGGACGCGAATTATGCTGTTCTACATGGATGACTAACTTCTCATCGGTCGGTACTGGAGCTGCAAGATTACAACACATCTCACCTAATCCCCAAAAATTGGCAGGACAATGTGCTAAACTGAAATGCTGTCTAAACTATGAAGTCCCGATTTATGAAGACGCATTAAAACGTGGTGAAGTCATTGGTTCTCCCGTTTCCACCGAGGAAGAAGTGCCTGATTTGGGATTCCAAAACGCTGTTGGGCAAGGCGACTTGAATCGATTTGATAAACGAAAGAAAAATAATAACCGACGTAATGACTATAGAGATGACCGCCGCAAAACAAATAATAACCGTGCTAATCAGTAGTCTGTTACTGACTGCCTGCTCATCGCCCACGTTGTATTCGGAATTTCGGTCCATTCCATCCGGCATCTGGTCGGCTGATTCAGTTCTGGAATATATAATTGAGGCTGATAATACCGAGACGCCATACGATATTATCCTATGCGTACGCCACACGGAGGTTTACCCTTTTCAAAATATGTGGCTTTTCTGCACTTTCGGAGCAGATGATACGTTGAAGCAACCGGTTGTTGACACCTTGGAGTTCTATTTAGCCGATGACCGTGGCAGATGGCTTGGAAACGGGGGGCTCAAACACATTGAAATGCCCGTACTTTTTTCACAAAACTACCACTTTCCGGACACCGGGCGATATATTATGACGATTCAGCATGGTATGCGCGATGAACAATTGCGCGGTATAAGTGATGTCGGAGTCATTGTACGGCAAAGCAAATAAATCATGGCAAAAAACAAACTGACAAAATTTGCGGAGATGGAGACATTTGAAAATGTCTTCCAATGTTCTGCACACGAGGTTAATGCAGAGAATCCCATCGTGCAAATGGCGGGGAATTGGCACGAAAAATACTTCCACAACACAAATCCCATTGTGCTCGAATTAGGTTGTGGAAGAGGCGAATACACCGTCGGATTGGCGCAAAGATATCCGGATAAAAATTTCATTGGAATAGACATTAAAGGGGCACGAATGTGGGCAGGCGCAAAACAAGCAACTATAGCAAACTTGAAAAATGCAGCGTTCCTGCGCACGAATATAGAACTGTTGCCTCACTTCTTTGCTGCCGGTGAAATCGACGAAATATGGGTGACATTCTGTGACCCGCAGATGAAAAAAGCGACCAAACGCCTTACGTCATCATTCTTTTTGGCGCGCTATAAACAATTACTCCGTGAAAACGGCATAATCCATCTCAAAACGGATAGTCCGTTCCTTTACCAATATACCAAAGAAGTCTTGAAATGCAACGATTTCACCGTGCTTGCTGACACAAACGATTTATATTCGGAGCAAGTTGGAGAGCAATGGAATGAGGCGCGCGCATTGCAAACACATTACGAACACCAATGGTTGGAGCGTGGAATGACCATCAAATACCTTTCATGGGAGTTAAGACATCAAGACAAGTATATTGAACCTGACGTGGAAATAGAAAAAGATACCTATCGATCATACGGAAGAAACTATGTATCCTCAACAAATAATTGACGCTTTGCACCATGTGCGCTATCCCGGAACAGGGCAAGATGTAGTTGCTTCCGGCATGTTGGAAGACGACATCCGCATTAGCGGATTGGCGGTGTCATTCTCTTTGCTGTTTGACAAAGACAATGATCCGTTCCTTAAATCTGTCATTAAAGCGGCGGAATCGGCTATCCATACATATGTCGATGCAAATGCAGCTGTCACAATACATCCAAAGTTCAAAACAACGAAAATGCCCGATTCCACCGAACCTTTTCGTAGCTTAAAGGCAAAATATACCATTGCTATTCATAGTGGCAAAGGAGGCGTTGGAAAATCAACCGTTGCTGCCAATTTAGCTGTCGCGCTCGCACAACGGGGGTATAAAGTCGGACTATTGGATGCAGACATACATGGACCAAGTATGCCAAAGATGTTTCATGTTGAAGGAGCACGTCCTGTCGCCAACGAAGTGAATGGTCGCGATTTGATTGAACCGATTGAGCAATATGGCGTAAAAATGCTGAGTATAGGATTCTTCGTGGATCCGGATAATGCCGTCGTTTGGCGGGGAGGATTGGCTTCTAACGCTGTCAAGCAACTGATTGATGATGCCAATTGGGGCGAGTTGGATTATTTCTTGATTGACCTCCCGCCCGGTACAAGCGATATCCATCTGACGCTTGTTTCTACGTTGCAATTATCCGGTGTAATCGTGGTTACTACACCGCAGGACGTAGCTTTGGTTGATGCAAAGAAAGGCGTGGATATGTTCCGTAACGATAAAATAAACGTCCCCGTTTTAGGTATTATTGAAAACATGTCCTGGTTTACACCGGCGGAACTGCCCAATAACAGATATTATATTTTTGGTCGCGATGGCGGCAAGCGCTTGGCGGAGTCTTTAGGTGTGCCGTTGTTGGGACAAATACCACTGGTACAATCAGTACGGGAAGCAGGAGACTCAGGTGAACCGATTGCCTTGCAAAATGGACATCCGGCTGCTAATATATTTGCAAATATCGTCGATTCCATCGATAAAAATAACACCAAATAATTGTTATGACTAAGGCGTTTGAACTTGGCGATGAGCCGGTTCGTAAGTTACTTTTCAAATACGCATTACCTGCCATCATTGCCATGACGGCAACTTCGTTATATAATATCGTCGATTCGATATATATCGGTCATGGCTGTGGTACTTTAGCGTTGAGCGCATTGACGGTAGCGAAGCCTTTTATGGATATTTGTGCCGCTTTTGGCAGTCTGGTCGGAGTCGGCGCTTCGTCCCTGTTAGCCATCTATTTGGGCGAGAAAGACTATGACCGTGCTAATCGCGTTTTGGGAAACGTGATTGTGATGAATGTGATTCTTTCTGCGTTGGTAATGGTTATAGGCCTGGTCTGGTTAGACCCGATTTTGATGGCTTTTGGCGCAAGTCCGGATACCTTGTATTATGCCCACGAATACATGGAAATCATTCTTTACGGCAATATCCTTACGCACTTGTATTTCGGACTGAATGCGATGCTGCGTTCTGCCGGGCACCCAAGATTCTCTATGACGGCTACAATTGTGGCGGTTGTCGTGAATATTATCTTGGATCCGATATTCATTTTTGGCATGGATATGGGCGTTCGTGGGGCTGCTTTGGCTACGGTTATTAGTCAGGCAATTGCCGTCACATGGCAGGTTACTAAATTTACAGACAAGAACGAATTAGTTCGATTTCATCGGGGTATTTGGCGGCTGAACCGTTACATCACTTTGCGTGCTTTAGCTATTGGAATGTCACCTTTCTTGTATAACATTGCACATTGCATTGTTGTGATTATCATCAATAATCAGCTCAAGGCGTTCGGAGGAGATACCGCTATTGCTGCTTATGGCGTGATTAATCGCCTGACGTTTGTTTTTGCAATGATGGTGATGGGGCTGAATCAAGGAATGCAACCCATTGCAGGCTACAACTATGGCGCCAAGCAATATGACCGAATGTTGCAATCGTTCTACTTGACATGTTTGTATGCAACCGGAATTATGGGCATCGTGTTTTTATTGGGCGAGTGTTGTCCCGGGCTTGTTACTCGCATGTTCACACATGATGCCGAACTGATTGAACTTACAATACGCCCCATGCGTATCATTTGTTCCACGATGCTTATTATCGGATTTCAAATGGTTACTGGTAACTTGTTTACTTCGATTGGTCGTGCCGGAAAAGCTATTTTCCTGAGTCTTACGCGCCAGGTCTTATATCTCATCCCGTTAGCGCTGCTTCTCCCTCGTTGTCTTCCGCATGACCCGATTTTAGGTGTATGGTGGTCTATTCCGGTTAGTGACTTGTTGGCGGCCATTACTGCGGCGATTATGTTAACGGTTGAAATGCGCAATTTTAAGTCTGTTGGAACCGCATTTCCCGAACCAAAGACGTAAACGAGACGTAAACGAGACGTAAACGAGACGTAAACGAGACGTAAACGACACGTAAACGAACCGAGACTATACAATAACGTCACCAATACTGCACTATAACTCAGAATGAACAAACTGCTTGGATTGATAGGAGTCCTTTGTATCGCATCCTGCTATGCTTTCGCATATGACTTTGTCGTGGATGGGGTGTATTATAACATCACCAGCCGCTCGAAACGTACGGTCGAAGTAACGCATTGGGAAGAGCAAACAGGAGAGTGGGGAAGACCGCAACGCGTACATCACCACGACCATTGTTCCTGCAACACAGAACATGGGGATGAGCATCTCGCACAAAAACATTGTGATTTGATACATTTAGACGAGGAGGCTGTTCTAAGAGAAAAGACGGCATATATCGGTAAAGTCATTATTCCGGAGCAAGTGCAATACAAAAGGCGAAAATACAAAGTCATCGGTATTGGAGACGGCAGTTTCTATTGCCGAAAACAACTGACCGAAGTCGAATTACCGTCAACCATTACATATATTGGCAATTCCGCTTTCGGCGGGTGTATCACGTTGACAAATATCTCTGAGTTAGAGGCTGTTACGCGTATCGGCTTTGCCGCTTTTAGAGAATGTAAACTATTGACGAATATCCACCTCTCTGATTCGCTAAAGACGATTGACGTATATGCTTTCGCCTTTTGTGAGAGTCTTACGCAAATCCGTATTCCCGCGTTAGTGGAAACGTTTCAGGGAAATATAGTCTTTGCATGCACCAAACTCAAGTCTGTTTTCTTGCCGCATCAAGTACCGCCGATTATTCGAAACGATAACGGATTAAAGATGGACTTTAGAAATATCACATTCTATGTCCCTTCAAATATGTTGCCACAATACCAGGCAATTGAATTCTGGCGAAATCTCAAAATACGCTCATTTGACTAACAGTTATATATGCTATGATTATTGACTACACAAAGACATCGGATGGCTTGTATGCATACCGCTATCCGCGGGCATCGGTAACGGCAGATAGTGTGCTTTTTGCAAAGCGTGACGGACAGACGTTTGTGCTGCTTATTCAGCGTGGCAACGAACCATACAAAGGATACTGGGCTTTCCCTGGCGGTTTTCTTGAGATGAATGAGACGGTAGCACATTGTGCCGAACGCGAACTGGAGGAAGAAACCCGCATTGTGCTCACCGGCATGCAGTTGGTGGGTATCTATTCCGACGTGGAGCGTGATCCGCGTGGACGCGTCATAACGGCTGCTTATACCGCTATGACCACTATGCCGGAAGCAACTGCTGCGGACGATGCCGCTGCTGCGAAATGGTGGCCGCTGAACGCACTACCCAAACTCGCTTTCGACCACGAGACGATGCTACGGGACGCAATGAAGGTTTTGGGGATTAATAGAGTTTGAAGCATACCATTTTATAATATAGCCGTTGTGATGTCTTCGGCTTCGGGGAGATTGAGTTTCTGACGGACTTGGGTCTTGCGCTGATAGATGGTTTGGAGACTTTGACGAGTGAGCATATTGATCTCCTTGGTGGAGAAATCCGCTTTGAGCAAACAACACAACTGAATCTCCTTTTCGTTCAACACATCTTTGTATTTGTCCCTAAGCCGGGTGTAGAAGCCGTCATAGACCAAATCGATAGTCTGGTAAATGCTTTGCCAGTCTATGAGGGCATTGGCAGTCGTCTCGTTCAATGCCATGAGGCGTGCAAGCAGTTGTTGGTTGGCCTCGGTGGGTGTTCCGGCAATCGTTTTGATGACACCCAACTGCTGCAACATCAGTTTGCGCACATCGGCCTCCTTCGTACTGCCCACTTGGTCACTTGGTACTTTGTCACTTTGTCCCTTATTTATGATTCCCCTCAGGGTCTCAATCTCTTCTTCTTTCTCCAAAAGCAGCCGTTGACGGCGGCGATACAGATAGACGAACAATAGGATTCCGCCCAAAGTTACAAAGAACAGCATAATTATCACAATCATCTGCCGTTGGCGGCTGATTGTCAGGTACAGATTACGTTCACGCAAGTCACGGATAGAACGCTCTTTGGCTTCCGCTACGCGGTAACGCACGTAGTCCGCCTCCGACCAATGGTTATTGTATTGTACCAACGGGAAACAATGGTACG
>Ga0247611_10007809_pt1 | contig 13309 bp, 7 predicted proteins | sample 177DNAGHGhighgp2_FD_192422 | JGI IMG/M metagenome (GOLD analysis project Ga0247611, IMG submission 192422) | Sheep rumen microbial communities from Palmerston North, Manawatu-Wanganui, New Zealand - 1770 DNA GHGhigh gp2 | ecosystem: Host-associated > Mammals > Digestive system > Stomach > Rumen ... | reverse complement strand
ATCGGTGATAACCAGGAAATCGTTTATCCCACCCTGCGCAGGCCCTATAACCTGTATTCGGCCTACTGGATTGACGGCTTGACCGAGGAGCAGAAGGAGAACACCTGGATCCAGCGACTCAACTACGACACCGAGACCGAGGAGAAGTACAACCGTGGCGAGCTTGAACGCCTGGGTGCCTACAAGAACTACAAGTGGCTGCAGAAACCCATGATCTGGGCTCACAACTACGGCGAAGTCACCTCGTTGACACAAGAGTAGGTTTTACTTGTGATTAGAGATTAGTGATTAGAGATAAATTAACAATCGAGATCAATTATGAAACGATATCAATTATATGGATTGATGGCCCTGGCTGCATTGCTCATGACCTCGTGTGCGATTCATGACCCGTTTGCCGACAACGGTCAGCTCGGTCAGGTCTTGCCCACGGTGGACTGGGAGCAAGGCTCAACCTTGGTCAAGGCGGGCAACTATGCCACCTTCAAGGGCAAGTACTACACCACCAGCGAGAAGGCGATAGACCATAGCGAGGTGTGGTGCCTTGTCAAGCGTGAGCAGGCAGCAACGGCGACCAGCAAGTTGACCACCTCGCTGGCCTACACCAAGAACTTTTCCCTGACCGACACCGTGCGCTCCATGCAGCGTGTCGCCACCTATGCCCACAGCCAGGCAGAGTGGGATGGATATGAGTATGTGCTCACCGACAGTTTCCCCACCTCGCGCACCCTCGCCCCCGTGACGTGGGTCAACCCCGAGGAGTGGGACCAGGAGAAATTTGACAGCTACTATCCATCGACATTCCAGCAGGAATTCAAGGAATACATGGTGCGAGCCTTGACCAAGGACAGCACCTATTATAACGACCTGCGCAACGTCTATATCAAGTACAACTTCCCCATCGAGTTGTTCCAGCAGCTCAATGCCCAGTACAAGATAGACTTCCCGACCGACACGACCACCGATGACAAGTCCAACGCCTGGTTTACTACCGACGAGGTGGACCATTACTACTACATCACTGTGGCCGACGATGGCGCTGCCGTCTATCACGAGATTGCCAGCGAGAGCGATGCGCCTGCGGGGGCCAACGTCCAGCCCGTCTATCGGGCGGCCTTCTGGCTCTTCTCGCGTTACAGCGATGACACGGGTGGCAAGATCACCACCGTGCGCCGCCAGTACATGCCCTACTTCCAGAGCATGCTCGAGACGATTCCTTTCACCTCGTGGATCTACAACACTGCCGACAAGTCTTACACGGTGAACTTCAGCCGCAAGTACTCGCTGCTGCCGCAGTTCCGTGTCTATGACACCGACGGCAAGATGGGCGTGACCACCGACAACAAAGAAGTTTCACTCAATTAGTTCATCGATTAATCGATCTGTCGATTAAATCGAAAAAAAACCAAAAGTATGAAAACATTCAATATAATAGCATACCTTGCCTTGTTGACCCTGCTTGTCGCCTCGTGTATCGACAAGACGCCCGACTATGACAACTTCCCAACCCGTGATGTGGACTTCACCTATCGGGTGGATGACGACCGATATGGGCTGGACTTCTATGTGGTCTCGACCGTCGAGTTTACTAATACCTCGGCCAAACAGGGCCAGCCGACGTGGGACTTTGGCGACGGAACGACCTCTACCGAGATGAACCCCTCGCACAAGTATGCCAAGGCGGGAGTCTATCAGGTGACGCTCACCGTCGATGGCGTGGGCAGCCGCACCTATCCGCTGCTCATCTATGATATCGCTCCAGTCTTGAGCATCGCCCAGCAGAGTGCCACGCCAGTCGTGATCAACGATGTGGACGTGAAGCTCGACATCGAGTTGCCCAACCCCGAGAATCTCAAGTGCCGCTATGTGTGGACTTTCCCCGACGGCACCCGCGATGCCCAGGGCAACGTGATTACCACCTATGAGGGCTTCAGCCACGAGGACGGCTCAATCGATAACCCTGGCAAGTTGACATTCGGCAACATCGGCTCGCAGAAGATTACGCTGCAGACGTGGTTTGACATCAATGGCGAGAACCGCCGCCTGGAGGACAGCTACGTCAACGTGCAGGTGGGCTCGTCGATTCCTGCTCCCACGCTCTATTACGCCGCCCAGGGCGGCAACATCATGGCGGTCAAGCTCGTGGATCTCTCCAAACTGCCGCCGGGGACCAAGAATCTCCCCTTTGACATGGGCGTTAGCTCGGGCAACATGCCCACCACACTGGTGTTTGCCACCGAGAAGACCGTGACCGACAGTGCCACCATCGAGCAGGATAACGTCTATATCCTGGACTGCGGCAAGCAGTACTACTACATCAATGATGAGGCCGGTAACCTGGGTGACGGCAAGATTACTGTCATGAGCGCCGATGGCACGACGACCAACGTCATGGTAACCAATGTGGGCGGTCCCGCATTTAACGACCCCTTCCAGGGTTGCACCGACGGTACCTACCTCTACTACACCGACCGCAACACGGGCATCCGCCGCCTGCCGCTCACCACACGTGGCGAGACCGAGCAGACCAACTACACCCTCACGGCAGGCTACTTTGTGACCAACAACCAGTTGAGTTACTACGGCCAGGGTATTGCCTATGGTGCCATCCACACGGGTCTGTACCTCGACCGCAAGGGCAAATTCTGGTGGAGCAAGAACTACTCGGGCAACGGCATCTACCGCTTTACTAATGCCGACATCGGCAAGACGGGAACGGGTGTGAAGATTCCTTATCCCATCGTGCTCGAGACCACCCAGCCGCGTGCATTCACGCTGGATGAGGACCTGGGGTTCATGTATGTGTGGATGACCAAGGGCACCACCCCTGGCGTGGGCTTCACCCAGTATAAGATTCCTGCCGACGATGCGACGGTGACCTACGACAAGTACATCAACTTCATCACCATGGAGGCCGATCCCATCAACACCACCGATGCCGAGGGCGTCTATACCACCCAGATGGCTGTTGATGCCCAGACCCACTACGTCTACTTCGGCTTCCGTGCCGCTACGACCGAGAAGACCTACACCACCGGCCTATACTACTTCAACCCCGAGGATGGCAAGGTGTATAACTTCAACGGCAACAAGGACAAGATCCTGGGCGTGTGCATCAACCCGCGCCTGACCAACCTGTTCTAATAGGTTAACCCGAAACTATGAAAAAGAGATTCATCCTGATGGCATTGCTGGTGACAATGGTTGCCAGCAGTGCCATTGCTGTTGAACCAGGCACCGCACCCAAGCGTGAGCAGCGTGGCATGTGGATGACGGCCTACTTGAGCGACTGGCCCAGTGGCAACATCACGGCCAGCAACACGCCCATCATGCAGAATGCCTGCCGCAAGATGCTCGACACGATGCGGGTCAACCACATCAACGTGATTTATTATCACGTGCGTGCGATGTGCGATGCGATGTACAATTCGGCCTACGAGCCCTGGTCCAGCTACGTCACGGGAACCCGTGGCGTGGCACCGGCGTTCGACCCGTTTGGATTCCTGATTGAGGAGGCTCACCAGCGCGGCATCGAGGTCTATGCCTGGGTGAATCCTTACCGTTATGGCCATGGTGCCAACATGTGGGGACAGAGCGAACTGGACTATATCCACACCCATCCCGAGTGGTTGTTGACCACCAGCTACGAGACGGTGCTCAATCCCGGCATCCCCGAGGTGCGCCAGCGTGTGGTCGATGTGTGCAAGGACATCTTGGTCAAGTATGATGTGGACGGACTGGTGTTTGACGACTATTTCTACAATCAGGATAATCCGTCGTTTGACCTGGATGCCGACCTGTACAATGCCTACAGGGCTGGAGGCGGCACGATGAGCCAGGGCGACTGGCGACGCGAGAACGTCAACATGATGGTGCGTGACGTGAACAATATGGTCAAGACGACCAAGCCATGGGTGCGCTTTGGCATCGGGCCGGCAGGTGTGGCGTGCAGCAGCCAGGCGGTGGCCGACCAGTATGGCGTGGAGCCCAGTCCAGGCAGCGACTGGCAGTATAACCAGATTTACAGCGACCCCATGGCCTGGGTGACGCGCGGCACCATCGACTTCCTGGCTCCGCAAGTGTATTGGAACACCAGCGGAACCTTTATCCCCATCACCACGTGGTGGGGCAAGCAGGCCGCACGATTCAACCGCCACGTCTACATCAGCCAGTGGGTGCCCGACGAGACGGGATGGACTCTCGACGAGTTTGTCAAGCAGGGGCGTGTCATGCGTCAGGCCATGGCCTCGGGTGGCAACCCGGGTATGGTTTACTTCCGCTACAGCACGTGGCGCAACAAGAGTGAGAAAATCGACGGCAAGGTTCGCCAGCTGCGCATCTGGCTGCGCGACAGCCTGTACAGTAACATTGCGTTGAATCCCGCCCCTGCATGGCTCAAGCCTGACCAGACCTATACCACGGTGACCAGCCTCGCCTGTAGCGACGGGGTGCTATCGTGGGACAGCATCCCCAATGTGCGCTATGTCATCTATACCATCCCCGATGGGGTAGAGGACAAGGATTTCCACTGCCAGGCCCAGTATATCGATGCGGTGAGCTATAATGCTTCCTACACCCTGCCCGCGGACAAGCGCGAGGGTTACCGCTATGCTGTGACCATCCTGGACCGCTGGGAGAACGAGTATGCCCCCGCCATGCCAGGCAGGGAGTCATCGCAGGCCATGCAGCCCCAGTTGATTTCTCCTGCCGATGGCGCCGATGTGATGCCGTTTACGCAGTTGCAATGGACCGCAGGCGACGCATCCAGCTATGTTATCCAGATTTATGCCGACGGGCTGATGGACTCGCTGGTGACGCAACTCGAGGTGGATGCGGCACAATGTGAGTTGTACCGCATCCCGAGCCTTCCGGCTGGCACTTACTGGTGGCGCGTGGTGGCACGTGGCATCAACCGCTGGGACAATGCCAGCGAGTTGAGGCACTTCACCCTAGGGCAGATGCACATCACCTCGCCCGTCGATGCTGCGACGGCGGTTCCTCTAACCCCGGTCATCTCCTGGACGCCTGGTGGCGACGGCACTTCCTATCTGCTGGAACTGTCCTCCTCCTCGTCGATGAACAATCCTGACACCATCAGGCTCAATGAGCCGCAATGGGCAGTGCCTCAATACCGGCTGGCTGGCGCATCGACCTACTATGCCCGTGTGACCGCATCCTACCAGGGCACCACGTTGGTCACCCCGGTCACCTCATTCACCACTGTCGAGGTCATTCCCGCTGTGCCCGGCGTGCTCGTGCCCGGCGTGGATGGCATGGCGCTGGGCAGCAGCGATGTGGTGCGTTTTGAACCAGTCGCAGGCGCCCACTCGTTGCGGGTGCAGATCAGCAGTTCTGAGACTTTCCCCACGCGAGCGTCCTACAACGCCACGCTGGAACACGTCTTCGACACGCAGCCGCTGGGAACCATCAAGGGCGTGGGCAAGTTGAACGACGGCACAACCTACTATGTGCGCGCCCGCTATGCCTACCGCACCCTGGCCACTGGCACGTCGCTGTTATATACCGATTACTGCCCCGTTGCCTCGTTTGTCTATCGTGAGGCACTTGCTGGCGACGTCAATGGCGACGGCGCGGTCAACATCAGCGATGTCAATTCATTGATTTCCATTATCTTGAACATCGGACAAGCAGATGATGTCCGTGGCGACGTGAATGGTGATGGCACGGTCAACATCAGCGATGTCAATGTCATCATCGGGATGATACTGAGATAAGTGAGGAGTCATACAACTAAAAACTAAGGACTAAAATTTTGTTTTTTGGAGCATTTTTTGTTTCTTTGTTGAGTTCAAGGATTTGAAAATAGTAAAAATAATATAACAAATTAAAAATCAGTAAATTATGAAAAAATCGTTACTCATTTCATTTTTTGTGATGTTGTGTGGTATCAGTGCTTGGGCTGTTACCGATGGCGTGAGGTATGACGTGGTGAACGGCCTCAAGATCGAGAACCTGTGGATTCAGGACCGTGCCCACACGATGGACACCTGGAATCCCCAGCCCTATAACAACAACTATGCACGCACCGCGGTCATGCACGATGGCTATATCTACATTTCCCGTTCCAATGCCAATGCGGTGATCATCGGCACCGACACCCTCTCCCAGAGTGTCATCTACAAGCTGGATGCGACCAATGGTAACCTGATCAAGGAACTTCCCCTGACACTCGACGGTCAGGTGTATGGTGGAGCCACCTTGAGTGCCAACACCGTGGGTGTTGACAACTTTGGCCACTTGTATGTGGCACCCTATTCGAGTGAACTCACCACGACCCAGAAGGTCTATCTGGTCGATAAGGAGACTGGTGAGATGACACTTGTCGAGGAGCTTGACAAGGGGGATGCATTTGAGCATCGGTGTGACTACATTGATGTGATGGGCGACCTCACACTCGAGCAGGCCGAGTGCAACATCATGTCGGCTGGCGCCACATCCGAGTATATCTATCGCTGGCATGCCGATCAGGGTGGTGACTGGGAAGGTGGATTCGACGGTGACCCCTATCTGGCCATTATTGAGTTCTATCCCGAGACGCTCACCAACTGGGGCACCGCACCCGTCATCAAGATGGTGCTCAATGCCGAGGATGACTTCAGCGGTGAGCTCTTCTATGTGGACGGCTTCACGGCTTCGCCTGCACTCTATGACGTGACGGGAACCAAGGTGGATGACTTCGAGAATGTCGATCCCGAATACTTGCCCTGGGACGTGGGCGCTAACGGCGTGTGCGAGTTCACGCTCGACGGACGCAACTTTGTGGTGTATGTCATCGCTCAGTACACGGGATTTGACGAGAAGACCAATACCAATAGGGCTTGCCAGGTGAACATCTGTGAGCTGGGTGAGGGCTCCACCTTCGAGGGCATGCAGCGCTACTGGATGGTCCCCGATGCCATGGGCACCAACAGTGACGGCGGTACACGCGTCGAGAGCATGAATGTGGAGTATGGCACCGATGCCGATGGCAACCCCATGGTGACGCTGTTCATCTACAAGTGTACCAACGGTATGGCCGTTTACCGCATCACCCTGGACAATGGCGAGCAGCCTGGGCTCCCCGGTGACGTCAACGGTGATGGCACCGTCAACATTACCGACATCAACATGGTCATCAGCATGATCCTGAGCGGTAACTACAACGAGGTGGGTGACGTCAATGGTGACGGTGCAGTCAACATCACCGACATCAACACCCTCATCGGTATTATCCTGAAATAATAACTTTTTATAACTGAAGGCATAATGAAAAACTCATTTTTTCTCTTGATAGCGATGATCGCAACAGCGCTCAGTGCCGTTGCCGTGACCGATGGACAGATTTACCAACCTGTTAACGGTCTCAAGATCACCAACCAGTGGATGTTTGACCGTGTGCATGCCGGTACGGCCTATACCAGTAACGACATCTGCAATACCCGCGCCCGAACGGCAACCATGGACCAGGGCGTCATCTATGTCTCGCGCAGCGAGGAGCGGGCCGTCATCATTGGCAACGACACGCTGGCACAGTCGGTGATACACCGCTTCTCGGCAGTGGATGGCCGTCAGCTCGAGGACTTGCCACTGACGCTCGACGGCGCCCCCTACAGCAAGTTCCTGGGTGTGGCCAGCATCGGCAAGGACAGTTTCCACCACATCTGGGTGGCCCCGATGACCAGTAACGTCCAGACGACGATTCCCGTTTATCTGGTGGACACCGAAACTGGCGAGCTGACGCTCGTCGTCGAGATGGACAAGGGCGATGCGCCGCAGCGCACCGACTACCTCGACGTCATGGGAGACCTCACGCTGGAGCAGGCCGAGTGCAACATCATGACGGTGGCGGGATCGACGGCCGACCCTGGCTTCCCCACGCTTTACCGCATGCACGCCGATCAGGGCGGTGACTGGGAAGGTGGCTTTGACGGCGACCCCTATATGGACGTGGTATATTTCTATCCCGAGACCAAGACGGGATTTTCCCTGGCTCCCGTGGTCAAGATGATCGAGGGGCCCGATGAGGAATCACGTTACTCGGGCAACTTGTTCTATATCGACTGCTTTGACACAGCTCCTGTCATCTATGCCCTCGATGGCTCGGTGGTGGAATCGTTTGAGGAGGTCGATCCTGAACTGGTTCCGCAGTCAGCACCCAACGGCTGCCTTGAGTTCCACATCGATGGACGCAATTTCCTGGTATATGCCATCGCCGACATGAATGGCAACGGGCACGGCTGCCAGGCCAACATCTGTGAACTGGGCGACGGCTCGTCGCTCGCTGGCATGACCAAGTACTGGCAGATTCCGGCTGACAGCTTGGGCAAGGTCAACGACACGGGCCTGCGCGTACACTGCTTTGCTGTGGAGTATGGCACCAACAGCAAGGGCAACGAGGAGGTCACCCTGTTCACCTTCAAGGCCAACAACGGCATGGGCGTGTACAAGATCACCATCGACGACGGACATGCCGAGCGACTGCCTGGTGACGTCAACGGCGATGGCAGTGTGAACATCAGCGATGTCAATCAGGCCATCGGCAACATCTTGCGGGGCCAGTATGATGCTGCGGCCGATGTGAACGGCGATGGAAGCGTGAACATCAGTGACATTAACATGATCATCAATATCATCTTGAATTCATGAACTGCAGCAGGATGACGCTGGGCCTCGTCGGTGTGCTGCTGCTCTCGATGACGGCCCTCAACACATGGGCGCGAGACCAGTGGATCATCGGTGACAAGGCTTACGAGGTGGACACGCTCGTGTTCCCGCATCTGGTGGGACCGGGCGTGACCGCCGCCAAGTTTGACTTGCCGGCCATGCCACTCAAGGTGAGCGTCACACAGGTGGATCTCACCAACCCCTATATCGTCATGGAGACCTGCCTGGGCGGTGAGAAGTCGGTGGCCAGCGAGACCCCGGTCAACATGGCGTTGCGCAACACGCGGCCGGGGCATGAAGTGGTGGCTGCCATCAACGGCGATTTCTTCATGACCGCACCCACCAACGAGGTGGGACTGCCCGTGAGCGGTCAGGTGCGCAACCAGGAACTGGTGCTCAGCAGCCACAACCGCGCGTGCCTGGTGCTGGACGAGAACCAGCGGCCCTACATCGACAGGCTCACCTTCACGGGACGGGTGACCAGTGGAGAACACTCGTTTGCGCTCAACCTGGTGAACCGCATGCGCTATGCCTACGAGAACATTGCCGCCAACCAGTCGTTCTTGTTCACCCGCAGCTACGGCCCGGTGACCTATGACTCGTCCAATTCGGGCAAGATGGTGCTGCTGCGTCCTGCCGACGGCCAATTTCGCTGGCTGGCCAACGGCATGGAGCACTGCGTCATCGAGGACATCTTTGACGCCCAGGGCCAGACTCCCATCCCCGATGGCAAGGCCATCCTGTGGCTCAAGGGAACCTATGCCGACCAGACCGAGTGGATGACCGTGGGCGACGAGCTGGACGTCAGCTTCAAGCTCACGCTCAACAACGGTCCACAGGATGTGAACATCCACCAGCTCATTGGCGGCAGCGATCACATCATCATGCAGAATGGGCAGTTCAGGGAGGACTGGGCCGAGCGCCATCCCCGCACGGCTATCGGATTTAATGCCGACAGCACACGGCTATACCTCGTTGTCGTGGATGGACGGCACACCACCTCGACCGGTGTCACACTGCTGGAGATGAAGGGCATCTTTGACGCCCTGGGGGCCGTCAATGCCGTGAATCTGGACGGCGGCGGCTCATCATGCATGGTGGTCAACGACGAGGTGCTGAATCATCCCAGTGATGGACCCGTCCGTGCCGTGGGCAACGGCTGCCTGCTCGTGTCGCTGGCTCCCCAGGATGAGGAAATCGGCATCATCAGTTTTGAGCCGCGGTGCTACAATCTGTCCATTGCAGCGATGACACCTTTTGCCGTGTGGGGCTACAACCAGTATGGCATGCTCAAGTCGCGCAACCTGCAGGGATGCACCTTCTGGTGCGATCCCCAGGTGGGATACTTCGACGAAGATGGCATTTTTTACGCTGCAACCACTCCGGCCACCGGCAACTTGTATGTATCCTATAACGGCATTACTGCTACCCAGCCTGTCACTATTATGGAGGCACAATGGCAGTTGGAGTGCGATAGCGTTGTCATTGACAAGTTTCATCCCTATTTGATCCACGTCAACGGCATCAGTGGCTATGGACAAGATCGGGTGGATCTCTCGTTTTGGGGTTGGACTTCGGCCGATACTGATGTGTGTAATGTTGGTCAACGGGGTGTCGTTACTGCCGAAAATGACGGGCGAACGTTTGTGTTCTCTAACCATCCCATGCTCACCGACTCGCTGCTGGTCAGGGTCGAGAACCCTGTGGCACGCATCACCACGGTCGAGAATGGACCCATTGTTGCTGACACCTGGACCGTAGGGCAGAGCGGCGGCAAGGACCGCACGGTCACGGGACTGGACAACGGCTTGCAGATTGACTTCACGGGTGCCTCGTCACGCAACCCCTACATCAAGATCAGCAAGGATGTCACCTTTTGGGGCATCCCCGACACGGTGCGCCTGAGCCTCATCCCGGGCGACCTGGCGCTCAAGTCGGTCAAGATCATGGTCGAGAACGCCCATGGCGTGCGTACTGCCGTGGAATACCCCGTACCCGGCGGTGTCGAGGGCATGGTGACCATCGATGTTCCGGTGTCTGACCTGTGTGATGCGGCCGACATGGGCTCTTTCCCCTTGAAGCTGGTCTATTTCTACATCACCCACCAGGCACCCACCGTGGGTACACAATACAGCCTCAAGGTGCCTGGCATGGAGCTGGTCTATGCTGGGATGCCGTCCCAGCAGCCCCCCATGCATGGTGATGTGAACGGCGACGGCACGGTCAATATTGCTGATGTCAACATCGTCATCGACACCATCCTTGCCGGCAGCTACACCATCGCCACCGACGTCAACCAGGATGGTACGGTCAACATCAGCGACATCAACACCCTCATCGCCATCATCCTGTACTGACCGTCAGTCTTCGGGCGGCAGGTGACCATTCAATTCCGATTCAGGAATCTGGTGCATCAAGATGAAGTCTTCAAGCTTGCCTGTCAGTTTCAAGGCATTGGTAAGCCGGCGCTTCTTGTTATAGTATGAATGGATTTCATTATATCCCATCAGGGTCATCACAACCGTTGGGGGCAATTCACAGCAGCTCAGGCTCAGGAAGTGGATGTCGCTCGGTGTGAGTGAGGGGAATTTGTTCGCAGTGGTGGCAATCAGGTTGCGGTGAGTGAGGTTGGCGTAGGCTTCAATTCCGTTCCAGAATGATGTGTCGGGCTGCTGGACGCCAATGATTTCTTTAAAGGCTGCTCTAAATGCCTTGGGATTTTCCTCAATTGTCTCGTTGTAGTTCATGACAAGTTGAGTAATGGTTTCAATCTGGCTCTTGAGTGCCTTTTTCAACTGTTCGCTCATGGCTTTCTTCTGCTCTAGCTGGGCTGGCAGGGCTGCGGTTTCGCGCTGCAGTTGTTCGATAGTGGCCTCCAGGTCTTCAATCTCGTGCTTGCGCAGGGTTGACTTGTGGCGCATGTGCATCAATGCGATCACAAGAACGCTCAGCACCAGCAGCGTGACCATCAGCCATGAACTCAACAACCACTTGTACCGCTCATTGTCAAACTTGAGTTTCTCGTTGTCATATCGGGCCTCGGCATTACGCAACTCGTGTTGTTTCTCGTCCTTGATAATGCGTTCCTTGAAGTGACGATAGGCTTCAGCGTCGAGCGCAAACTGGTCAATGTCGCCACGACTGCGCGAAATCTCGGCTTTGCACAGCAGCTTGAAGGATTCATAATTGGAATTGGGCAACTTATCGGGCAGTTGATTCAGGAACAATAATGCCGAGTCGGTCTTGTTCTGTTTGGCGAGTGTATAGGTGGCGGTCAATAACAGGTCTGACAAGTCCTCCAACGAGCAGCCGCTGCGGTTGTCTAGCATGGGCAGTACAATCGTTTTGGCTTTTTCAATATCTTGATCATGGCCACTGAACATGATTGTCTTGGCCATGTCGATGGAAACACGGCGCTCTCTTGCCCGGTCACCCAGGCGGTGAGCGAGCGATAACGCCTCGCTCAAGTAGGGCTGAACACTGTCATGGTTGATCTTGTAGTAGGTGGTGCCAATGTTGTTCAGGCAAGTCAAGATATACCCACTGTCGGGAATCTGCCTGAAGTAACGCAGCGCTTCCTTGAAATAGATGATGTCGGAACTGTCGGCAACCAGATGGTCGCGATAGATGCGGCCGATTCTCAACCTGATGTACCCCTGGTGAAAAATATCCTGTGGTGAAGCGATATCCAATGCCTTTTTATAATAAGTCATGGCACTGTCAATCTGTTCCAGCTCCTCCAGGATGGCTCCCTTATAGACATTGGCTCGGGTGAGTTTATCCCGCTCGGAGCGATGTCGTTGATAATACCTCAAGGCTACATCGATGGTGCTGTCGCTGGTGGCGGGAACGTAGCACTTGTAGCGAGCTTGTGAAAGCAGCAGGGCATGGTAAGCTCGGTCACCAGCTGTGCTCAGTGACTGGCTGTTGATGTGCTCCAATTGCCACAGGGCGCTGTCGGCAGCGATGGTGAGAAGGCTGTCGGCGGTGACGAGCCTGGTGTCATATTGTCGATCGCCGGTGCAGCACTGGAACAACACACACACCACTGCAGCAGCAAGAACCAGAATGAGCTTTTTCTTGTGTTTCATGCTGCAAATATAGCACTTTTTTGGGGTGTAAAAATAACGTGTTACTTCGATGTTACAAAAAAAAGTTGTAACACGTTGATTCTCAGTATACCATTAAAGTGAGATGTTACAACGTGTTACACGACTTTTTCATGAATTAGCTGTAACTTTGCAGGTGAATTTTCAACAATCCCAAACCCTTTTTTTTTTAAACATGATGAAACGTATATTGTTTTTTGTGGTGGCAGCCGTCTTATCGGCACATTTTTTCACAGCCGTGAGCGAGGATGAAATTGTGCTTGCCCAAAAGGGGGGTGACCACCTGGAGCATTACCAAATGGCCGACATGCCCGACGCTGTCTATTATGACAGCGAGGCCGGGGAAATCATCATTGTGGCCGACGGCACATCCCTTTATTATAATGTGGAGATCGTCAGTGACAATTTGAACCTGACGGTCATCTCGACCCAGGTGGACGGCTACGGCGACACCATCGACGTGTCGGCACTGCCCAGCGGCAGCTACACCATCGTCATCACCTCGCAGTTCCTTAACGAATACGAGGGAACATTCA
>Ga0247611_10007808_pt1 | contig 13310 bp, 5 predicted proteins | sample 177DNAGHGhighgp2_FD_192422 | JGI IMG/M metagenome (GOLD analysis project Ga0247611, IMG submission 192422) | Sheep rumen microbial communities from Palmerston North, Manawatu-Wanganui, New Zealand - 1770 DNA GHGhigh gp2 | ecosystem: Host-associated > Mammals > Digestive system > Stomach > Rumen ... | reverse complement strand
GATGGCCATTACTTTCAGACCGTTCTCTCTGAAAAAACGGCATTCCTCCTTGAACTCGAGGTAACGCTTGGTTTCAATGACTCGACCTTCTTCGTCCAAGACCGGGTTGCCCTCGGAATCAATCTGGTATGGACTATCCCAAGGAATGTCTATCCGGATCCAACCGATGTTTGCTTCTTGAAGCAGAGTCAGATTGTAGGGATCGTCGTAAGGGTGGCAGACTCCCAGGGCCATTCCACCCATCATCTGCTTGAATTTTGTGACGTCAGGGTTGGAAGTGTCACGGGAACAGGAGGAAAAGAGAAGGCAAAAGCCATACGATAAAACGGCGATCAGTGCCAGACGGGAAGTTTTGATCCAGTTATTCATATCGGGATGTGCTAAATGACCAAGAATCAGTGCGGAACGAGGTGGAGGGGAGGCCTGCAGCGTTGATCAGGTTGCAGTCGGGGTTGTCTTCCCAGGCGTATCTGACGGCTAAGGGGCATGTAACCTCCGGGCACTCCACGATGATGCAGTCTCCGTCAATCCTGGCGGTGGCTTTATGGAACACCCTGTCCGGGCCGGCCAGGGTGAATCCTCTCGGAGCCTGGCCGTCCGAAGTGGCAAGGCCTCCGGCCAGTTCCGTGAATGAAAGCCGTACGGTCTGCCCGATGATTTGATAGCCGGCATATCTCGGACCGTCACAGACAACATCCCACCCGTAACTTTTGTGCAGGGCTTGGAGGGCAAGCCGATGTCCGACGGCCGTTTTGTTCTTGGGGTGGGTATCATAAGGATCGCCGACATCCAGGAGTACGGCCTGCCCGCAATGCTCGAGATTCCAAGCGGTCCGGCTCTGGACCTCACGCATTTCCGCGTATCTGGACTTGGATGGCTCCGAATATGTTTCGATGAAATTGTGAAGGTTACAGATATAGAAATCGATGGGCAGTCCCCAGGCTTTCCTCCAGTCCTGGATGAGAAGGGGCATAAGGTCGCCGTAGAGGGATGTGAATCCGAGGTTTGCCTCACCTTGGTACCAGATGGCCCCCTTGATCGGGTATCCCGTGACGGGATGGATCATGGCGTTATATAGATAAGTGGGGATATTCGGTCCGATGAATGTCCGGTAAGGGACGCGGGGGAGAGAAGACTGCCATTCGGGGATGATGAACTTCCAGGTTCCGGCGAGGTCGATCCTTGTCCCGTCCGGACCTTGAACGTAGAGAACCGGATCCTTGTCTATTCCGATCGAGCATTTTCCGGCATTGTCCAAAATCCGGATCGCAATCACGGCTTCGCCTTTTGTCACCAGGGAGCCGGGTACCTTGTATGTCCTCTTGTCAAGATAATAATTGCCCCGGCCGACTTCCTGGCCATTAAAGAAAGTGATGTCCCGATCGTCGATAGACGAAAAATACAAGGTCAATTCCTTGCCTGCCCAGCTCTCTGGTACGGCGAAAGCCTTTCGGCAATAGTAAACCCCGTTGCAAACCGTTTCAAGGGGATGCTGATCCTGGATGCTTCCGGGGAAGGACACCTCTCTCCAGTCTGCATCATCAAAGCCGGGTGCAGCCCACGAAACGGCATCGGGATAAAAGTCCTTTTCCGCCTTGTCTGCCGCGGCGATCCACTCGTCCAATTCCTGGAAATAGATCTTCTCCCTCTCCCTTTTGTCATCGGGGAAGGCGGAAAGCCGTTCCACGGTTTCCCTGTATTGGGGGATTTGGGACAGGCTGCGTCCGCTGATCCAGCCTTCGATTTCAGTCCCTCCCCAGCAGCTTTCGATCAGGCCGATGGGGATACCGAGGTGCAGCCAAAGCTCCTTTCCAAAAAAATACCCCACCGAGGAAAAATCCCGGATGCTCTCTGCGGAGCAGCATTCCCAGCCTTTGCCATCGACGGTGTTCACCGCTTCGGAGGGACGGGGTGACATGCCGGTGTCCATGTGCAGCAGCCGGATCCGGTCGTACCCGGAAGCCTCAGCCAACGCTTCGTTCATGCCGAGAACCCCTTCTGAAATACGAAATTCCATGTTGGACTGCCCGCCGCAAAGCCAGACTTCTCCGATCAGTACATTGTTGAGCGTCAGGGTTTCTCCGTCAGAAATGGTGATGGTATAGGGGCCACCGGCCGCCGGTGTGGAGATCTTGATCCTCCAGGCTCCGGTGTCGGACGCAGTGGTGCGGTAGGTTACTCCGTTCCAGGACGTCGTCAGGGTCACGATCCTGCCGGGAGCCGCTTCACCCCTGAATTCCGGCGTGGATTCTCTTTGCAAGACCATATTGTCGGAAAAGAGCGCCGGGAGATGGACCTTGGCCTGGGAAGGGATGGCCAGAGCCAGGGAAACGAGCGTCAGAAGAATGGTTTTGTTTTTCATAATTCAAAGATAATCATTTGGGAATGAGGATGCAAATAAGAAAAAATATTATATTTAAAGTGGAAAAACACATCACCTGTTCCTATGCATTCTACCCTGATTCAGTTCTGCCGTGGTTCCCTTATCCTTGCCGTTTCGACCTTCTTTCTGTTGTTCAACAGCTGTCATCGCGTAGTTAAGATCGATGGATTGCGGACAGAACACCTTTGTAATCCAGTGGGTATAGACAGCCCGGCGCCGAGGCTTTCCTGGAGGATGGAGGACCCCCGGGAAGGTGCGTGTCAACATTCGTACAGGATCCTGGTGGGCACGGACAAGGAGGAAGTGGAAAAGGGAAATGGGCCGGTGTGGGATTCCGGCACCGTCGTATCGGATGAGAGCCTCGTTACCTATGCGGGAGCATCGCTGGCACCTTTCACCCGGTATTGGTGGAAGGTGATCGTGGAGGAGATGGGCGGTAAGCCGGTCTCTTCCGAAGTCTCCTTCTTCGAGACGGGTACCATGGGGCGATGGAGCCCTGACGGGGAATGGATCGACGACGGAAAGGATATCAACCACCTGCCTGCCCCCTATTTCAGGAAAGAATTTACCGTGGGGAAGGAACTGGTCTCAGCCAGAGCTTATATCGCCTCGGCAGGACTCAATGTCCTGTATGTGAACGGGAAAAGAATCGGTGACCGGTATCTGGATCCGGCCTTTACCCGCTTCGATGAGACCATTCTGTACACGACTTGGGATATCACGGAGGATATCCGGGATGGGGTCAATGCCGTCGGCGTGCTCCTGGGCAATGGCTGGTACAACCACCAACCTCTGGCGGTATGGAATTTCCATGAGGCCGGCTGGAGGGCACGGCCTGCTTTCAGGATGGATATAAGGCTTACTTATGCGGACGGCGAGACGGTTGTAATCCCTACGGATACGTCGTGGAAGGCCTGCTCTCAGGGTCCCTTGATTTATGATAACATCTATACCGGGGAGCGCTATGACGCTCGCCTGGAAATGGATGGCTGGAACGAAGCCGGTTTCGACGACGATGGTTGGGAAACCGCGTGCAGGAGGGACTCTCCCACTCGGAGGATCGTGGCACAAGCGATGACGCCCATTCGTGCAAGTATTGAGTATAAGGCTGTGTCAATCAATAAGATCAGCGATACTTGCTGGGTGTATGACTTTGGGCAGAACCTATCCGGCAATGTCGCTGCTCATATCCGCGGCAAGGTTGGTACAGGCGTAGCCCTGCGGTATGGCGAAAGGATTCTTGAAAACGGCTTGGTAGACCAGTCCAATATCGACTGCCACTATCGTGGCGACCGGCGGCTCGAACCTCTCCAGACCGATAGCCTTTATCTGGGTGAGAACGGGGTCGATTACACACCGGAATTCAGCTATAAGGGATTCCGTTACGTTCAAGTGAATGCTTCCGGTCCCTTGTCCTTGGACGAAAACAGCCTGACGGCCCTTTTCATCCATACCGATTTCCCTGAAGCCGGATGCCTTAAGGCCTCCAACCCTCTCGTCGACAGGATGGAGCATGCTGCCAGGATGTCTTATTTGTCGAATTACATGGGATATCCCACAGACTGCCCGCAGCGAGAGAAAAACGGCTGGACGGGGGATGCGCATATAGCCGTTGAAACGGGGTTGTACAACTTCGATGCCTTCACCGCCTATGAGAAATGGTTGGATGACCACCGCGATGCCCAACTTCCCAACGGTGTCCTGCCGGACATCATCCCCACCTGCGGCTGGGGCTATAACGGAGGCGAAGCCAATGGTGCCAATGGTTTGGACTGGACCAGTACCATCGCTCTTATCCCTTGGGAACTTTACCTTTTTTATGGAGATGCCAAGCCCTTGAGGGACAACTACGAAAATATCAAACGCTATGTCGATTTTGCTACGGCTCATACGGAAGGTTTCCTTTCCGATTGGGGCCGCGGAGACTGGGTCCCGGTTACAAAGCGGTCCGAACCCCGGCTCATTTACTCCACGTTCCACTTTGTCGACTGCAAGATCCTGTCCAGGGCAGCTGCACTTTTGGGCAAGGAGGAAGACGCCCGATACTATGCCGAATTGGCCGAACGGGTGAGAAAGGCGATCAATGACAAGTTCTTGGACCCTGCAACAGGCATCTATGCCGACGGGATGCAGACCAGTCAGTCCTTCCCGCTCTTCTGGGGAGTCACTCCTGATTCGCTCCGGTACAAGGTGGCCGGCAAACTGGCCGAAATGGTTCGGAACAAGGATTATCACATCGATGCCGGGGTACATGGGGCCAAGGCCGTGCCCAACGCCCTTGCGATGAACGGTTTCATCAATGAGGCCTATAAGCTCGCTGTCCAGGAGACCTATCCCTCATGGGGCTGGTGGCTCGTTTCGGGTAAGACAACGTTTACTGAAAACTGGTCTTTGGATAACGCTCGGGACGACTCCGATAATCATATCATGTTCGGGGACATCGCCGCCTGGTTCTACCGGTGGATCGGCGGGATCCAGCCTGATCCCCAGATGCCCGGATTCAAGCGGGTCATCCTCAAGCCGGGCTTCCCTGCAGGGCTTGACCGTTTCAGCTGCTCTCACGACTCGCCTTACGGAAGGATTATCTCCGAGTGGCTCCGTTCAGGAGAGGGGATCACATACAAGGTAACGATTCCGGCCAACAGTACCGGCCTGCTATGGTTACCCGGAGAAGACAAGCCTTTAGCCATTCCTTCCGGACATCATGAATTCAAAGTAAAACCTTAAATAGAACACGCCATGGGAATCAAACGAATCCTTATCCTTGCAGGTGCCCTCGCAGTGGCGGTTTCTTGCGCGAAGAAAACAGAGCCCGCTTGTCTCACGCAGTACGTCGATCCGTTCATCGGCACGGCCAGCGTGGGACATACCCATCCTTCGGCCACCCTTCCCTTCGGGATGGTGCAGGCCGGACCGGACAACCTCTGCCCCAACGGTAACTGGAACTATTGCTCCGGCTATAATTCCGAGTCCGATTTCCTCATTGGCTTCTCCCACACCCACCTCAGCGGTACGGGAGCCTCCGACATGGGCGACATCCTTCTGCTTCCCGTTACAGGCGAGGTGCCGATCGAGATCCCGGCCATGGACCTGACGCCCAGCGACGACCCCCTGCATCATCTGCAGTCGGCAAAGGGGATCGCCAATTATATAGGCTACGGCTCCCACTTCTCCCACGACAGGGAGGAAGCCGCGGCGGGTTATTATGGGGTGCAGCTCGACGACTACGGCATCGGTGTGCAGATCACCGTGACCCCCCGGACCGCCTATCACCGTTACACCTTCCCCGCCAGCGACCGGAGCGGTGTCCTCATTGACCTGGAATCGGGAACGGGCGACCATGTCACGTCCGGTTTCATTACCGTCGAGGATGACCATACGGTGGTGGGAATGCGCCGTTCCCACGGTTTCGTTTACGACCACTGGTATTATTTCGTCGCCCGCTTCTCCAAGCCCATCGAGTCGGTGGTCTCCTTTGTCGACGGGGAGAAGGGAGAGCTCCGGGAGATGAAGGGGACGGTCGTCAAAGCCCTGCTGGGCTTCAAGACTACCGAAGGGGAGGCTGTCGAAGTGAAGGTGGCCCTTTCCACCACCGGGGTCGAGGGCGCCCGCAAGAACCTCGAGGCCGAGAACCCCGGATGGGATTTCGAGGCCGTGCGTGCGAAGGCGGATGCGACCTGGGAAAGCTATCTCTCCCGGGTGGAGATGAAGGATCCCGACATCCACAAAATGCGGGGCTTCTACACTTCCCTCTACCACTGCCTCCTCATGCCCAACCTCGTATCCGACGTTGACGGCCGCTACGAAGGCTGGGACCACGAAATCCACGAAGGCGACGGTTCCCCCAAGTACACCAACTTTTCCCTTTGGGACACCTACAGGGCTGAACATCCCTTCCTCGGCCTCATCTACCCCGATGTCAATACCGGCCTAATTAAGTCCCTGCTCGAGAAATACCGCCAGACGGGCCTCCTGGTTACCAATGAGTACGGTCTTTGCGAGACCTGGTGCATGATCGGAAACCATGCGGTCAACCCGATCGTGGACGCTTTCCTCAAAGGAGACCGTTCTTTCGATCCCGAATTTGCCTACGAGGCTGTGAAGCACTCCATGACCGCGGACCATAACAAATCCGACTGGTCCAACTACAATCAATACGGCTATTTCCCCTTCGATATCTCCGACGTAGAGTCCCAGTCCAGGCTCATGGAGGCTTGCTACGACGATTATTGCGTGGCCAGGATGGCCCAGGAACTCGGCAAGAAGGAAGATGCCGGATTTTTCATGAAGAGGTCCTACAACTTCCGCAACCTCTTCGATCCGGAGACCGGTTTTTCCCGCGTCCGGGACACCAAGGGCAACTTCAGGCCCGACTTCAGCCCCTACGACATCGACCTCCCCGGAAGGGTGAACTACAGGGATTACACCGAAGGGAACGCCTGGCAGTGGACCTGGCACGTGCAGCATGACTTCGACGCCCTCGTCTCCCTCTTTCCTTCTAAGGAAGCCTTCATGGAGAAGTTCGACCAGCTTTTCAACAACACCGGAGACCTTTCCAACAACGAGACTACGCCCGATGTCACAGGCCTCATCGGCATGTATGCCCACGGCAACGAGCCCAGCCACCATCTGGCTTATTTCTACACCCTCGCCGGACAACCGGCCAGGACCGCCGAAATCGTCCGCCAGATCATAGACAATTTCTATCCTGACACCCGCGAGGGCCTCTGCGGCAACGATGACTGCGGCCAGATGAGCGCATGGTATCTCTTCTCTGCCTTCGGTTTCTATCCTGTCGATCCCGTTTCGGGCACTTATGTGTTCGGAGCCCCGCAAGCTCCTTGGATGCGGCTCGCCCTTCCCAATGGGAAGACCCTCACCATCCGGGCCAAAGGCCTGTCGGAGACGGCCAAGTACGTCAAGTCCGTCTCCTTGAATGGAAAAACTCTCGAACTCAAGGTCATTACCTACGACCAGATCATGAAGGGGGGTGAGCTGACTTACGAAATGACTGAAAGCATCTGAGGTAATGGATAGACGGTATCTTCTTCTTTGCGCTTTCTGCCTGCTTGCCCTCGTGGGTTGCAAAAGCGGATCCGGCACGGCGGGGCTCGCTCCCCGTATCCCCGTATACAACTCCCAGGGGCTCCCCGGCCATGAGCATACGCGGGACACGCAGAACATCCTGGGCCATCCGGTCATGGTCAGGGACGGCTGGCTGCAGCCCTGGATGAATTACGATACCCTGCTCGTGTGGTCGATGAACTTCATCATCGACGGCCCGGTGTACCCGTCCGGGGACGGGTTCCTTCCCGCTTATCTGGTCACATCCTCCTTCAGCAGCGGCGGGCCCAGGGATCCGTCGTTCTTCCCGGAGGACGGGATCTTCCGGGATGGCGCCAATATCAACAACCAGGGAGGCAACGCCTACTTCGCCATGAAGCTTTTCCGGTATTATTATCCCTACACCGGAGACAAGAGGGCGCTGATCCCCGTGCGGGAATTCCTGGACCGGATGATGATGTTCCGGACTCCCGAAGACTGGGCCTGGCCGGGCATGGTCCGCGTCCAGGACAACGACAATCCCGACGGCATCTACCTGGATGAAAGGTTGGAGACGGACAAGGCCGGCATGGTCGGCGTCGCCTACCTGGATTTCGCGGAATTCACCGGTGAGAGCAAGTACCGGGAGATGGGAGAATATATCGCCGGGCTGCTCCTCCAGCACATCCAGGAAGGATCGGCAGAAGAATCTCCCCTTCCTTTCAGGGTGAACATGAGGACGGGGGAGCCGGAGGATGTCTATACCTCCGACATGATCTTCATCGTCGAATTCCTGGACAAGCTGCTGGAGGGCGAAACCTCCCTCGACAAGTCGGAAGTGAAAGCCAAAAGGGATCTTGTGTTCAACTGGGTGATGAACTATCCCATGAAGAACGGTCTCTGGTCCGGCTATTTCGAAGACGTGAACCAAGATCTGACCAACATGAACCAGTTCGCTCCGATGGAGACGGCAAGGTATCTGCTCAACAACCCGGAAGAAGATCCTGACTGGAGGCAGCATGTGCTCGACCTCCTAGCTTTCGTGAAAGGACGTTTCGGGGGCGTGACGCGCTACGGAGGGACCAGCGTCTGCGAGCAGGATGTCTGCTTCGGAGAGATGGGAAGCCACACCGCCCGGTACGGCTCCGTCCTCGCCCGATGGGCGGCCGCCATGCAGTGCGAACCGGCGAAAAAGGAAGCCCTTTCCACCCTGGCTCTGGCCGAATATATGGCCTGCAACAGCCGGTCCAAGGGGAATAGGTCCGTGAATTCGGTCGGTATCGACTGGTTCGGATCCTGGTATTCAGACAGCTATTTCGATTATCTTCCCCATTTCCTGGAAGGCATGGCCGCCTGGCCGGAAATGATTCCGGAAGGCACGGACCACCTCTTCCAGAGCACTTCGATGATCCTGGACGTGAGCTATGAAAAAGGGTGCGTGAAGTACACTGCATCCGAAGACAACGGCACGGAAAGGCTCAAGCTCAGTTTCAGGCCGACGGTCCTTTCCGGCGGAAAGCCGCTGCCGAAGTCCCAATGGTCCTTCGGGAGATGGAGGGACTGCGAGGGCATCCTCACCATTCACCGGAAGGGAGTCACGGAGATCGAGGTCGTCGACCGGGACAACTATATCCCGACGCTTCTGGGCCGCCCTGTGGTCTTGAAGGACGGGACTGTCCAGCCCTGGCTCGATTACGATTCGCTGTTTATCTATTCGATGAATTTCCTGAAGGATTGCGGAACCATCGACACGCCCGACGGACCGAAGCCGGCCTACCTGGTGACTTCCAAATTCAACGAGGATGGCACCTATCCGGAAGGGCACAACCGGAACAACCAGGGTGGAAACGCCTATTTCGGCATGCGCCTTTTCCGACTGTATTATCCGTATTCCGGAGACAGCGAGGCCCTGCGGCCGGTGCGCGACCTGCTGGACAGGATGGCCGACTTCCTCACCCCGGAAGACTGGGCATGGCCGGGCATGGTCCGGACCCAGGACAACGACAATCCCGACGGCATCTACCTGGACGAAAGGATCGAGACGGACAAGGCGGCGATGGCAGCCACGGCCTGCCTGGATTATGCCCGGTTCACCGGCGAGAGCCGGTATGATACACTGGCCCTCCATATCGCATCCCTGCTGTTGGCCAATACCGGTGAAGGCAACGCCGAGGCCTCGCCCCTTCCTTTCCGGATCAACATGCGCACCGGGGAGGTGGAAGACCCCTATACCTCCGATATGGTCTTCGTCGTTGAACTCTACGACCGGCTCCTGGCCATGGACTGCGGCCTGGACAAGGCCGACATCCAGGCCAAACGGGACCTCGTGCTCAAGTGGATTCTGGATTATCCGGTCCGGAACGGCCTCTGGTCGGGCTATTTCGAGGATGTAGAGAAGGCTTACACCAACCTGAACCAGTTCGCGCCCCTGGAGACGGCCCGTTATTTCCTGGATCATCCGGAAGCGGATCCCCAGTGGAAGCAGGACGTACCCGCGCTGCTCGCCTTCGTGAAGGATCGCTTCGGAAAGACCGTCCGCTACGGGGGCACCAGCATCCGAGAGCAGGATGTGTGCTTTATCGAGATGTCCAGCCATGCGGCCCGGTACGCATCCGTCCTCGCCAAGTGGGCGGGGGAGACCGGAAACAAGGAAGCCCGGAAGGAGGCCCTGGCAACCTTCGCCCTGGCCGAATACTCGGCTTATAACAAGTACTCGAAAGGGGAAAAGGCCATCAACTCAACCGGTCTGGACTACCCGAAATGCTGGTTCTCGGACAGTTACTTCGACTATCTGCCGCATTATCTGGAAGGCATGGCCGCATGGCCGGAGATGATCCCGGAGGGGACGGACCATCTTTTCCAGAGTACTTCGATGATCCTGGATGTGAGCTATGCACCCGGGTCGGTCCGATATACCGCCTCCGAGGGAGAAGGCACGGAAAGGCTGAAACTCAGCTTCAAGCCGATCGTTCTCTCGGGCGGGAAGCCGCTGCCCAAGTCCCAGTGGTCCTTCGGGAAATGGAGGGGTTGCGGCAGCATCCTCACCATCCGGCGGAAGGGAGAAAAGGAAATAGAAATCGTTGAAAGCTAGAACCGGAACACCAGATCACCGCCCTGAATCAACTCCCCGTGCGTGATCTGGTAACCGCTGATTTCCTGCCCGTTCCAGGTGATATTCCGGATGATGTCATCGGGGGAACGGCGGCCCTTGGCCAGGATCCTGACCTTGCGGCCGTTCTCCAGCCTGATCTCCACTTCGTCGAAAATGGGGGCCGTCAGTTCGTATACTTCACTGCCGGGAATCATCGGATAGAATCCCATGCTGGCGAAGACGAACCAGGCGCTCATCGTGCCGTCGTCCTCATCCATTTCCGGAATGAAGCCTTCCGGCTCGTTCCTGAAGGTCTTCCCGAAATAAGGGACGGGGAATTCCTGGTGGGTCCCGTAACGGTGCGTCATGTCTTCCGTCAGGAGCTTTCTCACCGTTTTCTGGGCCAGTCCGGGCGCTCCGAGCCGGTTGAACAGGAAGGGGACCTGGATGTCGGGCTCGTTGCCCTGGTTATAGAGGTCGTGGTCAAAGAAATACGTCAGTTCCTCCAGCAGTTTCTCCCGACCGTGTAATTGCTCCATCATAGGCAGGAATTGGGGCATGGCCCAGCGGTACTGCCAGCGCGTACCTTCGTACAGGCCGTTGTCTTCCACCTTCAGGAAGTTGGGCCCGATGTCCTTGAATTCCCGGATCCAGGTATCCTTGAAAATGGATTCGGCCTGTTCCTTGAACCACGCCGCGTCCTCTTCCTTACCGAGGATGCGGGCAATTTCGGACATGGCCCAGAGGTCGAGCGTCGTCTCCACGATGTAGTCGGCGGAGAACTTCTGGTCGATGCGCATGACCGCCTCCCTTTTCAGGTCTTCGTAATACTCGCCGACGCTGAGGTCGGGCACGCCTTTCGCCAAGGCGTCCAGGATCACGACGGTCATGTGCTCCGTGCGTACCGTGGGCGTAGCCTCGAAGTCGGATGATCCCCGGAACAGTCCCGTCCGGTACACCCGCATCATCGATTCGCAGAAATTCCGCTGGAGAGAAGGATAGAGGAGGGAGAAGAGGGGGAATTTGGTGCGGAAAGTGTCCCAGACGGACCAGGAACTGTAGTAGGTGAATCCGTCCGCGGTATAGGTCTTGCCATCGGTGCCGAGATATTCTCCCGACTTTGAGGTGACGTTGTGGGGCGTCAGGCAGCTGCGATAGAGGGAAGTGTAGAAAATCGTCCTCAGGTCGGCGGTGCCTCCCCAGACTGTCACGGCGCCCAGCATTTCGTCCCAACGTCCGGCAGCCGCGCTGCGGATGTCTTCGAACGTCTTTCCTGCCGCATCGTCCACCAGGATCTTCGCATTGTCGGTATTGAGGGACGAGAGGCCGACCCGGATCTCGACAGGTCCACCATTGCCATCCATTTCCAGGGTGACCGTCCCGGGAGTCTGCTCCTTCACGGTGAACGGGGCGCTGAAGTCCATGTGGAAGTAAAACCGGTACCATCCGTCATTTCCCACGTTCCGGCCCCGGACCGTGCCTTTTATGGCATGGTCTCCGGCCACTTCGTATTCGTATTCAACGAGTTTGGGGATGAAGGATCTGGTAAAATCGATGAAGAAGGCAGGCTTCTTTCCTTCCGGGAAGGTATAAAGCTCCGCGCCGACATTCCCGGTGGTGGTGAGCTCCACCCGCACCCCGTTGTCGAGATCCGCGGCATAATAGCCGGGAACTGCGGTCTCAGTGCCCTTGACGATCCTCAATTCCTCGTCCGGGAGGGCGGGACGGATATTTACATTGCCTCCGCTTCCCGTACAGCCGACACCGTCGATGCGGTTGACGCTGATGCCGCTGATCTTGGGGACGTCATAGTCGTATCCCGCATGGTTTGCCGGATGGCTGTCGGGGCAGACATATACCATTCCGAAGGGGACGGCTGCGCCCGGGGAAACCTGGCCGTGGTCGCCGGCCGTTCCCATGAAAAGGTTCGTCTCCTTTTCCGCGGGCTGCTGCCGGCAGGCTGCGAACGTCAGCAGGGCGGACAGCACGATCAGATATTTATAGGTTCTCATCGATGAACAGGATGATTATTGGGCCAACTTATAGAAAGCAGATTTGAGCTGGAATTTTTTCTTCTTTGCGTTCCAGGTCAGTTGGTTCTCGGTCAGCGTGGGGTGGAGGGAACCGTCGTCCTCATACAGGATGGCGGGCCTGAGATCTTCGCCGAAGGCCATCGGCTCGATCTCGCGGCTCAGGGGGTCTTCTGTCGTAAGGGTGACCCGCGCCAGCGGGAGGATCGTGCCTTCCTTGACATAGAGCGGCATGCGGTCGAGCGGGAAGGCGCATTCCAGCGTTTGGCCGCCTTCGATGCGCTCTCCGGTGAAGAAATCATACCATACGCCGGAAGGGAAATAGATCTTCTTGACGGCAACGTCCTTTCCGCAAGCAACCAGAGGCGCGACGAGGATGTCATCTCCCATCATATACTCTCCTGCGACGTTTTTCAAGGCTTCCTGCTCATCAGGATAGTCCATGATCAATGCCCGGAAGGGCGGAATCCCTTCTTTGTAATACTTGACGAAGGCGGCATGGAGATAGGGGATCAACCGCATACGCAGTTCGATGATGTTGCGGCAGAGGACCATCAGATGTTCATGGTTGGGATCCACCACTTCCTTGAGGTTCAGGTCATGGTTCATCTGCATCCACGGCGGCATGGCCATGTTCCATGCGTTGATCATGGCAAGTGGTGAGCAGACAACGCTCTGCATGCGCCGGACGAGATCCTCTTCGCCCCCGGCGGCGGCCCGGACCTCCGGACACCAGAGCAGCCCGCTGAAGCCTTCTTTGGCG
>Ga0247611_10007805_pt1 | contig 13314 bp, 12 predicted proteins | sample 177DNAGHGhighgp2_FD_192422 | JGI IMG/M metagenome (GOLD analysis project Ga0247611, IMG submission 192422) | Sheep rumen microbial communities from Palmerston North, Manawatu-Wanganui, New Zealand - 1770 DNA GHGhigh gp2 | ecosystem: Host-associated > Mammals > Digestive system > Stomach > Rumen... | reverse complement strand
CTTTTTATTATATGTGTTACGAGCCTCATTGATGCGGTTCTCCGTACCTTCGAGCTGAACCTGCAGGTCGCGGAAGTTCTCGTTGGCTTTCAGGTCGGGATAGTTCTCTTGGATGGCAATCAGTCGTCCGAGAGCGGTAGAGAGTTCACCTTGGGCAGTCTGATATTGTTTCATCTTCTCAGGAGTCATGTTCTCTGGATCGATGTTGATGCTGGTAGCCTTCGAGCGGGCAGCCACCACACCTTCGAGGGTCTCTTTCTCATGCGAAGCATATCCCTTGACGGTCTCCACCAGGTTAGGAATAAGGTCGGCACGACGCTGGTAGGTCGACTGTACGTTTGCGAATGCCGTCGTAGCTTCTTCTTCTACGCTTACCATTCCGTTGTAGGCACCAATAGCCCAGAATACGATGATTGCGAGGGCTGCAACAATTCCGATAATTACTTTCTTGTTCATAGCTATTACTTATTTGATTTTTGTTCTTTTATTGTGATAGACGAATTAGTTTCTCATTCTTGTATGGGCTAAGTACGGTTTCTCCTACCAGCTCGATGTGGCTCCTCCGCCTCCTGAGCTACCTCCGCTGAAGCCACCGCCAAAGCTGCCACCTCCTCCGAATCCACCTCCACGTCCGCCTCCGGGTCCCCCAACGACTACCGCGGGCGCTTTTGCAAATGGATTAGAGCGTAGCATGGAGATGCCGCTCATTCCGTTGTAGCGGAAATAGAGCCATAGTACAACGATGAGCCATCCACCAAGTAGAATCGTGTAGAAGAAGAGGTAGTCCGACATCTGCTCAGCCTCTGTTTCTGCCCGTTGGAACGAGGCGATTGGCAGGTCCTTGTGCTTCAACGTGTTGTAGACCGCCTCCGTCAGGTAAATCATGCCACTATCTGGCTGTTGCGCCTTCATGAAGGGAATGGCATAGGTCTGTTGCAGGCGTGAACATTCCACGTCGGTCAGGTCGGCTTCGAGCGAACGGCCAGTATGCATACGCACCTTGTGGTCTTCATAGGCAAGGATGATGACCAGTCCGCGGTCGTTCTTTCCTATCTTATATTTGTCAAAGATGTCCTGCGCCATACGGAACGGGTCGTCGTTCTCCACGTGGTTGACCAACACCATTGCCGTCTCAATCTGCAACGAATCGTCCAGCCGCTTGAGCAAACGGTTGAGTAGCTGTTCGGTATTTGGCGTTACGACGTTGTCGGGATTCGATACATATCTGTTGCCATCGGTCAGATGAGGCATTGGGATGTTCTCTGCGTTCCAGGCGTTAGATGTTCCTTCGGTCGTTAACATCGGAAGTTCCTGAACCTCAGGAGTAAGCCTGTCTATGGCGCCTGCTGTATAACTACACGCCGCTATGTCGCATATTACGCCGAGCGCTACTACTGCTGTCCAGAAGTACTTGAACGACGTAACTTTTGGAATCTTTGCCATTTCTGTTTGCAGGAGTTGCTTACGCTCACGTTCGAACGACTGCCTGTTCATCAGATATTGCTGTTCGTAGCGTGCCCGTAACATTTCTTTCTGACTGCTTGCGAAGATACCATACGAACGTTTCTCGTCCAGGTAGTTTCTCTCAAGCAAATCGGTTACTGCATTGTGCTTGGCAGCAAGCGTACGAAGGGCATTCTTTCTTGATGTCAACTGACGGTTGAGGGTCGTGTTCTTCTTCAGGTCGTATAACACGCCTCCTGCGGCAATAGGTATGAACACGGCACAATAGGCCTGGAAGAGTAGGGTAGCCGTTTCGAGCGACCCATCAGCCGTACCTAAAGATGAGGCTATGCCCCCTCCGACGATAGTGGCCAAAGCCGCTACCATCAGTTTTGTTGCCGATATGCTGTTCTGCTTATTTGCCATTTACAAATGAGGCATTCTTTTCCTCTATTAAAAACGAGACGCAAAAATGTTAGTCGTTACCCATCCAGAATTCCCAACTTGCGAAGGCCTGCAGCAAGAGCATCTCTAGTCCGTTCTTCGTCTGTGCGCCGTGTTCTGCCCCTTTCTTCATGAAGAGTGTTTCGTCTGGATTATAGATGAGGTCGTAGAGGATGTTATGTTCGTCCATCGCCTCGTATGGCAGGTCAGGACAGACTTCCGTCTTGGGATACATGCCCAGAGGCGTGCAATTGACGATGACGTTATACTCCTTGACCACCTCAGGCGTAATCTTGTCGTATTGGATAGTTCCAGGACGTTCGTAACGACTCACGAAGACAGGCTCCACACCAAGTGCCTTCAGACCGTAGGCGATTGCTTTCGATGCGCCTCCTGTACCCAGAACGAGCGCCTTCTTGTGATAGTCCTCGAGCATGGGTTCGATGCTCTTTGTGAAGCCGATAACATCGGAGTTGTAGCCTTTCAGTCTGATTTTATTGCCTTCGTGTTCAACGCGGATCACATTGACGGCTCCGATGGCGCGAGCCTCAGGACTGATATAGTCGAGAAATTCCATCACCTTCTCTTTATAGGGGATGGTGACGTTGAGTCCCTTCAGGTTGGGGTTTGAACTCAGCACTTCGGGCAAGGCGTCGATGGTGGGAATCTCGAAGTTAACGTACTTGGCGTTGATGCCTTCGTCGGCAAAACGCTGATTGTGATAACTGATTGAAAATGAGTGGCCTAAAGGGTAGCCGATGAGTCCGTACTTATCCATATACTTACAATCTTTTATTTGGTTTCGAAATACATCGTACAGATTATTTTGTTGCGAAATACATCGTACAGATGCCGAAGGTGAGTCTTCTGAACGAGGCCTCGGCGAATCCAGCCTTTTCCAGTATGCCTTTCATCCGTTCCCCCTGTGGGAAGGCCTCGATGGTCTTGGTGAGATAGGAGTAGGCGCTACGGTCTTTCGAGATGAGCCGTCCGTAGATAGGGAGGAAGAAGTGGCTGTAGAGCCAGAAGAGTTGTTTCATCGGGAAGCTGACGGGGGTGGTCAGTTCGACGATGCTGATGTGTCCGCCTTTCTTCAGCACGCGACACATCTCGGCCAGTCCTTTGTCCAGGTCGGCAAAGTTGCGTATGCCGAAAGCGGCTGTCACGGCATCGAAGGTGTTGTCAGGGAAAGAGAGGTCGAGGCAGTCTTCACGGCGGAAACTGATGATGTCCTGAAGCCCTAGTCTTTGGGTCTTTTCGCGCCCTACGTTCATCATGCCTTCGCTGATGTCGATACCGATGAGTTGCTTGGGCTGCAGCATTTGGGCAGAAAGAATGGCGAAGTCGCCCGTACCCGTAGCAATGTCGAGCATCGTCTGCGGATGGTGTGGGGCCAGCTGCTTGATAGCTTTCTTGCGCCACCCCCGATCGATGTTCCATGAGAGACGGTGGTTCAGCTTGTCGTAGGTAGGGGCAATGTTGTCGAACATCGCCTCCACCTGACGTGCTTTCTCGCCTTCGTGATAGGGGTTGATTTCTTCCTGCGAATAGTTCATGCTATTATCCTCTCTTGCTCAACCATTCGCTGACGTTGCGCTCGATACGTGCGGCAAGGTCGTCGGCATCGGCTGCCTTGTCGAACTTCTCGCCTACGATATGCTCGTAGAGCTCGATGTAACGGTCGGAGACGCTCTCGGCATACTCGTCCGTTATCTCAGGCATCACCTGCCCAGGCTCGTTCATGAAGTCGTGTTCGATGAGCCATTGGCGTACGAACTCCTTTGAGAGCTGGCGCTGAGGCTCGCCCTTTGCGAACTTCTCTTCGTAGCCGTCGGCATAGAAATAGCGCGAAGAGTCGGGGGTGTGAATCTCGTCGATGAGGTAGACCTTTCCGTCGCGCTTGCCGAACTCGTATTTCGTGTCAACGAGGATTAGTCCGCGTTTTGCGGCAATCTCCTGTCCGCGAGCAAAGATGCGGCGTGTGTAGTCTTCCATCACGGCATAGTCTTCAGCCGAGACGATGCCCTGGGCGATGATTTCCTCTTTCGAGATGTTCAGGTCGTGACCCTCGTCGGCCTTTGTCGTGGGGGTGATGATGGGTTCAGGGAATCGCTCATTCTCGCGCATACCGTCAGGCAGTTTTACGCCACATATTTCGCGAACGCCATTCTTGTATTCGCGCCAGGCCGAGCCAGTCAGAATGCTGCGGATAATCATCTCTACACGGAAGCCCTCGCACTTCAGACCGACGGTCACCATCGGGTCGGGCGTAGCGAGTTTCCAGTTGGGGCAGATGTCAGTAGTGGCATCGAGAAACTTGGCTGCAATCTGGTTGAGCACCTGTCCCTTGAAGGGGATTCCCTTGGGCAGCACCACGTCGAAAGCTGAGATGCGGTCGGTTGCCACCATGACCATCAGGTCGTCGTTAATGTTGTAAACATCGCGCACCTTTCCGTGGTACACGCTCTTCTGACCTTCAAAATGGAAGTCTGTGTTAGTTAATGCTTTTGCCATGATTTCTTCTTGTTTTGCTAATTGGGGGCAAAATTACGAAGAAATCTTGAAAAACGAAACTATTTCAGCTGAAAGTTTTGTCATAGGCATCATAGGCGTCAACGATGCGTGTGACGAGCTTGTGGCGCACAATGTCCTTCTGGTTCAGGTTCACTACGCCGATGCCCTCAATGCCATTAAGGATGTGAAGGGCCTCGATGAGTCCGCTCTTCTGCGATTTCGGTAGGTCGATCTGCGAGGTGTCGCCTGTGATAATCATCTTGGTGTTCCATCCCATGCGGGTGAGGAACATGCGAATCTGGGCTGGAGTCGTGTTCTGGGCTTCGTCGAGAATGACTACGGCATCGCTCAGCGTTCTGCCACGCATGAAGGCCAGGGGCGCAATCTGTATGATGTGCTTCTCCATCATATCCTGCAGTTTCGCTTGGGGAAGCATATCCTCGAGTGCATCGTATAGCGGTTGCAGATAGGGGTCTATCTTGTCCTTCATGTCGCCTGGCAGGAAACCCAGTTTCTCGCCTGCCTCAACGGCAGGTCTGGAGAGGATGATCTTCTTTATCTCCTTCTCCTTTAACGCTCTGACAGCCAGTGCAATACTCATGTATGTCTTACCTGTTCCTGCAGGCCCTACGGCGAACACCATATCGTTCTCGTGATAGGCATCGATAAGGCGTTGCTGGTTCTCCGATCGAGCCTTAATGGGACGGCCCGACATGGTGTAGCAAATCACGCCTTCAGGCACTTCGTCCTTCGTCCTTTTGCCCTTGAGAATGTCGATGATGTCCTCCTCTTTCAGCGAGTTGAATTTCAGGATATGCTGTTGCATTTTGCTTACTCCCTCTTCGAAGGCTGCCATCTGTTCTTCGTCGCCCAACACCTTGATTACGTTGTCGCGAGCCACGATGCGGAGCTTAGGGAAGAGTGCACGAATCATCTGCAGGTGAGCATTGCCCACACCATAGAAGGTGATGGGGTCGATGTCCTCGAGTACGATATGTTTTTCTATCATGCTGCAAAATTACGAATTCTGACGATATCCTGCGACGATTTGCAAGATTATTTCAGTTTTTTTTCTCACACACGTACAATTAAAAAAAAAAAGGCTAATTTTGCACCCCTAAATAACAGACAGACCAATAGACAACGATGAAAAGATTCATTCTTCTTGTAGTTCTGACGATAGGTTTCATGACCGACAGCCTTGCTGTCTTGAAGGAACAGAACCTTGAACAGACGTTGAGCGTGCTTCGCTTTGAAATGGAAGAGCGCTATCGTGAGGTGGCTGACCAGCAACAGCAGCGCCACCAGCAGAATCGCGCCATGCAGACGCAGTTGCTCGAGACGATGAAGCGTTCGAACCAGAACTCGCTGATGCTCTATTCGCAGAACTCAAACTATGTTTTCGACCTTACGTATGCCTGTCACGAGGCAACGGAACAGTATGAGCAGTTCCAGCGTCAGCAGTTGCCGTTCAAGGATTTTATCGAGAGCCACGATGCTGAGATAGCCAAGTTCGACAGTCTGATACTCGCGCTTCGTCAGATGCCTGTGATGGTGTTGGGCCAGAAGGCAAAGACCGACCGTAACGTCTGTCTGACGCTGGCCATTAGTATCCGCAATACGCTCTATCAGAGCCGTTCGCAGACGGCTGAGTTTATCCGCTATTACGAGATGAGCGAGCAACGGCTGAAGAGCCTGAACGACTACGCTCAGCAACGCTATAACGAGATTCAGCGCGGCATCTTCATGAACGGTAGCGACAACTACCTGTCTGTGTTGAAGAATCTGCCTGAGAAGATTGCTGAGGCACATTCTGTCTTTGTCGACAAATACAGTCCCACGCCTACTTCACAATGGGACAGCCGCATCATCTTCGGACTCTTTGCCGTCATCTTCTTCTATATTCTGGTGGCTACGGCACTCAATCTGCTGACGTTCCGTTTCTTCATACCAAAGCGATTCCAGACAGAGGAGTTCATGAAGAAGCGCACCTGCATCATCATGACCACGACGACCATCACGTTTGCCGTCATCCTGGCCCTCTTCCGCAATCTGGGCAATCAGAACTTCGTGATTATGGCTTCTGACCTGCTCATCGAGTTTGCCTGGTTGCTGAGCGTCATCCTTATCTCGCTTCTGTTGCGTGTAAAGGGCGAACAGATCAACAGCGCTTTCCGCATCTATACACCCCTTGTGGTGGTCAGCTTCCTGGTCATCGCTTTCCGCATCATACTCATTCCGAAGGAGCTGGTCAACCTCATCTTCCCACCCATCCTGCTGCTGGCTATGATATGGCAATGGAGCGTCAACTCGCGCCACAACAAGAACGTGCCACGCTCGGATATGTTCTACAGCTACATCTCGCAGGTTGTCTTCCTCGCATCATTGTGCTGCTCGTTCTTCGGCTATACACTCCTGGGCGTTCAACTGCTCATCTGGTGGGTCATGCAGCTTACGTGTGTGCTTACCATCACCTGTCTGTCGCAATGGATGAGCCTCTATAGCGAGCGCAAGCATATCAGCGAGAAGCCCATAACGCAGACTTGGCACTACCTATTTATATATAATGTGGCAATGCCCGTGCTGGCTGTACTCTCCGTTATGGTGAGCATCTACTGGGCAGCAGGCGTGTTCAATCTGAGTGACCTCTGCTGGCGACTCTACAAGACGAACTTTGTCGACATGGAGAACCTGCAGTTGTCAATCATCAAGATTTCGTTCGTCATCTGCATGTGGTTCGTATTCCGCTATATCGCATCCACGATACTCGCGTTCATCAAGCTTCACTTCCAGATACAAGACCCCTCTACGGCAGTCTCGCGCTCGCAGATGAGCCGTAACGTCATCCAGGTTCTCGTGTGGAGCATCTGGCTTATGGTCTCGCTCAGCGTGCTGCACATCTCGCTTGCGTGGCTGCTGGCCATCTCTGGCGGCCTGTCTACAGGTATCGGTTTTGCCTCGAAGAACATCATCGAGAACATCTTCTATGGTGCCTCGCTTATGGCAGGCCGACTGAAGGTTGGCGACTGGATAGACGTAGACGGAACGGTAGGTAAGGTGCAGCAGATCAGCTACACATCGACCATCGTCGAGTCGCTTGCTGGCGAAATCATCACTTTCCAGAACTCGCAGCTCTTCGACAAGAACTATAAGAACCTGACCCGTAATCACGGCTATGTCGTCGTGCCGGTTCTGTTCGGAGTGGCCTATGGCACCAATCTGCAACGTGTTCAGAGCCTTGTCGACGATGCCGTCAACGCTCTCGATAATCCTTGGGTCGACCAGAGCAAGCAGGCTCATGCCATCGTGGTGAATATGAACGACTCGAGTGTCGACTTCAAGATTGTTGTATGGGCCGAGGTGGCCAAGCGTGCTGCCGTGATGAGCGAGGTGCTCACGTGCATCTACGATACGCTCAACGACCACGGCATCGAGATTCCGTTCCCACAGCGAGACGTGCATATTATCCAGGGTTAAAGGTTTCAAGTTTCAGGTTTCAAGTTTCATCGACAAGCTAAGCGACTTCGTCGATAACAGGTTTCAAGAATAAACAAAAAATATAGATATATGGGAAAAGTAATTTTGACGGGCGACCGTCCTACAGGTAAACTTCATTTAGGTCATTACGTGGGTTCTCTGCGTCGTCGTGTAGAGCTTCAGAACGCAGGCGACTACGACCGCATGTTTGTCTTCATGGCAGATGTTCAGGCCCTTACGGATAATGCTGACAATCCTGAAAAGCTGCGCCAGAGCATAGTTCAGGTGGCACTTGACTATCTGAGCGCAGGACTAGACCCCGCTAAGTGTACTATCTTCATTCAGAGTCACATACCCGAGTTGGCTGAACTCACCACCTACCTGATGAACCTCATCAGCGTTAGTCGTGTGCAACGCAATCCGACGGTGAAGACAGAGATTAAGATGCGTGGTTTCGAAGGCGAGAGCATTCCCCTCGGCTTCTTCTGCTATCCCGTCTCACAGGCTGCCGACATCACGCTCTTCAAGGCTACGACCGTTCCTGCAGGTGAAGACCAGGAACCGATGATTGAGGTGACGCGCGAGCTGGTCAACCGCTTCAACAACACCTACGCCCCTGTGCTTGTAGAGCCCAACATCATGCTGCCTGAGAACCTCACGGCACGTCGCCTGCCTGGAACCGATGGCAAGGAGAAGATGTCGAAGTCGCTCGGCAACTGTATCTACCTCTCCGATTCGGCCGACGAGGTTTGGCAGAAGGTGCGCTCGATGTATACCGATCCCACCCATCTTAACGTCTCAGACCCTGGTCATGTTGAGGGCAATGCCGTGTTCACCTATCTCGATGCTTTCTCGACCGATGCCGACTTTGCCAACTTCTGGCCTGAGTATCAGAACCTCGATGAACTGAAGGATCACTACCGTCGTGGCGGTCTGGGCGACATGAAGTGCAAGAAGTTCCTCAACGAGGTGCTCAACCAGTTCCTCGAGCCTATGCGCTTACGTCGTCGTGAACTGGAGCAGGACATTCCTGAGATTTACAACATCCTCAGAAAGGGTACAGAGAGTGCACGCGAGGTAGCAGCCCAGACGATTGACGAGGTTCGCAAGGCTATGCGCATCGACTACTTCAACGACACAGAACTGATCCGTCAGCAGTCGGAGATGTTCAAGAAAAAATAAAAATCATTCGTGATGATAGGGCTCACCTTTGATAATGGTGCATGCACGATAGAGCTGCTCCACAAAGATGAGCCTTACCATCTGATGAGAGAACGTCAGGCGTGAGAGCGACAGCTTCTCGTTAGCTCGACGATATACTGCTTCCGAGAAGCCATAGGGGCCACCTATCACAAAGACGAGACGCTTGGCTGTGGCCTGTTTCTTCACGAGCCAGTCAGCCAGCTCTATGCTTCGTGGTTCCTTCCCATGCTCGTCAAGTAGTACGACGACATCCGACGACTGCAACTGTCGCATAATCAGTTCGCCCTCGTCCACTTTCTGCTGTTCCTCTGAGAGGCTTTTCGTGTTCTTCAGCTCAGGGATTACGGTGACGTTTAAAGGCATGTAGTGAGTGAGCCTACTGCAATAGTCGTTGAAGAGCGAGGTCAGCTCCTTGCTCACCGTCTTGCCTACGAGAATCAGTTCGGTCTTCATTTCACGAGAATCAGTTCGGTCTTCATTTCAGAATTTTCGAAACGTGGCGTTCGCTTTATGATTGGTTTTAGAACTTCACGAATACGTGTTTCTTCTCAAGCTCTGTCTTTGTGGTCGTACCAATGATGGTGACACGCTTCTTGGCTATCTGATCTTCCGTCTCGCCGGCAGCTCCTTCATATCCGTTGTCGCATGCCCAGCTTTTTTTGGTATCAGCCGTGAACGAACCACCGCTAAGGATGATGCCCGTGTCGCTCTTTACCGCCTTGGGCTTGCTATCGTTGCTTGTGCCTTTCGTTGTGACTTTCAGCGTCCCTCCGCTCACCTCGATGTTCTGCGAGCAGTTGATGCCCTTGCCGCCATCGCCCTTGCTGGTGATGGTCATAGTGCCATCCGTCATCGCGAAGAGACTGTCGTTCTTGATGCCGGCAGCCGACGTGGTGTCGTTATAGACGGTTCCATCTTCGGCCGTGAGTGTCTCGATTAGACAGTCGCCCTCGGTAGTGATGGTTGTCTCGCCTCCGCTTACAGTCATTTTGGCTTCGTTCTTGATGCCGCGAGCTCCCTTTGCGTTCACTGTGATGTTGAGCGTTCCGCCGCTGATGGTCACGCCGTCGTTGGCTTTCACACCATTTGAGCCGGTCTCAGCTACGTTGATATTTACGGTTCCGCCCTCCATGACGATATAGTCGTCGGTAGCCAGGCCGTTCTTCGCCTTTCCGTTGATGTTTAGCGTTCCGTTGCCACGAAGGTATACCTGGCCCTCGCTGAAGAGCACACCCTTCTGGTCGATAGATTCGCCTTTGTCGTTGGTCTTTTCGGTATAAGTCAGACCGTCGGTCAGCGTGTTTGTAGTTCCGTCGACCGTGGTGATGATGAGCGCTTTGCCACATTGGTTGTTGATGGCCGGTCCGTTGGCGTTGGTCAGCGTCAGGCCGTTCAGCCTGATGCCGTATTTCTTCCAGCTGTAGACCAAGAGCGAACCGTTGGTGGCCTCACCGCTGAGTGTGAGTTGCATGAATCTGTTGGCATTCGACCTCACGACGACGTTTGTGCCGTCTGTAGAGACATAGCCGTTGTCGTCGCCGCTTACGCTTACGCTATTGTCTGTGTTGTAGGCGATGGCGATATTGAGGTCGGCAAAGTCGCTTTCCCATTCGTATTTATCGTCGTTGGTGCAAGCGGCCAGGGCAAGCAGCATTAAGCAGGTCGCAAGTGTTTTTTTCATTTTCTTTCGTTCTTTCGTTATAACGTCATTTTCAAATTCTTCAGAACTTGTATTTATAGCTGAAGCCAATGAGATGGCTGTTTGCGTCGTTGTCGTCGTCGTCGTTGTTCACGTTCTGGAAACGGTAGGTGAGCGAGAAGACGTGTTTCTTCTTGTAATTATAGTCCACGCCTAGCTGATAGCGCACCTTCTGCAGACCGCCTCCGTCGTGGAACATCTCGATGTTGGCAAAGGGGTCGAACTTCCAATGAGGGATGTCGTAGGCCAGTTGGAGTCTGCTGCGTAGCACGTTCTTGCCCTTTCCTTTCACCGATGTCCATGCCTCTTCGTCGAAGTCGTATTTCTTGCCTGTAGCCTCCGGACGGTAGGTGTATTGCCATCGTTCGCGCAGACCGATGGAGAGTCGTCCCCAGTCCATGCTACCGCTCAGGCTTACGTTGAAGCGATGGCGTAGCGACCAGTATGAAGGTGTCCATTTGTTGTAGCTCCATCCGTTGCTCTTCATGTCGAGCTCTTCCTTGACGTTGTAGTCGAGGAGAGTATATCCGCCTGAGATTTTCAGCCCCTTGATGATTTTGTATTCGGCATTCACTCCCAGGCTCCATCTGTCGAGGGTTCGCGTGTTGTTACGTGTGCGCAGTTCGGCATCGGCACCCACGCTCCATTTGCGCGAGAGTTTCTTCTCGACGCCCAGCTCATACCACATGCCGAAGTCATCCGTTTGTGCGAACGACTGTGTAGGCATGCTGATGGCCGCTAAGAGGGCTATTATTGCAGATTTCTTCATAGAAAGTTCTTTCAATTATTGTCTCACAAGGAGCTTCCTTATAGCTCTCTCCATTGCGATTTTCTTACGCGGAACTGTCCGTCAACGGTGCTCACGATATTGCTGTCGTAAGTTACGCGCAACACCACCGAGTCTTTCAGGAAGTCTATTCCACCCACTTCTATCTTCAGGATTTTCAACCCTGTACGGCTCTCGAGGTCGGCTATCAGCTCTTCGCGTCGTTCGGGGTTTATCAGTTCCACACGGTCATACTGTATGAGTTTCGTTGCGTGAATCTTGAACTGCATCTCGCAGAGTATGATGGCTGTTATGGTCAGCACGTCTACCACAGCCAGTTCGCCGAAGTTCTCGGCCATCGCATGTACAACCGAAAGGCATACTATGAGGAAGAGGTATGTCATTTCGCGTACGGGCATCGTGTCCGTACGGTAGCGCATTATGCTGAATATGCCGAACAGGCCCAGACCTACGCCCATCGTGGCTTTTCCTCTGTCCATTCCCATCATGAAGTAGACGAGGAAGAAGATGGCTACCGTCATGAGGATGAAGGTGAAGTAGAAGTCGCTGCGATGGCTTTTGCGGTAGTAGAGGAAGTGTATGATGCACCAGTTTACTACTATGAGGATAAAGAATCTGATGAGTGTTCCAGCGAAATCATCGGTCATGAAGTTGAATAGATCTTGCATGTTGTTTGTTTTTTATTGTTATTTATTTTGTTCGGTTTTTTATGAAGGTGCGAGTTTAGACCTGCGTTTATGAGGTTTTCAGAAGTATCCGCTCTACGTCGCGCAGTTTCTGCTTGAACCGGTTGATGGGCAACTCATTATTTGTCATTGCGGCCCCCATGCAGTATTTGCTGAATCCGTGGGGATGGATATGCAGCTGGCGCAGCATTTCGAGCACAGGCGAGAAGACCAGTCCGTCGCGTTTCAGTTCGATGATCACCAGGTCGCCCATCTGTCGCTGGGTGTCGGTCTGCAGGTTGTTGAATTCCAGGGCCGTATCGATGGTGAGCCGTTCGGTCTTGGCGCGGTTCACGAGTGTCACGCGATGGAAGTAGTTGTGCATGTGAGGAATGAGCGTGTCGACGTCGAAGTGCAGATGACTGTCTATGAACGCGCGCTTCTCCGTGTCCTCGAGGTTCATGTCAGCCACCTCTATGCGCTTCTTCTTCGTTCGCCCGTGGTTGTTCTTCGTCTTTATCTCCATGAACTGCAGATGCGAGCTGACGTAGGTTCTGAAGCGAATCTTCTGGCGATTGGTATGGCCCGTCTGATGCTCGCGATACATGCCGAAGTCGCTGGTGTCGAAATAGGTGGTGTCGTAGAGCATGTTGCGCTCGCCGTCTATCTCCTGCGCATAGTAGTCGTCGTGGGCCATCTCGAGCAGTCGGCACAACTGCGGCATAGTGGTCACGAATTTCGTGTCCGTACGGTTCATCAGCTTCACGCTGCTCATCTCAGCCAGTGTGATGGGCGCAAAGGTTTGAAGCAGGGTCTCGAGTGGCGTCATGTTGTAAAAGTTTTAGGCAAAGTTATGGTTGACAGTCGTGTTTTCCAAGTTTTTTCAACGAAAGCTGTGAGTTTTTCAGCGAAATAGTTTTCTTTTGCCTAGTCGACTCACAGCCCTCGCTGCCTTATGTCGTGTATTGCCTTAGTGCACCCAGAAGCTCGCTGTTCTCCGTTCGCGTGCCTATGGTGATGCGCAGACAATTTTTACAAAGTTGTACGCGCGTGCGATTGCGCACGATGATGCCGCAGTCTAC
>Ga0247611_10007804_pt1 | contig 13315 bp, 14 predicted proteins | sample 177DNAGHGhighgp2_FD_192422 | JGI IMG/M metagenome (GOLD analysis project Ga0247611, IMG submission 192422) | Sheep rumen microbial communities from Palmerston North, Manawatu-Wanganui, New Zealand - 1770 DNA GHGhigh gp2 | ecosystem: Host-associated > Mammals > Digestive system > Stomach > Rumen... | reverse complement strand
GAAGAAACTGCGAAAACCGAGGCTGCTCTCAGCATCATAGCCATGAACGTCGCCCATCGTCTGGCGCTCTGGTTTTTGCGCTTCTTTGCCTTCAACCGCTTCGTTCTCGTTTTTCAGTAAACCCTAAGTAATTATATCATTATGAGGGCTTTATAACAAGAAGAGAATGAATCAATGCTGGAGGATTCTGAAAATGCGTTTCACCGTGAAACGCATTTTTCGACTCTTTTTTCTTGAATACATGGGAATAAATGGCTACACTCAGCTTCAGATAAACAACAAGCACTGTCAAATCAGCGTCCAGAAATGGGCGCTTTTTTGTCGCCCTATCAGGCGAAAAAAGATGAAAACAATTTTGTTATGGGAGGTTTTTGGGGATATTGCGAATATCCGCCTTTTGGGGCCATCACCGGACTGTTATAGAGTAGAAAGCACAAAAAGAGAGGTACAGAAATGAGCAACCGGTATGAACGCTTTAACGAAATCACCTTTAACGCCTACTGCATGACCGCCATTAACAACGCCGTGAAACGTGGGCTTCGGAAAAAGAGGCTCCGAGCACAGCATGAAATCCCTTTGACCGTTTTAGACGAAAACTTGAATAACGCTCTTGACCTGCCAGGCAACAACTTGCCTGCACAGGATATGGCAGCGGATATTTTTGAAATTAACGGTTTAGCAATCCCTGTCATGAATGAAGACCTTGCGAAAGCCTTGCGCGTAATTTCCCCGCAGCGGCGCAATGTCTTACTCCTCTCCTATATTATGGGCAAAAATGATGTGGAGATTGGGAAAGCCTTGAACCTCGTCAGAACGACAGTACGTGACCGGAGGCACGACGGCATGGAGAAATTACAGGAATTGATGAGAGGCAGAGGATGAAACTAATTCCATTTGCAGTAATCAAGGCAGCAAAAATGAATGATATTGAAGCTGCGGAAGCAATTAAAAAGCAGTATGAGGGCTTTATCGCAAACCTCTGTCTGCAAAGCTATGAGGACGAGAACGGTAACATCCATACATATCCCGATGAGGATTTGAGATACTTCGCGGAAAATGCCCTATATGCCGCTATCTTTACTTTTCAGTTTGCTGATCCCCCGGATGATTTCGCCCCCTGAGTTTTCCATCCGGCAGAAGCGCGCCGCCGCTGGCAGCGTGTTTCTGCGGGCTGGGAAACCAGTCTCAATACGTTTCAACTTGAAACGCATTTTCACAAGTGAATAGGGCAGGCAGATACGTTCTGCTTGCGGGAAGCCAGGCAGCGGGTGCGCCGGGATCGTCAGTCGGCAAGGAGGTGAACAGATCGACGACGGAGCGAACAACACCAACGTTGTATGCGGCCTATGGCATGGTCGCCGGCAATGATCCGCAAGCAGGTATAATGATACTTACGTTGATGGCACGTCACAGAGTCAAACGTCCCGCCATAAGCATGGAGGGAGGCACGAATAAACCTATCCTACGGAGCGGCCCGCCCCGCCGCCGTCTGTTTCCGCCTTTGAATAAATCGTGATACCCTTGATCCGCACTACATGAGAGTGCGGATTTTGTCATATCAAGTCAAAAATCCGTTTCACGGTGAAACGGATTGGAAAAGAGGAAATTACAATGATTAAGTTTATGATCGGTATGTTTCTCGGAAGCACCATCAGCGTGTTTTACATGTGCTTGCTCCAGGCCGGACATGATGACCGCGATGATTAAATGCGTTTCACCGTGAAACGCATTTCTACAATCAAAATATAATCTGTGTACTGTCGCTCATAAGCTGGTATGGGAGGCGATGATATGGATCAAGTGTGCAGTACAGAAAAAGCCCGGAGTATTCAGCTCAGCGGCGGCATGACAGTGGTTGTCCACTATGCGCAGGACAGACCGAGCCTACAAGACTTAATGATAAGAATAATGAGCAAATACTACATAAAAAGCGCGAAAATTTGACACGTTTTTCGTGTGTGGTATAATAATAGTATAGGGTTATACTATTTCTACCTTGTTTTCGGCGGAAAGGAAAAACATGACCTTTGTGCAGAACAACAAAAGAGAGATAGATGAATTTGAGAAAAAAGAATGGAGGGTTGGGGAATACAACCGTCTCAGCAAAGAGGACGGGGATAAGCCGGAAAGCGACAGTATACAGAACCAGCATGAGATCAACCAAAACCATCTTGAGTATCTCCGGCGGCAGGGAGAAAACATCGCATCTGTAACGGTATACTCTGACGACGGATACGGCGGAGGCACCTTCAACCGCCCCCGCTATCAGGACATGATCCGGGACATAGAAGCGGGGATCATCAATTGCGTTATCTTCAAAGACAATTCCCGCCTTGGGCGAAACTACCCGGAGCTTGGGCGCCTGATGGAGGACTACTTCCCGCAAAAGGGTATTCGCGTGATCTCTGTCCTGAACAACCTGGACAGCGTGAGAGATCCGCGTGGGTATTGCAGCGCAATCGTTTCTTTTTCCAATATCGTAAACGATGACTATATCCGTCAGCTATCCATCAAGATCAAGTCTACCCTTGCCATGAAGCAGGGACGCGGTGAATTTATCGGGAACTATGCGCCCTTTGGGTATCAGAAAGACCCCGAAAACCACCACAGGCTGATCATAGACCCGGAAGAGGCTGATATTGTGCGTTTGATCTTTGAAATGTTCGTAGGAGGCATGTCTGTTTCAGGCATAGCCAAGAAAATGAACGAGCTCCACATCATGACACCGGGCGAGTATCAGGTGCAAAAAGGCGCAAAAAGCTTTATCACGCACGCGCGGAATTATCCTAAAACAAAATCCTGGGCTATAACGACCATAAACACGATTTTGAAGAATGAAGTGTATATTGGAAATATGGTCCAGGGAAAACACAAAAGTATCTCCTACCGCTCAAAAAAGACCGTGGAAACGAAAGAAGAGGAATGGACTGTTGTTGAAGGTACGCATGAGGCGATTATCTCAGATGATGTTTTTGCTCTTGCTCATGAGCGTTTTGCTCGGCACACAAGAACCGCGCCCCAAAAGGAGAAAGTCCATATTCTTTCCGGCTACATTATTTGTGGCAGTTGCGGGCATTGCATGAACCGTGTAGTAAGTAATGGGTATGTCCGTTTTCGCTGCCCGACACGGACAAGAGCGCCGGAAAAATGCCAATGTGTTTCGGTCACTGAGGAAAAAGTACATACGATGATACTGAACGTATTACAGCAGCAGATACGCGAGATGGTTGACGCAAAAGCAGTGCTGGACTGTGTAAAAAATCAGAAGTGGGGATCAATCTCCAATGAATACGCTGTCGCAATTCAGAAAGCCGAGCGCGAGAAGAAAAGGCTTACGGAAGCAAAATTCAAGGTGTATGACGATTACGCAAGCGGTTTGATCACGCAGGATGACTACATTCACTTCGCTAAGAAGTATGACGCCGAGATCGAAGAGCAGGAGGCCAGTATCCAGAACAACCGAAAGAGCATGTCCGAGCTGGAGAAAAGCCGCAGGCAGGACGATGAATTTGTGAAATTCTTTGAAGCCTATAGCACCATTCAGCGCCTTGACCGCGAGATCGTAACGGAACTGCTTGACCGGATCGTGTACCACGATCCCGAACACATGGAAGTCTATTTTCGCTTCTCAGATATGCAGGAAAAACTCTATGATCTTGCTGTCGCCGTTGCGGAAGAAGTCACCCAAACTTCAAATTGAAGCTGCTGACACCGGAATACATATTAAAAATGATGATTTTGTGCTAACAAACACCACTCAGGGGTGAGTGGCGCATCATGGCACAAATGCCGGAAACCGTTGAAAATCAAGGCTTTTTTCAATTTCAAGTCAAAAAAGTGTGTGTTATCAACCACCACTCATAGGTCATGAGGATCACCCGGTCTGCGTATTTGCCGTGGGCCTCGTAGTCGTGGGCGGTGTAGAGCAGGCCCTGCTGGTCGGCGCTCTCCTTGGGGGCGATGGCCGTCGAGACCGGGCAGCCCAGAGGGTGCAGACGCTGGGAGGCGCGATTGACAAATTGGCTGTAGCTGTCGCGGTCGAAGGGGTAGATGTACTCGAAGTTGATGTTCAGGCCGTAGTAGTCCTTCTCCCGGATCTGCGCGGCGATATTGTCCAGCAGCCGCGCCTGCACCCCCTCGTCGGTGAGGACGGTGTGGGCAAGGTCGGAGGAAAAGCCGCCCGTCTCGCCGAGGTTCGTGATGGTCAGCAGCGGCGCGGTCTGGCCCGCGTAGGCCGCCTGTATGAGCCGCTCGTCCGCGATGGGGCGCAGCTCCCCCTCGGCGGTGACGCTGTGGGAGAAGGGGCAGAGAGTGGTAAAGTACGGCATGGTTTCCGTCAGCGCCGATTGCTGGACCGTGGGGTAGACATAAGCGTTGACCTCGATCTGCTCCCGCACGTCCTCGGCGGGGCCGGGGACAAGGAGGCTCTGGCCGATGACAAGGCGCGAGGGGTCCGCGATCTGGTTGAGGCGCGTCAGCTCCTCCACTGTGGTTCCGAAGCGGCGCGCGATGGCGTAAAGACTGTCCCCCGCTCTGACGATATAGATCTGCATAATAACAAAAGCTCCTTTCCGAAACGGACTGTTACCAGTGTATTCCGGAAGGGAGCGGGTTTTTCGTGTCGGCTGTCTGTGTGCAGGGGATGGGTATGCCCCTCCCGGGTGGGGATGGGGCAAAGGGGCGGCAGAGGACCGGCGGTTTCGCCGGAGGCTTTGCCGGGGTCGAATCGTTTTGCCTGCGGAAGGGACATACCCTTCCCCTGCCTTTAGAACCAACATGTTTTATTTTTGCACATCTTTTATCTCTTTTCAACTGCCTGTTCCAGATCGGCAAACCAATTATTTACATTTTTCTTGCTTTTATCGCCGTTCCGGATTATTATAGACATAATCCTAGAATGGGGGGTGTATTGCGTGAATACTCTGTTTGCCGAAACCCTGCGGAAGCTGAGAATGAAGAAGGGGCTTTCGCAGATCCAGCTCGGAAAACAGCTTTTTGTCAATCATTCCACCATCGCCCGCTGGGAGAGCGGCAGCCGCCTGCCGGATACCGCGACGATCCCCCGCCTCGCCGAATGCCTCGGCGTAGACGCCAACACCCTGTTCCAGCTCGCGGCGCAGAGCGACGAATCGCCCAACGTCATCATGGTGGACGACAGCAAGGTCATTCTCACGGAGGGGCTGGCCGTGCTGGAGGAGGTCCTGCCGGACGCCGAGATCAAGGGCTTTATCTGGCCCCAGGAGGCGATCGACTACGCAAGGGCAAACCGGGTGGCGCTGGCGGTGCTGGATATCGAGCTCGGCAACAGCAGCGGCCTTGCGCTCTGCCGCACACTGCTGGAGATCAATCCGCGCACAAACGTCCTGTTCCTGACCGCCTACCCCGACTACTCTCTGGACGCGTGGGGCACCGAGGCCTGCGGCTTCATGCTCAAGCCCATCACGGCCGAGGGCATGCGGGAGCAGCTCAAAAAGCTGCGCTATCCGTTTTTGACGGGAGGCATGGATGCGTGAACGACTGGAGCTCAGTCTTCTATTATACCCTTCAAGGCGCGGCGCTGCTGCTGGCGGCGCTGGGACTGTGGTTCTCCTGCATTATGCCCGGCGTCAACCCCTGGAGCAAGCATTTCTTCCTGAGCTTCTTCGGTGTTCTGATGCTGTGCTGCTATGCCGCCATCGTCGAAATAGCCCTCTTGAATAACGGTATCTCCGGGCTTGCCTACAGGTTTTCCTTGTTTATGACGTCCCTGCTTATGTCGCTGCTGCTGGTCATGCTGACGGCTTACCTGCTGCACGCCAGCGGAGAACACATAAACAGCAGCCCGCTCTTTACCGTTGTGCTGAGCCTGTGGGTGTTTATGATCATTCTGATGGCGGGGACTCTCTTCAACGATCGCTTCTACACGATTGGCCCGGATATGGAGTTTCTGCGAAAGCCCCTGTACCCGCTACTGATCCTGCCGCTGTGCGGGATCATGGTGCTCAATCTGGCTGGAACGATCAAAAGGCGCGCCAGGCTTTCCCGCAAAGTTTACCTCAGCTTCCTTGTCGCCATTGTGCCGATGACGGCAGCGCTGTTTATACACATATTAATCGACGTCTTCGCGTTTATTGACATCAGTCTCGCGCTGTCGGCGCTGTCGATGTACGGTCTCATCCTGTCCGACCAGATCGAGCGGAACCAGCGCTACCAGCAGGAGATCGCCCATCAGCGCGCCAGCATCATGGTCCTGCAGATGCGGCCCCACTTCATCTACAACACCATGACGAGCATCTACTGTCTGTGCAATCAGGACCCGCAGAAGGCACGGCAGGTCGTGCTCGACTTCACCACCTATCTGCGCAAGAACTTCACCGCCATCGCAAGCGCCGACCCCATCCCCTTCTCCGCCGAGCTCGAGCACGTGCGCGCCTACCTTGCGGTGGAGAAGGCCCAGTATGAGGACAGCCTTTTCGTCGAGTACGACACGCCGCATACCATGTTCCGCGTGCCGCCGCTGACGCTGCAGCCCATCGTGGAAAACGCCGTCAAGCACGGTCGGGACCCCTACGCGGGGCCGTTTCATATTTTCATCCGCACGCGCAAAACCGATTCCGCCAGCGAGATCACCGTCGCCGACAACGGTTCCGGCTACGATCCCGCCGACGACAGCGAGCCGCATATCGCCCTCAACAATATCCGCCAGCGCCTGGAGATGATGTGCGGCGGAGAGCTCACGATCACCCCCAATGACGGCGGCGGCACCGTGGTGAGGGTGACGATCCCCGACAGCGCGGCCGTATAGCCGTATCCTTAGCCGATCATCCTGCGTGCGCGCGGTATGGCCGTTTCCGCCGCAGCAAGCAGCGCGCCGCCGGGCCGCATGTTTCAGCAGATGCCCACTTGCCGCCGTTTTATCGGGAAGCAGGGTTTGATCCCCGGTCGCCGCGATTGGAATGATCATGAAGATTCAAAAAAGGAGGGAACGCCCGTCCATATAAGAAGACCGTAAATCGTACACACTCATGCAAGCAACAGTAATCCAGTTAAAAAACGAAAGGAGTAATTGTATGAAAAAACTGATTTCCAGCCTGCTGCTGATCGTCATGCTGCTGTCCATTTCCACCTGCGCTTATGCCGAGCCGCTGCAGCCCATTGCGACAAACGACGCGCTGACCGCGTTTCTGGATGAAACGGATCTGAATACGCAGGATCTCGTCATGCAGAGCCAGTACGGAGCCATGACTTCCGATCTGCTGATCCGCTTTGGCGGGGATACCCTTCACATGATTAGACGCATTAACGATGTGGAGGCAAGCCATATTCAGCTCAATCCCACCGGCATCTATCTGGGCGCCGGTGACACGGTGACGCTGCTGCGTTACGCCACCGTCAACACCGTCTCGGCGGAGATGGCCAAAGCCCTGGACGCCATGCTGGAGCAGGCCGCCCAGAACGCTCCCGCCATTCCCGAAAATCAGCAGCTCAGTGAGGCGGAGATGCGGGCAGTCGTCAACAAGCTGGCCGTTCTTGCAGCCGCGGCGGCCGCTCAGGAGCAGGCTGACGCTGTCACCCTGAACTCCGCAGCGATGTCCTTTGCGCACAAGTTCAAGCCGGAATACATTCTGGACGTGAAAGAGGAGTACGGCACACGTCAGATCAGCCTGCGCAGCGATGCTTTTGCCAGCGCCGTGGCTGATGCGGTGGACGAGATGCTGTCGAACCCGGCCCTGGCAGAGCTGGCGGATCGGCGCGCTGCGCAGAGCGGCGACAGAAGCTTTGCCGAAATCCAGAAGGACTGGCTGGTGAACCGGGAGTCCATCCTGAATTCCATCCGCAGCATCGAGAGCACCGAAACGGTCGGTGAAGACGGTCACCTGACCTCCCACTTCCAGATCGGCGAGGAGTTTTCGGCGACGAAGATCCTGATGTGCGATACGGATGCCTGGATCAACGCGGAAGACGGCGAGGCGGAAGCCACCGTCGCCCTGGGCTTCAAGAACGAAGATCCCTTTATGACATACGCATTTGAAGCCAATCCGTATTCCTACTGGGAGAAGCAGACCCTCAAGGATTCCACGGTGGAGCTGCAGCTGGACTTTGAAGACGGCAAAGTCACCGACGGAAATATCGTCACCGTGGTCGACGGCAATGAAGAGCTGCGGGCAAACTTTGGTCAGTACTATCTGAATATGCGCGGGCCGAAGGGCGGCATCAGCACCTCTGTACGCGAAACCTGGACGGGCAAGACCCGCTATGAGATGGTTGCGGAAACCGCCGACGGTGAGGAAAACACCATCATCGTCGACTACTATCAGGATGGCGACAGCCTCGTCTGCGAGCTCAACGCCAATGATTCCGACGAACCGGCGATATACAGAATCAGCAGGGTCGACAAAGAGGACATCGAAGACCTGAGCGCTTCCAAGAATATCACCGAGATCACCGTTGACACGATCAACGCGGAAATGGAAAACATTCTGAAGCTGATGGTACCGGCACAGCCGGCCAACACCGAAGCAGCAAAGTAATCGAACGGGAATCCCCCGGATCTTCGCCGAAAGGCGAAGACCCGGGGGATTCTTTTGTTCCGGCGCTGTATCGGTTTTTGGACGGAGTAGAGAAAGCTTTACATCACATTTCGTACTTGACCCAGTGGATCACATTGCTGATGCCGCTGCCCTCGGTGACAGGCGTGGAAGAGGTTTCGTCCGTGGTCACAGTACGGGTGTAGGTAAAGAGCTTTTGGTAGTCGGTATAGGATTGCTGCATGACCTCGGTGCGATACCACCACCAGCTTGCGTACTCGGGAAGATTGTATTCCGGGTGGTGATAGGTGCTCCACAGGCCGTCAAAGGAGCGCAGGCCTCCGGTGGTCATGCCCTCGGTGCTGAGGGAGAGAGGCGTTTCAAAGGCGTCAAAGAAAACATAGTCGCGGTAAACTGAACCAGTCTGAACACCGTATTTCTGTGCGTCCTCGATAGAGACGTTGCGGTTGCTGTCCTCCACATAGTCCGTAAAGGTCCAGTGCCAATAGATGTAGCTCTTGTGAGCGGATGCGCCGGGCTCACGCTTCGTATTGCCGGAAGTCGTACTTGTCAGCGGGGCCTTGCCGTAGCTGTTGTACAGGGTATGTCCGGTATCAAAGCCGCCTGGGAAATTGACGTACTCATAGACGCCGCTCCCGCTCTGCTGCCAGGTGAAGTTCCCCTGTGTCCAGCCGGTGAGGCTGGGTTGGGTGGAGGTTGTGGTCTCGGTGGTGGATTTCTGATAGGTCCACTTCTCGTCCGTGATCCTCGCGCCCTGCGGCATCTGGTCCGCAGGCACCCAGTCGTCGGTGATGGGGATAAAGGGCTTCCCGTTCGCCCCAGCCCAGGTCTCGGCATAGCTTCCCGCGTAGCCGTAGACAGCCACATCCCCGAAGGCATTGCTGCCGATTTCCGTCACCGTGGCCGGAATGAACACCGCGTCCGCGTCGGTGTCGAGGAATGCTTCATCTTCGACCGCAGTCAGGGCCCCCGGCAGGACAAAGAGATTGTCAAACACCCGCTCCCATACGGCATAGAGTGTCACCGTGCCGCCGCTGTAGCTTGCGCCGGGCTGGTACTGTGCCTTGGCCGCGTCCGATCTTGCCGCCCAGCCAAGGAAACGGTGGTGTGCGCGGGTGGGTATAACATTGGAAAGCGTCGTCGCCCCGCCCTCTATGGTCACGGTCTCAGGCGCGCCCGTGCCGCCGTTTGCGTCGTAGGTGATGGTGTACTCATTGGCAAACCATACGGCATGAAGGTCCAGGTCGGCATCGGCGCTGTAGGTATCACCGGGCTGATACTCCGGTTCAGAGGTGGAAGAAACTGTGGACCAGCCGAGGAAGGTATAGCCCTCGCGGGTGGGAACGAAGTCCAGAAGCGATATGCTCTGCCCGATGGCTTTGACCTGCCTCTTCGGTACAAGGGTGCCGTAATAGTGGTACAATATTGTATTTACGCGGTCGATTTCACATACGAAGGGATACGTCACACAGCCCGGACTGTCATTCCATTTCAGATCAGTAAGCAAATGCACATAGTTCTCTGTATCTTCCCCGGCGCTTGGGTAGTTGTTTGGCTCTCCGGAAGCCCAGTTGCTGTATCTGAAAGTTTCTCCGTTAACCCATTTGAAGCTGCCTTCGCTGCCTTGATCCGTTGCGCCGATCCATACGGATTGTCCCCCTGCCAGTCCACTGACGAAGCTGTTTTCTGCTGCGCTGGTGATCGTGACAAGGTGGCCTCCATACGATTCGGACAGCTGTTTTGCGGCATACCAGGTCGATTGCCTGTCGAAGAAATAGTAGCTGTGGCCGTTATAAGTGGTCACGACCGGGGCTACGCCGGGGTCGTTTGGAATTGTGTGAAACGCCAGACGGACGCCAAGGTTCCTGTCCAGCGTCCCGGTCCGTGTCCCTTCGGAGAGACCGACATAAGATTTGCCGTTTAAGGGCTTTATATCTCCGATTCCGTATTCCGTTCCCGCGGGCAGGGCTTTGTTGTAATAATCTGATACGTCGTTTCCAGCAAGACTCCCATTGATATAAATATCGAAAGTGCCGTAGCCGGAAACGTTTTCGCTGTTGCTCCCGTCCAGAAGACCATTGATGTCGAGGGTAAAGGCAGAGGGTGCAACAGAATATGACGAAACATACCAATAATGAGTAGTATTGTTTAGTATTCCATCCTGGTTCCAATAGGATTTGCTAAGCGATGAATTGCCTAATGGAATGCGACCGCTGGGAATACTTGCCCAAAATCTTGCACCCGGATCTGCGCAATAAAAAGTGTCGCCTTCATAATCACAAACAAAGACTGCGTGAGGTATATTCCTGCAATATAAGACTATACCTTCCGGGTGTGCATCCAATACAGCTTTTAAAGACGCCAATGAAAAACCGCCTACTTCTGTCCGATCTACACTTATATAGTGGTTATCATCGAAATCGTACGTAAAAGACGTGCTTAACCCTTGTCCGTTAATCCATGCAATAGATTCAACTTTTCCCTCAGTAATTTGACCCCATGTATTATTACCGCATAAGTAGGTTCTCGCTCTAAGCATCATAGCAGCAGACGCTGACGTACACGATTCTTCTCCCTGCTGCTCTAAATATATTCCGTCTGGTAAGGTTGTAGCTGCAAAGGCCGCAGGAGAAAGTGCTATTATACACAGAAATAGAACAAGCAGAGCAATTTTTTTCATTCCTATGCCACCCCTCTAAAATATATAAAGATCAAAAGTCCCGTCAATCCATACGGGATACAGATTGCCACACCAGTGACATCAGTCACTGGTTCGCAATGACAGGACGGAAGCTGATTTCTGTATACGAAAGCTGAATCATATTCAATACGGCTCCCTCTGACCATTTTTTCCGCCGCTTACTCAGCATATGCTTTCAAAAGTCCCGCCATTTTGACATTCACTGAATGTCATATATAGCTTTACTATAACATAGAATAGCTCAGTTGACAAGAACTGGATGTCAAAATGGAGCTAAAAATATGTTTATCAACAAGACAGCAAACGGGCGGAACAATGTGTGCGGTATCATGGTCGCAAAGCTTCGCAAGGCGGAGGGCATTTCCCAGCGGGAGCTTGCGGACCGCTTGCAGCGAAGCGGTCTGGACGTTGACAAAAACGCCGTGCAGCGGATCGAGTCCGGACAGCGCTTCGTGACAGATATTGAATTACTGCATCTCTGCGAGGTGCTGCATACCCCGCTCGACAAGCTTTTGTGTTCGGAGGAGTAAGCTTACGGGAGGCAAGAGACATTCCTTGCATGAACAGAACGTGTGAAAAGTAATTACATTGTATTGACACATCATCGTCTGCCTATTATAATAACTGCAAGGAGATGATCGTAATGGATTCAAACTTCAACGTTGTTACCGCCCCGAAAACCGCAACCTTTCAAATGCGGATCAATCCTGAAGTAAAGCGCCGGGTTGAGGCTGTCTACGCAAAACAGGGGCTTTCCTTTACTGATGCCGTCAACATTTTCATTCAGCAATCCCTCAATGACAACGGCCTCCCCTTTCTCGCCTCTCCCGAAAATGCGGATTTTATGCGGGCAAAGGCCATGCGCCGCCTCATGGATGAGGCGCAAAAGGGTTGGGATTCCGCGGAAAAGGAAGGCTGGCTGAGCATTGAAGCTCTGGAAGCGCAGCTTGGTTCAGAGGATGAATAAGGTTTTCATTTCCCCCGAGGCCGGGCGCGATCTGTCTGAGATCAGACGATACATTGCAATAGAGCTGAAGAATCCAGTTGCAGCAAGGAAAAGCGTCCATGAGATTCTGGAGAACATAAAACCTCTTGGCCGCTTCCCGGAGCAGGGACCATCGGTCGAGGCGCTTACAGGCTTTCGGACAGATTTGCGTATATTGCTGTGCGGAAACCATATTGCGATATACAGGATCGAAAACGAAGCCGTTTTGATATCCAGAATCGTAGATGCCCGGCAGGATTATATGCGTATCCTGTTTGGCAAGGATTATCTTGAATGAGCGTGTTGCAAAAAGCGTGTCATCCTCCTAAAAGGCATAGAGATTCTAAGCGGCAAGCCGCCAAGAATCTCTAATGTTCGCGTAAGCGAAGGATCTTTTCCTAATAGTTTGCAAAAACCCTCCAAAGAAAGCTCCTTCGTCACTTCGTTCCTCAGGATGACAAAACGATAAACATTTTGCAGCGCGCTCTCTTTTTTCCCATTGTGTGAACAGAATGCGAATTCTTCCCGCTTTGTTTGCACCTTGCGCCAAGCTGTGATATAATGCCTTCAAATATTTCAGTTTCTGGAGGCTTTTATGGATACAAGCATCATCCCCGAACGCAAGGACATTCCCGAGGAATATACCTGGGACCTGCGCGATATTTTCCCCGATGACGAGGCCTGGCGGCAGGAGCTTGAAAAGCTCGGCGCCATGGGCGATGCGGTCACCGCCTTTGCCGGTACCCTCGGCGAGAAGCCGGGTCGGCTGCTCGACTGGCTCAAGCTCCTGGACGAGATCAACGTCCGGCTCGAAAAGCTCATGGGGTACGCAAACTGCAAGTCCGACCAGGACACCGGCAACAGCGTCTATCAGGACATGCGCAGCAAGGCGGTCGCCTGCGCCGTGAATCTCTCCGGGCTGAGCGCCTTCTCGACCCCCGAGATCCTGGCCATCCCTGATGAAACCCTCGACCGATTTTACCTGGAGTGCCCGGCGCTGGAAGAATACCGCCGGAGCCTGACGAGCACCCGCCGTATGCGCGCTCACACCCTTTCCGCCGAGGAGGAGCATCTGCTTGCCGCCGCCGGGGAGCTGTCCGA
>Ga0247611_10007803_pt1 | contig 13316 bp, 10 predicted proteins | sample 177DNAGHGhighgp2_FD_192422 | JGI IMG/M metagenome (GOLD analysis project Ga0247611, IMG submission 192422) | Sheep rumen microbial communities from Palmerston North, Manawatu-Wanganui, New Zealand - 1770 DNA GHGhigh gp2 | ecosystem: Host-associated > Mammals > Digestive system > Stomach > Rumen... | reverse complement strand
CATGCAGGCAGAGCAGGAAGGACTCACCATCGACGCCAACAAGGTGGTCGTCACCGACATCATCGACATCGTGCTGCCCGACAACAAGGGAGTGACACGCAGACTCACCGACCTGAAGGGAAAGGTAGTGTTGCTCGACTTCCATCTCTTCGGTGCAGAAGGGTCGATGCAGCGCATCATCGCCCTGCGCGAACTCTACACCAAATACCATGACCGAGGACTGGAAATCTACCAGGTATCGCTTGATGAAGACGAGCATTTCTGGAAGACCCAGACCGCTGCACTGCCATGGATTTCGGTTCGTGACGATGGGTCGAATACACAGTCATACCTCCATCAGGCACAAAGCCTGCCCATCGACTATATCATCAGCCGCGAGAACAAGGTAGAACTTGGACCGCAGCAAATCAAAAATATAGAGGCGGACATCGCCAAATTCCTATAGCACGACAGACAACCCATTGCCCGAAAAGGCCATGCGACGCTTGATGATGTTCTCGATGATGTGTCTGTGGACCATCTTGACAATGGCCCAGCGGTTTACCTTGGAGACGGTCAATGACACCCTCTCATACCTGGTGCTCACCACCGACTCCACCACCGACCGCCACAGGCTGCCATTTGAGGTCTATCAGTTCTGCACGGGCGATGTGGACGGCGACGGGTCGGAGGATGCCCTCGTCGGTGTGGTGAAGACCACACGCTTCGACCCCGTCATGGCACGGAGGCTCTTCATCTTCAAAAACCACCGCGGGCGCATCCGCGCCCTTTGGATGGGTTCGCGCTTGGGAGGAATCCTGCGTGACTTCTGTTTCGTTGACGGACGTGTTCGTACGCTTCAGACAACCACCGACGGACACTATGTGGTCTTGGAACACGAATGGCGAAAATTCGGTCTCGGCGCACGACGCTTCCTCGCCGCCAATGTGTCACAAGAGGCGGCACTCTCAGTATTCAACTATTCTTCAGAATGACAACAACACCAAATCTTTTATGACTATGAGAAAAATGCTTGCTTTGCTCACTGCGCTTATGGCGACGCTCACCGTCGCCGCCCAGGAGACAAAACCCATCATCATCCCAGGAAAAGGGAAAATCAATGTGGAGAATCTCCGCAAAGTGGACCTGAACATGGATATCTCGCAACTCAACATCTGCGAGCTCCGTGCCCTGCGCAACTCTTTTGCCGCCAAACAGGGATACCTTTTCAACAGCAGCGAACTGAGACAACTCTTCAACACCACATCGTGGTATGACGAACTGGCATGGAAGCGTGCCTTAGAGGAGGAGAAGATGGCTCCTGTCAAATACACCGCCAAAGAGACTGCTTTCATCAACAAACTCAAGGCGAGGGAAGACGAACTGCGCAAACGCAACTTCACCTCCTCAACAGGAATAGTCAACCTCGACAACCTTGTCAATCCGTTCCAACTGGAGGTGTTCCCCACTGAGATGAAGACACACCTCTCCAAATACGGATTTGGCATCGTAGAAGCCGACAATGAGCAGATTTTCCAGGTGTATGAGAAGAATGACTACTGCATGTTTCCCAATTTCGTCACCACCGACCTTTATCTGCAACTCTTCCATCTCTATTTCGACACGATGATGCGAAAGGTGGAGGAAGGCAAGTTGAGTGATGTCATGCAGAACATGTGCCAAAAACTCCACAAACACATGAATACCTTGGCATCCAGTGCATCTAATGCCACGATGCGTGAGTGTGCCCAGTGGAACACTGCCTACTTCGCTGTTGCTCACCAACTCATCAGCGGAAAGGCTCTTTCGGTACCTGCCAACTATGCCGAAATGGCAAAGGATGAAGTGGAGAAAAGCATAAATGCCAAGGATGCCTACTCACAATTCCTCGGTTATCAGGATGTGAAGTTCGCCTACGGGCTGTTCAAGCCCCGCGGGCACTACACTCGCTCTGAGCAGTGCAAGAAGTATTTCCGTGCGATGATGTGGCTGCAGACTGTTCCCTTCGGCACCGATGATCGTTTCAAGTTAAGATGTGCCGCCCTTATTGCCGATGCCTTGCGCTCCAATGCTGACTTGAAAAAGGCATACGACAGCGTTTTTGAGCCTATTACCTATCTCATGGGCGCTCCCGACAACATCACCATCATCCAAGTAGGCGATGTGCTGAAGGAGCAGGGTGTCACCGTGGCTCAGTTGATGAAGGATGGTAAGCTAATGGACAATTTCCGCAATCGTATTGATGTGATTGCGGAGAAACAGACCCGTATACGGCCCAAATTTGAGCGCACGTCCCACAACAAAATCAACTTTATGCCGCAGCGCTACCAGCCAGACGCCGAAGTGCTGTTGGAAATGGCCGACTATGACAACATGGAGACCAAGCGCGACGTGCCGATGGGTCTCGACGTGATGGCCGCCATGGGAAGTTATGCTGCTGAGCGCATCCTCATCAACGAACTCAAGCAGGACAAGCAGTGGGAGGGCTTCATACCCAACCTCAACAAGGTGAAAGCGGTGATGAATGCTACCGACTGGAATGTGTGCATTGCCAACCAATGGCTGTCCACACTCAATACGCTCAATACCTTCGATGATGCCCGCCTGCCTTATTTCATGAAAGTCCCACAGTGGAACAAGAAGAACCTCAACGCAACACTCGCCTCATGGGCAGAACTCAAGCACGACGCCATCCTCTATGCCAAGCAGCCCATGGCTGCTGAGTGTGGTGATGGCAGTCTGCCGGCACCGACGGTGACTGGGTTTGTGGAGCCCAACACAGGTTTCTGGAGAAAGGCCATCCAACTCATTGACAATACCCGTGGTGTGTTCTCCAAATACAACCTGCTCACCGATGACATCACCAGCATCACAGAGGACATCAAAGACGAGGCGGAATTCTTCCTCAACGCCAGCCTCAAGGAATTGGATGGCAAGAGACTCACCAATGAGGAGTATGACCATATACGCTATATCGGTGCCACCTTTGAGAACCTGTCGCTCGAACTCATCAAGGAACCCAACCAAAGTCTGATGGGATGGTATGACGTGCAGGGTGCCGACAAGTCTATCGCTGTCGTGGCTGATGTCTATACAGCCAACGGCGACAACAATCCGGAACCTTCCATCCTTTTCGAGGCTGTAGGACCCGCTGATGAGATGTATGTCGTGGTGGAGGTGGATGGTTATCTCTACCTCATGCGCGGTGGCGTGTTCTCCTATCGTGAGTTCAAACAGCCCGTTGACCAACCACGTCTCACCGACGAGGAGTGGCAGGAGAAACTGAAGACTTATCCGAATACGGGCAAGCCATCATGGATGAAGGAAATCATCATCCCAATCAATACCAAACCGGTTCCCAACGAGACCGTCTTCTACGGTACTGGGTGCTGACACCCCATCCCGATTATCCTAAACCCCTCCCTACCCACAAGGGGAGGGGTTTTCTCTCACTTTTTCATTAGTATTTCTCCTTTGCGCTCACTCACCCTATCCATACTCATATTCCTCTGCGGAATGCCTTTGCTCATGGCTTCCCCTCCTCTTTGGGATGGGGGCAGAGGAGAAGTGTCCTCCCTTACTTTTAGTGAGGGCAGGAAAAGGGTTTTATCCCTCACTTTTGTCGGTGACCTTCTTCTCGACCGTGGTGTGCGTGAGCGAGTAGACACAGCAGGGGTGGAGGTGCTCTTCTCCCCTTCCGTAGACTCCCTCTTTGCTGCCTCCGACTTGGTCATCGCCAACCTGGAGTGCCCTGCCACACATATTATTGCTCCAATGCAGAAGAAATATATTTTCCGTGCAGACCCAGAACACCTGCAAACATTGCGGCAGCATGGCATCACCCATCTCAACCTGGCCAACAATCACAGTATCGACCAAGGACGGCGCGGACTGCTTTCCACCCGTGACAATATCCGTGAGGCGGGGATGGTGCCGGTGGGGGCTGGAGCCAATATGAGGGAGGCTGCACAGCCTGTGCTGCTCGCTGATTCTCCACGCCGCGTATGGCTGTTGCCATCACTTCGCCTCGCCTTGGAAAACTATGCCTATTTGCCCGAAAAGCCCTGCGTGAGCCAAGAACCCATGGACAGTTTGGTGGCACGCGTGGCTTCTCTGCGGCAATCATCACCCTCAGACTATATTATCGTCACACTTCATTGGGGTGGGGAAAACACGTTTCGTCCCGTTCTCCAGCAGGTGGTTGATGCCCACCGCCTTGTCGATGCCGGAGCCAACCTCATTGTAGGTCACCACTCCCACACACTCCAACCCACGGAACAATACCATGATGCCACCATTTTCTACAGCATCGGCAACTTCATCTTTGATGCTCTCCGTCCCATCCACAAAGGCGGTTGTGCTGTCACCGTGACCCTCACTGCTGACAGTGCAGAGGTATCTTCCCGTCGGGTATCCATCACAAACTGCACTCCATTTTTGTCCAATGAGTAGTTTTCAAACTATTCGTTATGGGAAATCATCTTTCTTCTTATCATTAGGTATTCTGCAAGACAAAATGGGAAAATGAAACAAACTCTAAAATAATCTATACATATAGATAGGTTTTTGTTCAAAAAAAAGAGTACTTTTGCAAAGATAATTATCCATCAACTATGAAACTTAAATCTCTTGCTTTTATCGTAGCGCTCTTCTGCGCATCCACCAATTTCGCACAACAGACGGAATGGGTGGGGACATGGGCTGCCGCCCCGGAATTTACTGGACCAAGTGACAACCCACCAGAGCTGCTCAGCAATCATTCCCTGCGGCAAATCGTACAAGTCTCCGTCGGAGGCGATTGTCTGAGGCTCAAATTGTCGAATGAGTTCAGCCATCAAGGTGCACTGGTGAACTCCATCTTCATTGCCGATGCCCTTGACTCCTGCAACATCGACGCCAAAACCGTCAAATACCTCACTTTTGACGGAGAACGCGAAGTGAGGCTCGTCCCCGGAGAATGTGTCATCAGCGATTTATGCAAATACAAACTGCGCCCCTTACAACGACTGGCTATAACCATCAACTTTAACGAAACTGGTGGACAAGTCACCTCTCACAGAGGTTCAAGGACCACCTCATACCTCATCAACGGTGAGGCGAAGCCCAAAACATCCTTCGCCGGGTCGAAACATACCGACCACTGGTTTTATATCTCAGCCATAGACGTTCCGAAGAAGGACCAGGAGTGCATCGCCATCATTGGCAACTCCATCACCGATGGAAGAGGGTCGACGACCAACATGCAAAACCGTTGGCCCGACATCATGTCGCGGGTACTCAACACCCAAGGCAAGAAAGAGTATGGCGTGCTCAACCTCGGTATAGGTGGCAACTGTGTCCTGAATGGTGGTCTAAGCGAGCCAGCTGTTGACCGTTTCGAGCGCGACATCCTCGGTCAGTCGGGATGCACAAAAGTCATTGTCTTCGAGGGTATCAACGACATCGGCGGCAACAACGGTTCAAGCGAGAGAGTGGCAAGGGATATGATATGGGCATATCAGACTTTTATCAAGAAAGCCCATAACGAAGGACTGAAAATCTATTTCGCCACCATCACTCCGTTTGGCAAGAGTTTTTATGACAAGGGCAACCTATTCAAGGAAGCCGCGAGACAAACCATCAACAACTGGATACGCACCAACAAGGAGGCCGACGGCTTCATCGATTTCGATGAGGCGATGCGTGACAAGAATCACCCCAGCCAACTGAGAGAGGAGTGGCAGGAAGACTGGCTCCACCCCAATGCCAAAGGCTATGAGGCGATGGGTGAGTATGCTGCGAAAGAAATACTGAAACTGAAATATTAAATACTTAAATATTATGGCAAATAACGTAGTGAATCAGGAATCCAAAGGATTCTACAAACTCAATTGGCTACAGCGCATCGGCTTCGGCTCGGGTGACCTGGCACAAAATCTTATCTTTCAGGTAATTTGTACTTATCTGCTGTTCTTCTACACTGACATCTACGGACTTACCCCCTCCGCAGTGGCCGTCATGTTCCTTGTAGGCAATGTGGCAAATGTCATCTGGGACCCCATTGTGGGTGCATTGATTGACAAGAGCAACCCACGTTACGGAAAATACCGCTCATATCTGCTTTATGTGGGCATTCCACTTTCTGGATTCGCCATCTTATGCTTCTACAATGGCTTTGCACCATCAATTATTTACGCATATGTTACCTATGTCTCCATGCAATTGCTCTACACATTTATCAATGTGCCGTATGGAGCGCTTAACTCATCGCTGACGCGCGATACCGACGAGATTACCATTCTTACTTCGGTACGTATGTTTATGGCCAACCTTGGCGGTCTTGCCGTCAACTCTGGTCTGCCATTGTTCATCGCCTTGATAGCAGGAGCACCTTCAGACAGCCTTCCTAAAAACCCATCGGCATGGTTCACTACAATGACCATCTATGCCATCGTAGGTTTCTGCCTGCTCATGTTCTGCTTCTCGCAGTGCAAAGAGCGCGTTGTGATGGATGAGAAGGCCACTGAAACCGTAAAGGTGAGCGACCTTTGGATGGAGTTCCTCCGCAACCGCCCATTGAGAGTCCTTGCATTCTTCTTCATCACTGCTTTCGCCATGATGTCGGTCGGCAATGCAGCCGGAGCCTATTTTATGAACAGCAATCTGCACGGCTCCGCTCAGGAACTATCGATATTCATGGCTTTGGGTTCAATTCCTGCATTCATATTTATGCCGCTCGTCCCATGGTTCAAGCGCATGGTCGGCAAGAAAAACATGTTCTACATCTTCCTTGGGGCTGCTATCATCGGTATGGCTATGCTCTATGTCATTTCCAAGATGGAGCATCCTAACATGATGATGATTTATGTGGCACAGTTTATCAAGAGCACAGGCGTGATTGTGGCTACCGGCTACATGTGGGCATTGGTCCCTGAAGTGATTTCTTACGGTGAATACACCACCGGACGCCGTATCTCCGGTATTGTGAATGCCTTGACTGGATTGTTCTTCAAGGCTGGTATGACATTCGGAAGCATTGTTGGTCCTGCAGTTTTGGCATATGTAGGTTATAACAGCAAGATTATCGACCAAACTCCTTTCGCAGAGGAAGGTATCCTTTGGTTGGTTTGCGTCATCCCCGCCATCCTGCTGATTCTTGCCATGTTTATCATTTCCAAGTATGAGCTGACCGACGAGGTGATTGATGACATCAACAAGAAGATTGAAGAGCGCGCAGCAGCAGAGGAATAATCAGAAGCAGAACTATGAATAGAAATTTCATCATAGCAGCTTTGCTGTCGATATCGGTATTCTCCGCTCAGGCTCAGGGTCTGAAGGACGCCGTGGGCAAATACTGCCTCATCGGTGCCGCCATCAACCAATGGCAGAGCGACGGTCAAGTGCCTGAAGCGGATGCCGTTGTCGACCGACATTTCAACTGTGCCGTGGCAGAGAACTGCATGAAGAGCGAGGTGCTGGCACCGGCAGAGGGTATTTTTGACTTCAGGGTGGCCGACAAGTTTGTCAACTACTGTCGGCAGCATCACCTGAAAGTCATCGGCCATTGCCTGGTGTGGCACTCGCAGGCACCCGACTGGATGTTCACCAACGGCTATGCTGCCTCACCTGCCTCCAAGGAGGTGCTGCGTGAGCGCATGATCAAGCACATCAAGACCGTCGTGGGGCACTACAAGGGTCAGGTGCATGGTTGGGATGTCGTAAACGAGGCCATCGAGGATGACGGTTCCTTCCGCAAGTCGCCCTTCTTCAACCTCTTGGGTGAGGAATTCATTGAGATTGCTTTCCGTGCAGCTCATGAGGCAGACCCCGATGCTGAACTATACTACAACGACTACTCCATGGCCGGACAGGCGAAGCGTGAGGCAGTTTGTCGGTTGGTGAAGAAACTGAAGGAAAAGGGACTGCGCATCGATGGCGTCGGTATGCAGAGCCACAATGGCTTGGATTACCCCAATCTGGAGGAGTATGAGAAATCGATTGATGCCTTCTCTGCTTGCGGCGTGAAGGTGATGATTACCGAGCTGGACATCAATGTACTGCCCAATCCGCAAGGATTCGGTGGTGCCAGCGTGGAGCAGAACTTCGAGTTCCAACAGAAATACAACCCATACGTGAACGGACTGCCTGCCGACAAGGCCAAGGAACTGGAGAAACGATGGATAGACCTATTCAAAATCTATTACAAGCACCGCAACCAGATTAGCCGCATCAACCTGTGGGGCATCAGCGACGGAGGCTCATGGCTCAACGGATGGCCCATCAAGGGACGTACCAACTACCCCTTGCTCTTCGACCGTCAGTATCAGGCAAAACCAGTAGTCAACGAAATCATCAAACTCTTTAAATAATCAAATTATGGCAAAATCAAGGTATCTTTTCCCAAAAGACTATATGGCTGACCCCTCAGCCAATGTGTTCAACGGCAAGCTCTATGTCTATCCCTCACACGACTGGGACAGCGGCGAGTGTTTCGACGACGACGGCGGTCATTTCCAGATGCGCGACTATCACGTACTTTCCATGGAGGATATCATGGAAGGCGAGGTGACCGACCACGGTGTCATCCTCGATGTCGACCAGGTGCCCTGGGCAGAAAAGCAGATGTGGGACAACGACGTCGTGGAGAAAAACGGCAAATACTACCTCATCTTCTCCGCCAAGGACTACACCGGCGTATTTCACCTCGGAGTCGCCGTGGCAGACAAGCCCGAGGGACCGTTCATTCCGCAACCTGCACCGATTATCGGTTCCTACAGCATCGACCCCTGCGTCTTCAAGGATGACGACGGACAGATTTACTGCTATTTCGGTGGCATCTGGGGCGGACAGCTTCAGTGGTACCGTGACAACAAGTTGAAACCAGCCGCCTCGGTGGGTGAGGAGAATTTCCGCCCAACAATGCTGCCTGAGGGAGACGAGGACCCTCTTCCATCACGCGTGGCACGCATGAGTGATGACGTGCTGCAGTTCGCTGAGGCTCCACGCCCCGTCATCATCGTGGATGCAGAAGGCAAACCGCTGCGTGCCGATGACCCACACCGTTTCTTTGAGGCCTCGTGGATGCACAAGATGAACGGCAAGTACTATTTCTCCTACAGCACGGGCGACAGCCACTATCTGTGCTATGCCGTGGGTGACAATCCCTACGGACCCTTCACTTACCAAGGCGTCATCCTTGAGCCTGTGGTAGGCTGGACCACACACCACAGCATTGTGCAATACAAGGGCAAGTGGTATCTCTTCCATCACGACTGCGTACCGTCGAACGACACTACATGGCTCCGCAGCCTCAAGGTCATCCCCCTCGATGTTGATGAGAACGGACGCATCCACACGATGAAGAGCGAATAAAGCGCCGTCTCTACCTCTCCCAAGAAAGGGTAGGCTGCTTGTATAGTTGATTAACTTAACACAATAGAGGGAAGCCGATTGGCTTCCCTCTATTATATACGTCTTTTATAAAACTCCAGTATAAAATTACTCTGTAGCTGCCTCAGCCTCTGGCTGGTCGAGACCCAGAGCCTTACGGGCTGTGGAGTCATCGGGCTTCAGCTCATAGAGTTTCTTGTAGTAAGGTGTAGCGCTCTCCAGGTCGTTCTTGTCACCCCAGTAGATGTAACCCACTTCGCTGAGTGCATTGATGAGATAGCTCTTCTCGTCATCGCTGATGTCGGACTTTGAGCCCAACTCATCGATGAGGGGGAGAAGATAGCTCAGAGCCTTGTCGTCGTCCTCACAACGATAGGCCTGATGACCCTTCTGGAACTTAGCGTAGATAGCGGTGTGGGGATATTTCTTCACCAGGTTGTCATAGACATCCATGGCTTTCTGCCAGTTGGTCTCCTTATCCTCACCAGCCTTCACTTTCTCCACATAGATAAGGGCGAGCTTGCTGAACTCCGATGGTTTGGCATCAGGGTTCTTGTCCAAATACTGAATACTGTATTCCAGAGCCTTGTCGGTGTTGCCAAGGGCACTGTATGCCTCAGAGATAGCCTGCAGGTTCTTGAATGCCTCGGAATCCATCGAGAAAGCCTTGGTGAACTGCTCGATAGCCTTCTGATGCTGCTCAGCACCAGCAAGAGCCTGTCCATAATAATTGTAGTCACCAGCATTCTTCTCAGCACTGCTGTTCATCAACTTCTCAGCAAACTCAATGGCATCACCGAACTGCTTGCCAAACACACCGTTCATCATAGCAAGACGGAGGAAACCAGTGTTCTCGGGGAAGCGCTGCACGGCTGCCTTCGACACGTCCAGACCCTTGATGTAGTCACCGGCCTGAAGGGCTGTGAGGGCATACTCACCGATACGGCTCTCTGTCAGTTTACTGATGTTTGACTTGTTGAAATACTCCAAAGCCTTGTCGTAGTTGCCGGAAGTGTAGAAGATATGGCCGGTCTCAGCCTCAATGGGGAAGTCGGGGACATTCTTACGAAGCTGGTTGAGGGCATTCTCAGCCTCCTGCGGACTGCGCTTGCGGTAGACATTGGCATAGCTCATATAGCCGTTGGGGTTCTTCGGGTCAAGGTTCATAGCCTGCTGATACCACATGGCAGCCTGACCGCCATCATCCTTCAGCGCCTCGACATCACCCTTAAGAATATAAGCGTCGCCAAAGTTCTTGTTCTTTTTCAGGGCAAGGTCAGCACACTCCACTGCTTTGGTGAAGTTTTTGCCGGTCAGATAGGCATTGCCCAATGCCACCATGGCCTCGGGGTCTTTCTTGAAGCTCTTCATGAAGTCCTTCACCAACTGCTTGGCGGCACCCACTGCCTGCGGGTCTTCCTTCAAGGCCTTCGACACTTCGCCGATGACTGACTGATAATCCTGAGCCATGGCAGGAGCAGAGAGTCCGAAGACAAATGCTCCCATGATAAGGAATTTCACTGCTTTTTTCATAATCGTAAACTTTTTATTTCCTTTTTGATGATTGATATAATCGCTTTTTTGACACCTTTTGGGGACAAAAGGTTTAAATATTTAGTTCTTTTTAATACTTACTTTCTTGATTGTGATGTCACCACGGTAGGGAAGCAAACCTGAGCGCTTCACGATTAACTGTCCCGTGGGACTGGTGGTGTAGTTGGCAAAACTCCACGGCAACTTGCGTTGCGGGTCGACGCAGATGGCATAGACGGTGCGGGCAAAAGGATAGCGGCCGTCGAGAAGATATACCTGATAAGGTTTCCAACTATTGGAGGCGGTAGCCTCGTCGAGAACCGACACCTTCATGACACGGATTTTGTTGATGAAGGTGAGGTTGGTGCTGTCACCCTTGTCATTGAGCCAGTTTGAACCGATGACGCCGATGGCGTTAGGAGTATTGTGCACATATTCTATCACCTCAGCACTGGTGTTTGCAGCGGTGATATTCGGGTTGTCGATGGGTTTGCCGTCAAGGATAGAGTCAACCACATAATGGAGAGTGGCAGACTCCTTGTTGTCGAAAACGACATCAAACTTACCCAATTTCGACCCCTTGTAAATCTCATTCCATTGTGTGACCTCGCCTTGAAGAATCTGCTTGATGTTCTTCACGGAAATGCAGGTGTCAGGGTTCTGAGGATGCACGATGAGTGCCAGACCGTCATAGCCAATGGGGAAGACAGAAGGAATTTGCTTCTTGGTCTTCAGGAAAGCCTCCTCACTCTCCTTCAGCGGACGGGTGGTGAAGAGAAGGCAGGTCTCCATATCGCGGATCATCTCAAAACCTCGGTTCTCCGTCGTATCCTTGAGATTGATTTTCGCCTTTGGCCATTTGAACTCAAACTGGTCAATCAACTCTTGGATGACGGGCTTGAGACTTTCATCCGCCACAATGGTTACCTCACCAGATGTCTCTGTGTCGGTGCGGCCGCCACGTTTGTCACTGTTGTCACAGGAGACGAGCATTCCGCCCGCCATCACAAGACCGAACAAGGTATAGATGAATGTCTTTCTCATGTTTGATGATTTTGGTAGTTGTTGATTCCTTGAAAAACTATCGTCAGGGGCAACCGAAATTGCCCCTGACGCAGTTGGTCGTTCTACAATATATGAAATACGTAGAAAGGTTGGTTCATTTTACTGAAGCTTAAAGGTCACAGGCAGATTGTACTTCACGCGCACAGCCTGACCGTTCTGCTTACCTGGCTGCCATCTCGGCATGGCCTTGGTCACGCGGACAGCCTCTTTGTCGAGTGAGGGGTCAACGCCACGCACCACCTGTACGTTGGTGATGCTGCCGTCAGGCTCCACGACGAAGGATACGACCACACGACCTTGGATACCGTTCTCCTCAGCCACAGGAGGATAGTGGATGTTCTGCTGAAGCCATGCAAGCAGGGCTCCCTGGCCGCCGGGGAATGAGGGTTGCTGCTCCACCACGTCGAAAATCTTCTGCGTGACTTCCTGCTTCACCTCTTGTTTGGGCTCCTCGACAACTTTTTCTACCACAGCCTCACGTGCAGCCTCAATGGTACGGTCCTTAGTACCTTCCTGGTCCTTGGTACCCACAGCGGTGTTGGCATCCAACTGGTCCATCTGCTTCATCTGGTTGTCCTCTTTCACGAGTTCATCCTTCTTGATGACAGGGGCGGTAAACTTCTGGGTCTCACGTACCTGAGGAAGCTCTTTCTTTGGCTCAATCTTTGGCTTCTCTACCTTCGGCTTCTCTTCTTTCTTCTCCTCCTTAGCTTTCTGCTGGAGCTTGGAAAGTTCGAGTTGCTCCATATATGCCAGACGCTCAGCCTCGCGCTTGTCAGCCTCAATCTTGTAAACAAGGTATCCACCGACAATCAGCGCTGCGGAAATCAGTATGGCAAGGGCGAGAAGGTTACGCTTTGAGGTCTCGCGGCGCAACTGATAAGCTCCATACTCTTTGTTCTTGTTTTGGAACACAAGGTCGATCCATTTGGGATCGAAAAGATCAATATTTGACATAATTCTTACTCGTTTTTAAGTTAACCAATTACATCTTCACACCCTTCTTCTCGAGAAGTTTCTCGTCGTCGGGAGAGATCTTATCGATGACGTATGTTCCAATACTCAGAATCTGCATCTCATCCAAAGCATCGACCATGTTCTTGTAGGAAGCATTGTCGGTGGGCTTGATGACAATCGTCAGGGTAGGAATCTTGCCGTCCTTCAACTCACCGCCCTTGATTTTACTCAATGCCTTGGCATAGGTACTGTCGGTGTAGTTCTTAGGATTGTTGGCACGATCGATGGCGAGGTTCTTCACCTCCAGCTCAATCAGCTTCACAGGCTTGGTACCGTCCTCAATGGCATGCTCACGGAGCACGTCACGGATGCCACCTTTTCCATTGCCCCAGCTGGTCTCTTTCACCCAGTCA
>Ga0247611_10007802_pt1 | contig 13317 bp, 14 predicted proteins | sample 177DNAGHGhighgp2_FD_192422 | JGI IMG/M metagenome (GOLD analysis project Ga0247611, IMG submission 192422) | Sheep rumen microbial communities from Palmerston North, Manawatu-Wanganui, New Zealand - 1770 DNA GHGhigh gp2 | ecosystem: Host-associated > Mammals > Digestive system > Stomach > Rumen... | reverse complement strand
TAGATATTCTATTCCTTTCACAGTTGAAGAAGGAACAAATGTTGACGCATTACGAATTTTGCACAGCGGCGGAACATCTAATTTCGTGATTAACGTACCGTTTAACGGGGTTGGTACGTTTACAATGAGTGTGGAAATGACATCTTGTGACCCTAGCACAGTCGGCGGTGTTGTGATGGAGAAAATCCAAATTGAAGAAGGTTCCACAGCAACCGCCTACGAACCATATTCAAACATCTGCCCTATCACCGGAAGAACGCAGGTGGAAATCTCCAACAAAGATTCTGAATATGTAGAACAGGCATCTGTTACAGTAGACCTTGAGCAGACGGTCTACGGCGGAACGCTGAACGTTACTACCGGAGAACTTACGGTAAAAACTGCAAATATCGCTTCATATAATGGTGAAAGCATCGGTAAACCGTGGTGGTCAAGCATGGATGAATATGTCGAAGGCGCAACACCTACAACGGGAGCGCAGGTTGTCTACACGCTTGCAACACCGATAACCGTAAGCCTTACACCTGCTCAGATTCAGTTGCTTACAACCACAAACGTTATCAGCACTAACGCAGATGTTCTTTCAATTCTATATCGTGCAACAGAAGAAGGTAATGTTGAGGGTGCACTTCAATATCTGTTTGATAAGGTAGAAGAACTGTCAGCACAGATCAATGAATAATATATTAAGGAGGAAAAAATAATGGCTCTTGTTACACAGATTCCGAACATTGTAAATGACGCTGTGGCAGATGCGCTCGGAAAAAATGCCGCTATCACAAATCTTGAAACTACTGACTTCGTATCAATGGGAAAAGCGATTGCAGAGTTTGATGCCTATGAAGGTTTCTTCAAATCCCTTGCAAATCGTATTGTCCGGACTGTTTACTTCGTTCGTACCTATAATGGTGCAGACCGAAAGATTCTCCGTGATGAACATGAGTACGGTGCTTTCATTCAGAAGGTTTACTACTCCAATGTACAGGCTTCTGACAACCCGACTTATGATTATTCCGGTACTGACGGTGCTTTCAATCAGCAGAGCCCGTATGATGTAGAGCAGACCGTTACTGTTGAAGCGATGGTCTATGGCGGTAAAGGTACATGGACTCTTGAAATTATGCGCCCGATTGCGCAGATTATTACTGCGTTCACTTCCGAAAGCGCAATGCTTGCGTTCATTGATGGTATGTATACCTACGTGAACAATCAGTTCAAACTTGAAGAAGAGCGTCTTGTTGCACTCGCCGCAAATACAGCAATGGCTTCCAGCCTTAATGGCGGTAAGGCACGCAACCTGCTTGCGGAGTACAATACACAGCATCCGAACGATGTTCTGACAGTTGCGCAGGCTCTTGAAAGTGCAGACTTCCTTAAGTACGCATCCAAGGAAATTTCCCGTACCATTGAGAACATGGGCAAGATGTCTACGGTATTCAACGTTGACGGCTATGAAACCTTCACTGACAAGGATAACATGGTTGTCGAAATGAACACCGAGTTTGCAAAGGCAAGTGACATGTACCTGCAGGCCGATACCTTCCACAATGAACTTGTGGCACTGCCGGGCTTCACTTCGGTTCCGTTTTGGCAGACTTCCGGTAAAACGTTTGCATTCGCAGACACTTCCGCTATTGCCGTAACGCATGATGATTTCATCACCGAGCAGAACCCTACTGGTGCGGTAGCACAGACCGGTATCATTTGCTTCCTGCATGACACTGAGAATGTCGCGGCGTACTTCGGACGTCGGCGTACATGGGAAATGTACAATCCTCGTGCGGAAGTTATCAACCACGGCGAGAAGGCTGAGAAAGGCTTTGCAGTCGATAATCATGCCAACGCTATGGTATTCTACATTGCGGCTTGATGGCTCATTGAGCAAGGCGGGGTGGGGTGGATTCCTCACCCCGTTTGTTTTTAGTCAACTAAGAAGTCTACTTGAGTAGACCTAGAAGGGAATTTATGACACCGGAAGATTGGTATAGAAAAACCATTGGAAGATATTTTGACACTGATAACTACCCTAGGAGTAACCCTTATCAGTGTTGGGATTATTTCGATTATTTTTGCAGAACCATCGGTTTTAAAGGAAGCCGGTATTGCGCTTTAACAGGCTTTGTCGGTGACTTATGGAAACTGAGATATAAATACGGATATGAGGATACGTTCATCTTTGTATCACCTTCTGAGATACAGGAAGGCGATTGGTTATTTTGGGATAAGCACGTTGCATTTTATTTTCATGGAATGGAAGTAGGAGCAAATCAAAATGGTAAGGCGTATGTTTCTGACATGGCACTCAACCGTTACGGACTACTCGGTGGAATGCGATGGAAGAATTGGAGACCTAGCGATAATGGAGTGGCAGAACGATATTCCAAGGTCGCAGCTGGCCAGTGGGTTACTACTGCAAATGTAAATATCCGTACAGGTGGAAACACCGGTTACACTTCTCTTTATGTACTTCCAAAGAAAACTATTGTTGACTGCTATGGATACTATCATATGGAAGGTGATGTACCGTGGTTATACGTGTGCGCTAGAGTAGGCGAAAAAGTTATAACAGGCTTTGTATGCAGTAAGTATCTTGAAAGGAGATAGCATGTTTTTACAGGATTTATTTTCAACTGAAACCGGACAGCGCATGAATAAATGGGCAAGAGAAAACAGTACATTCAACGCCTGTTACATGTATTGGCGTGAGCAGTTATTTGAAAGAATCATGCGCCTGTTCGTATGGGAAAATACCGGCGATGTAAAGCCGAAGGAAATAGAACAGCGGTTACTTATCAATGGGCATTGCGGTATCGCAGAGTTCAAAGGTGAGCTGACTGCTTTCTACGGATCGTTTAACGGTGTTACCAAGTATCAAGATGAATGGACGCATTACAACGTATGGTGTCCTATTTACGCAGACCGTAAGAAAATCGGAACAGATGTAATTGTCATTGACAATACTTCTATCCGAAACAGTGCGATGGCTCTTATCCATCATTACGCTGTTATGTTAGGGCATACAGAAGTTACTCTTGTGAACTTACTTGTAAACGCACGTGACGCAGGTGGTGTACCGATTGCGGCGACTGAGAAACAGAAGCAGTCTATTCATTCATACCTTGCCAAACTGTTCAATGGTCAGTACGGTGTTGTAACTGATACCGGTTCTCTTGGTGTGACTTACGCAGGTTCTGACAGAAAGACACAGCAGGAACTGATGAAGGTTATGGAAACAAGAGAGAAACTTATTAAGTCCTTCTATTCTGACATTGGTGTACGTTCCGCTTTTGAGAAACGTAACAATACAGTCATGGCAGAAGTAGAAGCAGATACTTCGTTACTGTTGTTGAACCTTTCTGATATGCTTCACTGCCGTGAAACCGGCGCTGATGCTGTCAATAAGCGTTTCGGTACTAATTGGAAAGTACACGTTGCAGAAGAAATTGACTACAATGCTGAGAACGCACGTATGCAGTTTGATACTGTTACGCAGGTTCATGTAAAGGAGAAAGACGATGTTACCAATGCAAAAGATTGAATTTGTAACGGTCAATCAGATGTATCAACTTACTAAACAGAGAAATCAGCCGTTACTGTCTGACTATACAGCAGAGTTTTGGAGTGAATACCTTCAGAACTTTGCGCGGTATGACAGAGTATTTAACAGGTTGTATCGTAACTTCTACTACTTCAATCAAGAAGCGAACTCCACCGCTGAACTTGTTCAGCCGGAGTTTACAGAAGATGTATATGGTCTGCTTCTTATGAACCATAAGAAGTATTCAGAACTCTACAGAGTTCATGTAGTAGATGATGATACATACTCAATCATTGATAATTACGATGTAACAGAAACCAAAGAAGGTGAGTTTGCAAGAGTTCTCACTGATTCTCACGGCAGAGTTTTGACAGATGTTTACGGACAGAGAGTAAGCAACGGTGAAAATATCACAGGTGCGCAGAGTAACAATTCAACAGAGAAGGTTGCCCCGTATGATTCTGAACAATTCTCTAACGAAAACAGAAATGATATTTCCCTTGGGCAGAGAACGGATACTTCAAGCAATACAGTAAACACTGCTACCGACACGCATACTACATCGGGTGAGGACACTCATGAACATGAAGGTTCTGATTCCTATGAACTTCGCCGTAGAGGTAATATTGGCGTGCAAACACAGTCAGATGTCATGAAAAGACATGTGGATTTTTGGAAAGGTTTCAACTTCTATAAAATTATTTTCGATGATATATGCAGAGAACTTCTGTTAATTGAGAAAGCCTATCTTGCATAGGTCTACTTGAGTAGACTTGGAGGAATTATGAATCTTACGTTATATTACAATTCAAGTGAACGCAAGGTGATTGGTAAGTCTTTACAGAATCTCGGTAATGTTACCGGGATTCTTAAAGGCGATGCCACCATCACCTCGCCTGTATTCATTCTTGCAAGTAACAATAATTACCTGTCCGGTACTAATTATTTGTATTGGCAGGAAACAGGACGGTATTATTATATTGATAATATCGAACTTATGACCGGCGGACGCATGGCGTTCTATTGTTCTGTGGATGTTTTGGAAAGTTTCAAAACACAGATAAAAGCACAGACTGCTATTATTGATAAACAGGAATCGATTAGCGAAACAAATCTTTATCTTAATGATGGTTCATTTATTGATACGGAGCAGACGTTCAATGAAATTAAAAACTTTCAGACAGGGTTCAATGAAGTCGGTGAGTTCATTCTTATTAACGCCGGTGCTTAGTTGACTAAGGAGCGATTATGAATATTGCATATGATGGTGAAATATTTAATACGTGGGCAGAGTTAGCGGCTTATTGTGCTGAAAAGTTTGGTGAAACATGGTCTGCCAATTACACGCATCTTGAAAATTATGGATGCGATTTAAACGGGCAGGAAATGTTCATGAACGGAACTGTTTGGGCAGGCAGAACTCGTATGTCATTAGACGCTCTTGGATTAGGAAGCCAGTCTGATGCGGTGCAGGCTTTAACTAATAATGCTCAGCAGTCTTACAATTCATGGGCAGAGGTTGCCAGTACAAGAAGTACAGAAACAGCGACTATTGCAGGTTCTCAGTATACCAATACAGCCATGCAGTTAGGCACTGAAGAAGCACAGGGCGGACAGGTTCTTATTGCTACAAAACCTACTGTCACATCAAACGGAACTGTATTGAATCAGCCTAATATAACAGCAGTTAAAGAAACAGCAGACCCTACTGTGCCGGGAACTTTTTCTTATCTCGCTACGCTTAAAGCGTTAGGTTGGCTTCCGCTTCCTACATGGACAGCGGCGGTAGCGCCGTTACTTGGTGTTACTCTTGGTGTAGGATTGTATGACTTGAATCCTCAGTTATGGAACAAGATAAGCCGTACTCTACTTCCATTCTGTTATGATGATAATGGTACTCCTAAAATGCCAATCTCTGTTGATTCCGATGGTACAGTACATACACCGGAAGATGCGATTGAAGCGTTACGGCAGTTATTTATTGAAGAAGGTGTGTACGAAGATATTGACATAGATTTTCCCGAACATGAAACATCGGGTTCAGTAGTCATTACTTCCGTTGGATCAATAAAGAGTGCCTTGGAATATATGATAGCCAAAAACAATCGAGGTATTACATTTGCATCCGGTGTCTACGAAGGAATTTTATCGGCTATTGAACCATATGAAGGAGTCAATCCGGCTATAATTACAACATTCGATGCACAAGTGTCTTTCTTAGGATGGTCACCTCTCACTATTAGTATTTTTACAAATAATACTGTTGATGATACAATAAGCATAGGAGTAGCAACTCCTACTTCACTTCACATAAGTACATATGGAAATGGAAATGACCCTAGCCAGCCTATAAATATCACTCGATATCAAACAAGCACAGAATCTGAAATCTATAATATTGGAGAATGGCAGCTTGATTCAGATTACTCCTGTTCAACAATTAACACAACTCAAAGCGGTTCTGATGTTCCCGGTACTGAACTTCAACCAGGAGCAAAGTATCCGTCTGATGGCACAAAACATATTAAGGATGAATTTCCCGATTGGTATGATGATGGAATTGATGTATTATCGAATCCTGCAAAGACTCTGTTTGAAGAGGGTGTTGAAAAGTGGCTTCCGCTTGCATTGTCTAATACTAACTATTCTGACAATACAGATGATTCTTATTCAACTAAGAATCAGACCGATTCTCAGAGCGGTGAAAATACTGACGATAATCAGATAGAACAGATTATTGAATCGTTGCGTGACTTAACACAAACGTTGACAGAAAACGCTACTTTACCGGAGAATCCAACCATTCCATCTGACCCTTCCGGTAATACACCCACCCCTATTCCACCTGTTATTACAGGAGCCGGTTCTGATTTGATTGCAATTTATAATCCGACTAAAGCGCAGTTACAGGAGTTCAATCAATTCCTGTGGTCGCTTGACCCTACTAATCTCACTAACTGGAAGAAGGTATTTGTGAATCCCATTGAAGCAGTCATTGCTTTACAGATGATTTACGTTACACCTGTTACCGGCGAAACAAGAAACATTAAGTGCGGTTATATTGAAACCGATGTACCTTCCAAAATCGTTACCAATCAGTATACGGAAATTGATTGCGGTAGTGTCGATGTCAGCGAATACTTCCATAACGTGTGGGATTATATCGGCACACGTATTGAAATCTATCTTCCCTTCATCGGCATAGTTCCGCTCAATGTATCCGATATTATGAACAGCACTATCAGACTCAGATATAGAGTTGATGTATACACAGGTACATGCCTTGCTCAAATCACTGTGTACAAAGGTAACAGTTTTGGAACTCTGTACACTTTCCCCGGAAACTGCGCTGTGCAACTTCCAATCACAAGCGGACAGTTCGGTGCGTTATGGGGTGCTATGATTGGTGCAATCGGTATTGGAATCGGCGGTGTTGTTGCAGGAATCCCCGGTGCAGGAATGATGGCTGATAACTATGCTGCAAGTAAGCTGATGAATAGCGGTGGCGCGGCTATGCAGAGGTCGGGGCATATCGGCGCAAATGCAGGTGCGCTTGGTATCCGCACACCGTATCTAATTATCACTCGGAAGATACCGCTCGATGCGCACCTGTATCAGACACAGTATGGCTTCCCTGCCAATAAGACAGTTACCCTCGGTTCACTTTCCGGTTACACTAGAGTAAAGGACATTCACCTGTCCGGTATCCCTTGCACGGATGATGAACTTGAACAGATTGAAAGTCTTCTGAAGGACGGTGTAATAATCAACTGATATTCCGGGGTTCCTTTCGCCCCATGCAAAAAGAGCAGGTTGCCATTCCTGCTCTTTTATTATGGTCTACTTGAGTAGACCTATGCGATTTTCATTATTGCGTTGACGTTGTTAAAATCAGCACCGGTAAGATTGTCACTGAAACATACCTTTCCCATGCGGAAGCAGTTTATGATGATTGCTTCTGCTTTTCTTTTGGTATCAAGTTTTGCGGTGGTGAATATATCGTCCGTGAACTCACTTGATATTTTACGCAGAATCTCCCTACGCTTCGTGTGTGGATATATGTAAACGATGGTACCGCCTTCCTTCGGTTCAATCAATAATTGCATTACAAACTTGAACTTCTGATACTCAACAAGAATTTCATAAACCATTTCATAGTCTTCATATTTCCTTGGCAGATGCGGTACTTCCTTGGTATCCCATTCACCACTGACAATCTGTTTTTCAGACTGACCAAAGAACATCTTATTCTTGTGGTTCGTAGTGGCGCAACGTTCCACGGCAATATCGACCGTACCACCATCATCTGTATGATAATGATATACTTCAATAGTTCCTATTTTCTGTAAGAGAGTTCCATCAAGGCACCATTCGGTAAAATAAGGACATACTCTACTTAACGTGTTACCTACCATAATTACATGACCACCATTGTTTCTGAATATAGTGGACACGAACTGTTGAAGACGGTTTGGTTCATCAGTAAGGTATAATTTATCAGTGATAAATTCTTCATAGATGATGTACTCAAAGAAGTTTTCTCCGGTCTTCGGATTTGTGAATGCCCATGACTTGTAACGTTCTGCTTCATTCAAAGCACCATACATTCCTATTTCAGGTCCACGTACATCCTTACCGTCTTCATCATGCTGTGCAAAGTAAAGGTTGTTATGCCATGCTTTAACATGGTCAAATTCACCGTGCGTTATTGTTTCAATCGGCATGTCAGCGAAATACTTTTCTACGGACGCCGCTTTAATATCATCCTTCCATCGTCTGAGGTAAACAAACTTTTTTCCGTCATTGTATGCGGATTCTAACGCCGTCTTCTTCGCTTGGTAAGACTTGCCGTTTGCTCTCTGCCCAAGCAATATCATGTACTGTGCGTTTGTTGACATGATATTTGAAATATCATAGTATTGTTTCTTTGCCATAGTCCTCCTTTAAAAGGATGGTCTACTTGAGTAGACCTAGTAGAACCATCCTCGTTTTGATACCATAAACATACTGTTTCCATCGCTAAGATAATTTGTGAAGTAATTGATTAGATTTTTGTATTCATCCGTCATGGTCAACACATAGCCAATGCGTCTTAAATTGATACCATACTGTATAGTTGATATATAACCATCCGGATAGGTTACAACAGGTTGCTTATTTATGTAGGTAGCAAGTCTTTTCTTTACGCAGTCAGCATCCTTATCAAAATTAAAGTTCTCCACAAAATTATCAATGTCATCGTCTAGTAATTCCACGGCTTCTTTATTTATACCGCTTACGGTTAGATGAAGTTTGCCGTCCTTCTCTCTCCGTTCTACGTATCGTTTTGCACCTAGTGTAATAAACTCAGTGCAATTATCTTCTGCGGTGAAGATTCCAAGCGGTCGCTCAATGCCGTGTTTATCTTTTGGTCTTGTATCCTCAAAGTTCAGTTTGTTTACTTCACAGGATACTCTTAATTTTTCTGTAACTTCATTATCGTACCATGAGAAGTCATGTTCTCCTAGTACAAATATACTGTCTGTATCGCAATATAACATTTCATCATCGACACTTTCGATGCATCGCCATAAGTTCCGCCTTGCATATGCCGTAATCCAGCAACCCCATGAATAGGAAAGGAAGTAAGTACACTTGTTTCCTTTCTCTTTCCGCAGTTCGTTAAACTTGGCATTGATCTGCTCGGCAGTAAGCATTTCCATAGACCATTCATTGCCATCAAATTCTACATCCGATTGGAGTATAGCAGTAACGCACATACCGAACAATGAATTAATATACTGTTTTGATTGCATGTACAGGTCTTCCTGTTCTTCGATTCCCTTCAGCATGGTTTTATTTCGATATAGTTCAAGTATGTATTCAAGAAATGGCTTCGGCAAATATGCTTTCTTTGACCGGTAACACTCCATAACTTCTACAGAATCCCAATCATATGTTTCTCGGATAGTAAACCAATCCTGTTCAGTAACATACAATTCCAATACATCGGCGCTTATCACTCTGCCATTGTCAAACACTTGGTTCACACCATAGCATTTTACTGCCTGTATATATGTGTTGTATGTCTTGCACCGAGGTCTACTCAAGTGGACTTTGAAGATGTAAGCATAGTTCTCAAAGTCTAAATCATCGGTAATTTCTGTAATGAAATACGGATACCAAGGTGTCATTGGATATTTCTCGGCAATCATTACGGTTGGATAACTAGAAGCAAAATCATAATGTTGTATCAGACCATCTTGCGTTATACCAGCATACTTTCGATTTGCATGTGTATAACCACCTGCAAAAATGTCCTGCAACATTTTATATTCTCTAGCATCATGCGGAATCAACTTCTTTATATTCCTTTTATATTTCCAATCAGCAGTCAGACGTTCCTTAACTTCACGCCTTACGGTTCCTGTCTGCGTTAAAGGAATGTCAAATTGATTTCCGTATCTCTGTACATACTTCTTTATTCCCGCGTACACCACAAGGCAGTCACGTTCGCAGTAGTCCATTTCTTTCTTTTTCATTTTTGTTTTCGGTGTCCGTATCTTCTCATAGTCCAAGTCACCTTTAAGTTTATAGACCCCAAGATTCTTGCCCCATGATTCCAATGAAAGTCTTGTAAGAAAATAGGAGCATCTGAATTCAATATTAGGAAAGTCTTCCGGAACACCTTTCATGACTTTATGAGGTGAACGTGCAAATACAGACTTCCAATTAAAAAGATTACATAGAAACTGAAACTCATACGCTAGGTTGTGAACCCATATAATGTATTCAGTATCCTTCCGCAGGTCACTGAACACATTATACAGTTCTTTAAATTCCCTGCCATAGTAAACAGTATCGTTATATGATATCTGCCATATATAAGGTAAGGATAAAGGTGTTAAAGAGTTCCAATATTCAGAATCTTTTCCTTTAGTGTATCCAATAACTTTTCCATTTTCTATCCATGCACTGGTGACTTCAATATCCAGCACTATAATATCTTTGCAATAATATTTTGTTTGATGTTGTTTTTTCTTTTTAAACACGGCAGGACGAATGAATTTGAATTGATGCTCATATTTAATCATGGTCTACTTAAGTAGACCCCTCTCAAATCATTCATCTGCATCGTCAACCACATCAAATTCAGCGTCCGTACTATTATTCTTCCGCAAGATAGCGTCTACTTGTTTAACCATTTCATAAGAGTTCATAGCATGTTTTTCATCTTCTGAAAGAACTGTATTCCATGCGTCTGTAATTTCCTTAACGGTATATCCGTTTTCAAGATTATCAATAATGTTACCGGCTACATAATCGCTTTCAATATTCCAATCCTTTAAATTAAGACCACCGAATACATCCCTCATTTTGTTAAACGTATCCCTGCTAATATCCTCTCCATATCTCTCTTTGAAAGTCTCATAAGCACGTTTTGCTCTTTTATCACTTTCTTCCTTTGCACGGATTTCTTCATCAGCCTTGAAAAAATTTCTCAGTTTCCGCGACTGTGAAAGCAACTGATTTTTCGTTTTCCCTCGAAACAATAATGATATAGGATTCTCAATCCCGGTGCGCTTCTGCCCGGTAGCCTTCTGCATTTTTCTTATTTCTTCCGCATACCTTGAATCAGTTAATTCACCACCAAAAACCTTTTTGACAATTTCATTTGCCTTTTTGGTCTGCTCACGAATCCATTGTTGAATTTCCCTTACTGTCCATTTTTTGCTTGGATTCATATTTCAATCTCCTTTTCTTTTTGATAGTATTAGCCCAAAGATAATCTATATCCAAATCTAAACACTGCACCCATTGCGTATTATATAGAAAATCATGCAGTGATTGTTCTGAATAATCTGTATACAGATAATCTTTAATCGCCTGCGCTATAATTGCGCACCCAAGTGCCTTATAGCATTTAATCGGAACTGTTTCTTCCATAATAAAAAAAGGAGGAATGACTTCCCATTCCTCCCGGTCTACTTGAGTAGACTTAACCTTTCAGTTCATACGCAATGGTTGAGCCACGCTTTGTTTTTACCATATCGTGAACGGAAATAGTCAGCTTTCCATCAAGCAAAGCACTCAGCATGGCCGGTGTCTGCTCAATAGTCTTGAACTGCTCATATGCTCTCTTCGGCATGTTCACAAGACAGGTGTCAGTCACAATGACCGTCTGCATTTCTCCGGTGAACTTGTTCACGGTGAAGAAGAACCCACGGCACGGAATATCCGTGTTTACAAAATCCCGCAGTTTCTTAAACTCCATTCCCTCAGTGTCCACATCCTCCATGACAGTACGCTTTTTGTTCAGACTTTCAAACATTTTTCTTTTCCTCCTTTTCTGTTTTCTTGTCTTTATCGAAAAGTAATGCCCTTACTTTTGATGTAAAATTTGCCAGTAGAAATATATCGTCGATGTCAAAATCGTTGTTAAATATCACAGTATCACACGCCTTGTTAAAATCCACCTTGGTTATAGTGATAGGTCTCAGCGTTTCCTTACTACCTACCCCGGCATATGCCCCAAGTGCTTCCTCAGGATCCCGATACTTCTCAACCTCCTCGTTATCGCCCTCAATGGTGATAATAACCGGTTTGAATCCGATGCTTTCCATTTCAGATAGAAACTGTTCAAGTTCATTCCTGTTCATTCTCTTTCCATTCTCCTTTTTCCATTCTGTAAAATCTCGGCTGATGATAATGCCCACTCGCTCGGCACATACGGCACACCATAATAAACACTCTCAGTGCTAACAGTTTATCGGCACATAGCACCTGTCTTCTCCTAAACCCTATGGAGTAACACACCTTGTACAAATCCATTTTTTATCCTCGCTTTCATATGGTGGGAAGTGAGTTTCCTCACTTCCCGTTACTTCTCAGAAGTATGTTTCTGTCAGTGACCGGATGAATATTTCAAGCCGCGCTTCATCGTCTTCATCCAATACTCCAAGACGCGCCATACTTGCAACGATTGCAAGGGATGTCAACCGGATGTCAGACATCCATGTGCTGAACTCTTCTGTTGTGATGTCCTGTTTTCTCCATTCACGGTATGCCTTGACTACCTGTTCGCGTACTGCTGTTCTAATGGCTACTGCTATAACTGCTTTCATGTCTGTTCTTTCCTTTCCTTTCCTGTGTTGTTATGTGGTCTACTTGAGTGGACGTTGGGAAGTAAGGGAAGGGAAGTTCCCTTCCCTGTATTTCCTTAACCGTTATACTTTTTGCACCATGTCTTGAACTGCTTTTCAAATACCGCTACCGGAACAGATACCGTTTCACCGCGGAACTCAATTACAACCACTTTCACCGCGCCTTCGAGTTCTGTTTCCGCTGTCTGAGGATTTTCCGGTTCATCGTCTTTCATCGCTTTATCCTTTTTGGATGTCTTACGACCGGAACCGAGGAACTCACTTTTTGCTTCCTGTAATGCGCTGTCTGTGCTTGTATCCTTTCCGGTTTCCTTTGCCCATTCACGGAACTCGATTTCCTTGTCCTTGAGACTTGCGTAAATGCTTGCGCGCTTTACTGTCATGTTGTTGTTCTTGATGAAATCGGGAGACTTTGCCTTGTACTCAAGTGCTTTTCTGTAAACCGATACAGACTGCTTGGAAACATTGAGGAAGTCATAGAGTTCCGTAATGCTGGCGAAATCGTCTTCATAGCACTTGGAATCGATAATAGCGATAACGTGTTCCGCTACTGTCCATCCGTTCTTATTGATTCCGGTCTGTGCCTTTGCGAGTGCTTGAACGTGTTTGTTAAGTTCGTCATTGAGGAATACCTGT
>Ga0247611_10007801_pt1 | contig 13317 bp, 12 predicted proteins | sample 177DNAGHGhighgp2_FD_192422 | JGI IMG/M metagenome (GOLD analysis project Ga0247611, IMG submission 192422) | Sheep rumen microbial communities from Palmerston North, Manawatu-Wanganui, New Zealand - 1770 DNA GHGhigh gp2 | ecosystem: Host-associated > Mammals > Digestive system > Stomach > Rumen... | reverse complement strand
CAATGCGCGAGGTCGTGCCCCCAAGTCATGGCCTCGCGCTTGTCATGAATGATAAGCAACTAGATGTTGGCACTTTTTTATTTGGCAATGTGGTTGAAATGGGGTAATTTTGCGCCACATATTCCATGCGACTGATACCTGTTAACCAATTATGATAGCTTAATAAAGATCATCAATGAAAAAGACGATTTTGTTATTGTCGATGGCCGTACTGATGTCGGCATCGGCCCCTGCTGCCCAGGTGACAGCGACCCAAGCCCTCAACATTGCGCAGCGGTTTGTTCATCAGGGAACCGCTCGGTTCCATTCAGGAAAAGACGCGGCCTTGAAGCTGGCGCACCAGGGGTGTTCTGCCGTCGATGGCAAGCCCGACTACTATGTCTTTAACCGTGGTACCGATGGCGGCTTTATCGTCGTGAGCGGTGAGGACCGGGTGCAGGCGGTGTGCGGCTACTGTGACCAGGGCTCGTTTGACTATGAGAAACTGCCCAGCAACGTCAAGTGGTGGTTCAGTGAGTACCAGCGCCAGATGCAGTACCTGCGTGAACATCCCGAAGTCGAGGCTTCCCCCCGTGTGACACTGAGCAATGGCGTGGGGCCGCTGATGACCACCCAGTGGGATCAGACCCGCCCCTTCAACGACATGTGCCCCGTGGCACCGGCGGCCAGCGACAAGTACCTCATCTATGGGGGCAGGGCCTGTACGGGTTGTGCAGCGGCAGCCATGGCACAAATCATGAAGTATCACCAGTGGCCCAAGAGGGGTACAGGCTCCTACAGCTATGAGTGCACCGTCAAGTACAACGACCCAGAAACCGGCGCGACGGTCAATGACGTCTTCACGTTGAGCGCCGACCTCTCACAGTCGGTTTATCAGTGGGACTTGATGAAGGACCAGTACCTGTATAAGGACAAGAACAACTACGGTTATTTTGATGAAAACATGCACATCTACATCAAGATCATTGATGAGCATGGTGACACGGTGCCCGATGTCGACAATATCCACGGCAATGCGGTAGCCAAACTGATGAGTGACATCGGCGTTACCTTGAAGATGCAGTATGCGAGCTGCGACTTTGGCAGCGGTGCGTTCATCAGCAATGTGTATAAGTCGTTCAGGGACTATTTTGATTATTCGGTCAATTACTACGAGCGCGACAGCTGGTTTGGGAACTGGGATGACTTGATGCGCAATGAGCTTGATGCGGGGCGTCCCATTTATTATGCCGGCAAGGGAAGCGGTTCGCATGCCTTTGTCATCGACGGCTATGACACCGAGGGGCGTTTCCACCTCAACTGGGGGTGGGGTGGTGACTACAATGGCTTTTTTGAGACCTTGTCACTCAACCCGGGCAACCATAGCTATAACACCGAGCACAGGGTGGTCTTCTGCACGCCCAACAAGCCCGCGGTGCTGTACTACGATGTCGATCAGGATGGTGTCATCACCATTGCCGATGTGGCCGAACTGATTGATCTCATCTTGGCTGAAGGCATCCTGTACTACACTGGAGAGCGGGCCGGAATCCAGGACGTTACCGATCTGGTTGACTACTTGTTGTCCAGGTAGTGCATTTTTGCACGGTTGCACCCGCTCGATCAAGTGCTCTAATGGCGGTGACGGATGTTATTCGTCACCGTCAGCCACCTCACACTGGCACATCTCGCGATACTCCTGCCAGTCTGGGTCCTCCTCGGCTTCAAAGTTGAGCGGCAGCAGGGGAAATGGTGCCATGACCTCGTTGAACTTGCGCTGGAAGATGTGTAGGCTGCGGGTGTAAAATACCCAATTGCGTTGCCCGTCGCCGGTGTAGATGCCGGTCATGACGGCAACCGGGTCGCGGTTGAAGCAGTCGTTGAGGGCATCGGTGACCTCTTCCATGACCTTGCTGTCGGCATACAGGGGTAGTCCCCTGGCGTCGCACTCGTCGTAGGGCCATGTCACCTCAACCCGATAGCGGTATAGACCCGTGGCAATGACTTGATCCATGCCACGGTGACCGGTAACGAGGATGAGCCTGCCATTCTCTCCCTGGGCAGGCGACGTCCACCAGTCGTCACTGATGATAAGCTTGGCCATTCCCTGGGGATTAGGGATAGGAGAAGGTTACCGTTTCGCTCTTGAGCACCCTGTCCTGACCCTGACCCCGCTCGGCAAACACGCGATAGGTTGCCTTGACGGTGACATTTTTGCCATAGGCATTCTTGCTCAGGCGATCCTTGAAATCATCCAGCTTCTCAAGAAATTTCTTCTTGAAGGGCTCATATTTGGAAAGGGCTTGCGTGTCATACTTGGTAAACTCTGACGCTGCCCCAGTTGAGTACTCGTAGGGCAGGTCATAATACACCTCGTTGTCGTCTAGCCACGCTTTGATATCATCTGTCAGGGGAATAGGACCTACATAGGTTGCCGCATCCAGCTCGGCCGAGATGGTATAGGAAATGTACTTTACATGAGGGGGCTCGGGACTCCTGTCACATTCCATCGACATGAGTGACAGCGCAAGACACGCTAGCAATACTGATAACTTCTTGAAGGATTTCATTATTCTATAGGGTTTGATTGGTTTTGCAAAATTAATGCTTTTTTTGCTTTTAATCGTTATAATCTGTAAAAAAATGACAAAAAAAAGAGCAAAAAGCATTTTTTAAAACATCATACAAGGTGTCCTCGCGACTATGCATGAGTTGCTATCCCGTGAACAGTTTCAGAAATCGGTAACTATTCAGCAAATCATCTGCCGAAAAATCTCACGCTAAGTCGCAAAGATGCTAAAATTTTGATTATAAACGACTTATGATTATTGACTTGCTGTCGATTATTGGCGGTAGTTATGAATAACTACTCTTGAAATGGCCACAATCAATCATCATATTAAATTGATAATAAATGACTTAGTGACTTAGCGCCTTAGCGTGGGGCTCTATTCGCTGAACAGTTTCAGGAATCGCTTGAATTGTGAAAATATGTGAATAGCGGACAAAAAACATCAAGATTTGCGCTACTTAACCACTTTTTGTGTAATTTTGCGGCCACTGCAATGTGATGCTTGTGCATCATCGTTGTATTGAATCACTGATTAAGAAATGAATAAGACACTATTGATACTCGCTGTATTGGGGTTGTTGACCTTGTTCACATCGGCTTATTATTCGGCTCCAGCCGATAGCCGCATAGGTTACAAGGCACCGGCGCTGGTGCTGGGCGACAAGAACAATGACTTGTCACCGTTGCAGCAGCAACGAGGTGAGAAGGTGCTCCTGTCATTCTGGTCATCAGATGACCCCGAGTCGCGCCTCGACAATCTGCGTTATGACCGCCTGGTGCGTGGCATGGATGATGGCGTGGTGCATGTGTCGGTCAACCTTGACCGCAGCGAGAGCGTCTATAATGCAGTACTGACGGTTGATGAACTTGACCGTTCGACTCACTATCACTCGTCGGCCGAGGTTCAAGAATCGATTATCAAGAGCTGGCGTCTTGAGGACGGTTACCATTCATTCCTGCTGGATGAAGCCGGCAAGATCATAGCCATTGACCCTGACCGGTCCACCTTGTCATCCCTTCACTGAGCAGGGGTTCCTGCATTCACTTTACAGAATCATCTGCAGCAATGCGGCGTCACGATAGGTGGTGCCGCGCTTGATCCATGACTGGATGATACCCACTTCCCGATAACCGTAGTCCCTGAACAACTTCAGGCACGCGTCGTTATCCACAGCGATGAACACATATAGCTGCCGCAGCCCCAGATGCTCGCGGGCGTAGGCCGTGAGCCGTTGCAGCGCCTCACGTCCCAGTCCCTTGCCACGATGCTCCCGGGCAATCAACAAGCCCAGCTCGGCGCGGTTGTTGAGTGGATCAAAGTTGAGGAAATCGACAGTACCCACGGGTGTTCCATCGGCCGTGAGGGTGATCATCAAGCGCAACTGCCGCTGTGAGTAGATGTCACCGGTGTAAGCTTCAAGATAGTCCCACAAGGCCTTGCGGGAATAGGGTGCCGGGGTGTCGCTGGCAGTCCACACCGCGCTGTCGTTCTCCCACCTGTACAGGGTGTCAAGGTCGGTGGGTTCTAGTGGCCTGAGGGTCACAGTCTGGTTTTGCAGCAATTGGCTCATGACATCTTGGGTGAAATGATGATACTGTGGCGGTCGGCAAAGATGTGAAATGCCAAGCGGTCCTTGTGGCCGTGGACGCGGATGTAGTCCACAATCTGTTCATAGCTGTGACAGCCGTCATCAATCAGCACATTGTAATTGCCTGAAGAGGGCAGGCTGTCGCAGTAATTGCTGATGGCAGCTCGGCTAGCCACCTGGGACGCCTTGTCGCTGATGATGACCCAGGGCCATGACTCACTGGCGGCAGCAGGCCGCTTGGGCAGCACGCGCTTGACGAGACGCCGGGCCATTGCCATGCTGGCGCGGACGACTACACCCAACTTCACGATGGGGTAGAAGATGACGTTGAAGCGTGGAAAGTGCTTGCGGTAGAAAATCAGCATCGCGTCATAGAATACCCTCACATACCGCATCGAGTCCTTGTGGGTGCTCTCGCCCTTGTAGTGCACCATGGGGGTGGGCAGGAACCAGTTCTGATAGCCCGCCTGGACGATACGGTAGCTCAGGTCGATGTCCTCACCGTACATGAAGAAGTCCTCGTCAAATCCTCCCAGTTGCTGCAGCACGGCCGTGCGGCACAGCATGTAGGCCCCTGACAGGATGTCGATGCATTGCGGCTCCATGTCACTCAGGTAGCGCAGGTGATACTTGGCAAACCACGGCGACTGCGGGAACAGTTTGGACAGTCCAAAGATCTTGCAGAACGACACCCATGGGGTGGGGAAGGCGCGTTTGCTCTCGGGCAGAAAGACGCCGTTGCCGTCCATCATGCGGGCACCAATGGCTCCGCACTTGGGGTGTGATTCCATCCATGCGATGCCATCATGCAGGCATCGCCGGGTGATGATGGTGTCGGGGTTGAGAATGAGGGTGTACTGGCCGCGGGCCTGCATGATGGCCTGATTGTTGGCGCGGGCAAACCCCACGTTTTCCTGATTCTCGATAAAGGTGACCTGTGGATGAAGCTCGCGAGAGAACGAGATGCTATCGTCGCCCGACAGGTTATCGACAACAATCACCTCGCCAGTCAATCCCCGCATGGCCTCTTCCACCGACCGCAGTGTTTGCTCCAGCAGGTACTTGACGCGGTAATTGACGATTACAACAGTAAGATTCATCATTGCTCCTGGAAAATATTACTGGTTGGGAATCGGGCGATAGGACAAGGCGGCTCCAATGGCAGTGCGGTAGCGGGCATGCTCGGGGATATGGAACTTGACGCCATACAAGGTTTCCATCATCGGGAAGACGAGACCGCATTCAGGCAGCTGGGTCAAGTTGCCGATGAGCACAAAGTCCTTGATGCCGTCCCCAACCTGTGACAGCACGGCGCACGACCCAATGGTTTCCAGCACCATGCAGATGATGCCCTTGGCAATGTCGCTGGTCGTGGCGTTGCTGCTCAATACCTTGCCGAACAGTGACGCTGTGGCATACATGGGCAAGCCCTCGATATCGCGCTTGCTGATGTCCTTGATCAGCAGATTGATGTGTGAAATGTCGCCATGGGCGGCCATGTCAACGACCTCTGCCACGTTGTTGGTCTTGAGCAGCAGGTGTGACAGGCCCTGCAGCGTGCCGCCGCCCATCGAGATGCCGCCGATGTGCCTGATGGCATCCCCATCGACGCGCACCAGTGTGGTGCCGGTGCCCATCGATACCACAACCAGTTGTTGCAGCCCGCTGTCAAAGCGTGCGCCGAGGCCGTCGGCCTGGAACTCGTCCACATGGGAGGTGGGGAGGTCATAGATGGGAGTGTCCACCTCGCTGGCCCCCACGCCAGTGAGCATCACGTGCTCGATGTCATCAAGGGCGATGCCATTGTCATGGGTGTACTTGCCAAAGGCACCAAACAGTGACGCGATGGGGTCACTGCCCGTGATGCTGATGGGCCCCCTGATGCGGATGCCGTTTTCAACGCCCACAATCTTGGTGGTGCTTCCTCCCACGTCGATGCCAATCACTAATCCCATATTCAGTATACTATCATTTATCGTTATCTTCAATTTCTTGCCCCACGACTAATTGCAGCTTGGGTCGCTGGGCAGGTTCAGCCACAAGCGGTAGCGGTCACCAAATCGGGCCACCGCATTGCGCCACTGGTCATCGTCCCCCTCTCCCATCATCAGGTCACGGCTGGCATCATGGAGCACAGCCCAGTCATGCCGCTTGAGTTCACTGGCAATCTGGTCTTTTTCCCAGCCGCTGTAACCCACAATGAACTTGATGTGCCCCTGGACGGGAGCCCCCAGCTCCACATATCGCTTGATGGCGTCAAAGTTGCCACCCAGCCACACTCCGTCGCCCAGGTTGACAGACTCGGGAATGACCTGTGGCCCCAGTGTGTGCAGGTAAAAAAGCAGTTCAGGAGCCACGGGACCACCCAGGTACAGGGGTATCTCCTCAACACTCTCGATGTCGGGCATGATGTCGCGCAGGTTGTAGCCCGTGTAATGGTTCACTACAACCCCCATGGCTCCCTGGCCCTCGTCAGGGTCCACGATGAGCACCAGCGAGCGCTTGAAGAAGAAGTCGCCCACTGTGGGCTTGGCCACCAGCAGCGATCCACGGCGGGGCTGTGGCTGCTCGTCGTTAAGGTGATAGATGTCCTGATCCCAGTCGTTCATGTCGCAAAAATAGTAAAAAATGTATTACACCGTGGAGTTTGTTTCAATAAATCGCGAGATTTAACGTTATAAGATATGAACTGAATCATACCGATAGCAATGAAAGTGATGAAATTTGGCGGCACCTCGGTAGGCAGTATCGAGAGCCTGCGCAACCTCAAGGAGATAGTTCTAGCCCAGGATCGGCCGGTGATTGTGGTCGTTTCGGCAATGGGCGGTTTCACCAATCAGCTGCTGGCCATGTGCGAGCAGGCACAGCAACGTGACATCTCGTGCCTGGATACGCTCGAGGCGGCGCGTCAGCGCCACCACGAGGCCATCGATGGCGTTGTCATCGAGGCGATGCGTGACCAGGTGCATGCCACCATCGACCGCTTCATCGACGAGAGCCTCAAGCCCTATTATCTGGCACTGGCCACCAATCCCCACATGCCGGTTGACGAGATAGAACGCGTGTGTGACGCCATTGTGGCCCACGGCGAGATCTTGTCATCGGCGATAGTGACGGGAATGTTTGACGATGGCGTGCCGCACCTGTCGCTCAACTTCATGCGCACCGTGGCCGATGGCCGCGGCCGTGTCCTTGACTGGGATGAGACGGGCAGGCTGGTCAAGGATGATTTTGCCGATCTGACCGAAGGTGTCCATGTGGCCCAAGGCTTTATCTCGCGAGACAAGCAATCGGGCGATGTGACCAACCTGGGTCGCGGTGGCAGCGACTATACTGCTGCCATCCTGGCCTCGCTGCTGGATGCCCAGGCTCTGGAGATATGGACCGACGTTGACGGCTTCATGACCGCCGACCCCCGCACTCATCCTGACGCCACCGTCATCCCGCAGATGACCTATGCTCAGGCTCAGGAAATGTGCGATGCGGGGGCCAAGGTGATTTATCCGCCCACCATCGCTCCCGTGGCCATGAAGCGCATCCCCGTGTGGGTCAAGAACACCTTCAATCCCGCCGCACCAGGAACTGTGATTGTAAACTAGATGCGCTATTACAGCACCCATAACAGGCAACACTGGGCATCACTCGAGCAGGTGGTGACCACGGGACTTGCTCCCGATGGCGGATTGTATATGCCCGAGTGCCTGCCGCGGCTGCCCAAGGCGTTCTTGCGCAACCTGGCTGCCATGTCATTGCAGGAGCTGGCCTATGCCGTTGCATCCTATGCCCTCAAGGGGGATGTCCCTGCCGATGTGCTGCATGATGTGGTGTATGATGCCTTCAACTTCGATATCCCGCTGGTCAAGACTGTCGGGGGACGCTATGTCCTGGAGCTCTTTCACGGTCCCACGATGGCCTTCAAGGACGTGGGCACACGATTCATGGCGCGGTTGCTCAACTCTTATCGCTCGCTGCATCCTGGGACCAGCACCCTCAATGTGCTGGTGCCCACGAGTGGTGACACGGGCAGTGCGGTGGCCAACAGTTTCTGGCACATGCCAGGCGTCAACGTGTTTGTCCTCTATCCACGTGGTGCCGTCAACAAGATACAGAAGTCACAGTTTGCGGCCCTGGGCGGCAACGTGACGGCCATCGAGGTCAACGGCTCGTTTGACGACTGCAAGCAGCTGGTCGAGGAGGCCTTTATGGACGCCGAGCTCAACGCGGCCATGCGCTTGACGAGCGCCATGTCCATCAACTATGCGCGCATCATACCCCAGATGGTGTATTACTTCTGGGCCTATGCGCAACTGTTGCGCCGCCATGAGGACTGTGATCAACTGGTGTTTTTTGTGCCGTGCTCCAATCTGGGCAATCTGGCCAGTGGATTGATGGCTCAGGCAATGGGCTTGCCGGTGAAGCGCTTTGTCAGCGTCGAGAATCAGAACAACATCTTCTATCACTATGTGAAATCGGGCGTTTTCACGCCCAAACCCACTCAATACAGCATTGCCCCGGCACTGGATGCCGGATGTCCCAACAACTTTGGGCGCATTGTGGCCTTGCTGGGCAGCCATGAGAACATCTGCCGTCATGTGCATGCCTACAGCTACGATGACAACCAGATTATAGAAACCATCCGTCAGACCTATCACGACGAGGACTATCTGCTGGATCCGCACACTGCCGTCGCTTACCGTGCCGTGGATGAGGATTTGCAGCCTGGCGAGACTCCCATAGTCCTGTCCACGGCCCATCCTGCCAAGCTCAAGACCCTCATGGAGCGCATCATCGAGGAGCCGCTGATACTGCCGGCTCAGCTGGCACGTTTTGCCAGCAGCGATTTCCACGTGACACGGATGCCCAATGGTTTCACCGCCTTCAAGCACCTGCTTCTCTATACCGCAACTCATCGGCCTTGAGTCTAGTGACAGGTTGACCGAGCAAACTATTCAACGTGTAACAACTCAGACTAAGCTGTAAAGTCGCTAAGATGTCTATTAAACAAGAACTTAGCGTCTTTCCGCCATAGCGTGAGGTTTATTGACTGGATAGATGCAGATAGACTTGTGATGAAATATACGTCAAGTCATCCGTAAGGATGGGTTACAGCAGGAAGAACAGTGAGACACCGACGACCGAGATCAGGGCACCCAGGATGCTCTTGGCGGTGATGGGCTGCTTGAACAGCCACCAGGCGGGCAGGATGATGATGATGGGGGTCAATGCCATGAGCGTGCTGGCGATGCCTGCGGCGGTGTACTGCACGGCAAGCAGTGAGGCGCCCACGCCGACAAACGGACCGAAAATCGTTGTCGCAACGGCTGCAATCAGGCCCTTGCGGTCGTGCATGCCTCGCTGCAACGGCTTGAAACCCTCGCGGAAGGCCATCAACAGGGCAAAGCCGATAGTTCCTGCGATGCAGCGGAAGAAATTGGCATGGAACGGCAGCATCCATCCTGCCAGGTCGGTCGTGAGAGAGGATTCATAATGGTTCATGCCTATCTTGCTCAGCACCAGGCCCACACCCTGGCACACCGCAGCGCCGATGGCAAACAACACCCCCTTGAGCGGCAGCTTCAACGACAGCTTGTGATGGTCGCCACGGCCCAGCACGCTAATGGCGATGCCCGACAGCGTGACCAGCATGGCCAGCATGGCAGTGGGGCGGATCTCCTGACCCAGCGTCAGCCACGCCATGACGGCAGCCGTGATGGGAGCCAGGGTCATGAACAGTTGGCCAAACTTGGAACCGATGATGATGTAGCACTGGAACAGGCAGAAGTCGCCGATCACATAGCCTACAATGCCCGACAGTATCATCCACAGGTAGGCCTCGTTGCTGGCCTGAGCAGGCAGCGGAGTGCCCGTCAACAACCAGAACATGATGCCCGAGAAGATGAGAGTTATCACCATGCGCATCAAGTTCAACGTCAGGTTGCCCATGCGTTTACTCCCAAATTCACTCAACAGTGCCGTCGCCGTCCACGAGAACGCTACCCCTATCGAAATCAGTTCACCAACGTATTGCATGGCCGCAAAGGTACAAATTAGTGAATAGTTAACAGTGAATAGTTAACAGTTTTTTTCTCTTTGTGTCATGTTTTTCTTTTTTTGCTGTCTGTTAAAAACTGATGACTGACAACTGAAAACTGAAAACTATTTAGTACCTTTGCAGTTTAATAGATGTCGTTTTTCTCGTTGATTTAATTCAATGGGCTGAATGATAATTGATTAATTGAATATTAGAAGAGATAATTTTTCAGATTACAGTTAACTGATAACGATTATCGATTTAACGATTAACTGCTTACAGGGATATGAGCGAAAAGACTACTGGAAAGACTAAGAACAAGCATCGCGGCCTGGTGCGCAAGATGTGGACGGTGTTTACCATCTTTGTGGCACTGCTGGTGCTCTTGTTTGTGTTGATTTACAATGGTGTGATTGGCTACATGCCGCCCATCGACCAGCTGAAGAACCCCACCGACAAGTTCGCATCGACCATCTACAGTGCCGATGGCGTGGAGATGGGACGCTATTACCGCAGCCGCAGCAACCGCATCTATGTGGACTTTGACGAGATGTCGCCCTACCTGACCGATGCGCTCATTGCCACCGAGGACTCGCGCTTTGATGAGCACTCGGGCATCGATGTCAAGGCCATTGGCCGCGCCATCATCAAGCGCATCATCATGGGGCAGAAGAGCGCTGGCGGTGGCAGCACCATTACCCAGCAGCTGGCCAAGCAGCTTTATTCGCCCGAGTCGCACAACATCTTTGAGCGCGCGTTGAAGAAACCCGTGGAGTGGGTTATCGCCGTCAAGCTTGAGCGCTATTACACCAAGGATGAAATCATCAAGATGTACTTCAACCAGTTTGACTTCTTGAACAATGCGGTGGGCATCAAGATGGCCAGTGAGGTCTATTTTGACAAGGATCCCAAGGACTTGAACATCCAGGAGGCCGCGACGCTGGTGGGCATGTGCAAGAACCCGTCCTACTACAATCCCGTGCGCCACCCCGAGCGCACCCGTCAGCGCCGCAATGTGGTGTTTGAGCAGATGGTCAAGTCGGGCTACTTGACCGACGCCGAGTGCGAGCAGCTCAAGGCACTGCCGCTGGTCGTTAAGTTCAAGAAGCTTGACCACAACGACGGGCCGGCACCTTACTTCCGTGAGGAGCTGCGCCGCGTGATGAGTGCCAAGAAGCCCAACCGCAAGGACTATCCGTCATGGAACCAGCAGGCCTTTATCGACGACTCGGTGGCATGGGCTGTCAACCCGCTCTATGGCTGGTGCAACAAGAATACCAAGCCCGATGGCACCCACTACGACATCTATACCGATGGCCTCAAGATCTACACCACCATCGACTCTCGCATGCAGGAGTATGCCGAGAAGGCCGTTCACAAGCACATGAGCAAGACCTTGCAGCCTGCATTCCTGCGTGAGCGTGGCGGCACCAAGAATCCTTATACCAACAACAAGCAGGAGCTTTCCAGCGCGGGCAAGCAGGCACTCATCAATGCTGCAATCCGACACAGCGAGCGTTATCGCGTTCTCAAGAATCAGGGCTTGAGCGATGCCCAGATCATGGATAACTTCAAGAAGCCGGTGCAGATGCATCTGTTCAACTACGAGGGTGGCTTTGACGCCCAGATGACTCCCCTTGATTCATTATTATATACCAAGTCGTTCTTGCGCTGCGCCATGATGTCGATGGATCCTGTCACGGGCTATGTGAAGGCCTATGTGGGCGGTCCCAACTTCCGCTTCTTCAAGTATGATATGGTATCGACAGGACGTCGCCAGATCGGTTCAACGGTAAAGCCATTTGTCTATTCCCAGGCCATCGAGTTCGGTGGATTGACGCCCTGCTCGACCCGTCCTGGCGGCGCACCCAACATCATCTGGAACAACGAGGTGTATAATCCTGCCAACGAGGGCAGCGGCGGTGCCATGTCGCTCAAGCAGGCGTTGACCTACTCCAAGAACTGGATCTCGGCAGGCTTCATGCGTGGCACGCGCGAGAACTGGATTGAGCGCAACGGATATTACACCATGACCCCCGATGAGCTGGCTAGATGGATGCACAGCTTTGGCATCACCAGCTATCTTGACCCGGTGCCCGCCTTGAGTCTGGGCTCTTGTGAGGTTACCCTGCGTGAAATGGTGGCCGCCTATTCGGCATTTGCCAACGGCGGCATGCGTGTCGAGCCGGTGTATGTGTCACGCATCACCGACAACCGTGGCAATGTGCTTGCCGAGTTCACGGGTAGCCAGACCGAGATTATGAGCGAGGACACCTACCTGAAGATGCTCTCGATGCTGCTCGAGGTAGTGGATAGCGGTACAGGCGCCAGGCTGCGTTACGCCTACGGCATCACGGCCGACATGGGTGGCAAGACCGGTACCACCAACTTCCACAGCGACGGCTGGTTCATGGGCTTTACTCCCGAGCTGGTGACCGGTGTGTGGGTTGGCGGTGAGGAACGCTACATCCACTTCAACAGCATGGCCATGGGACAAGGTGCCGAGGCCGCATTGCCTATCCTGGGCTACTTCATGAAGTGGCTCTATGACGACAAGTCGCTGCCCTACAAGCAGAGCACCAAGTTTGAATTCCCCAAGAACTTCAACGCCTGCGGCGACGAGCTGGGCGGCTACTACGGCAGTGGTGGCGGTTGGCACGGCGGCGGTGGCGGCGGCGGTGACGCGGGTGCCGATGGCGGTGGCGGCGGCAACGACGATGCCACCGAAGGACTCTTCGATTAAACAAGAAAAGGCGGAACCCACGGGTTCAGCCTTTTCTTGTTAATCGAGATAATAGATAATAGATTCAAGTTTCTGAAGTGATAAACACTTCAAAACTTGAAGATTAGGGATTAGAGAGTAGTGAGTAGTGAAGAAAATTTTTCAAATCTTATTGGTTTTATCAGTTCGCTGGCGATGCATCATGCATCCCTAATCTCTAATCCCTAATCGCTACTCCTCAAGTTTTTAAAGTGGCGCAGCTACTTTAGAAACTTGAATAATAGATAATATTCTCTTTTATCTCTCACTGCTTCTGTTGTGCAGCAGTGAGGGTGTTCTTCATCAGAGAGCAGATGGTCATGGGGCCGACGCCACCGGGAACAGGAGTGATGTAGGAGCACTTGGGGGCCACCTCGTCAAACTT
>Ga0247611_10007800_pt1 | contig 13318 bp, 20 predicted proteins | sample 177DNAGHGhighgp2_FD_192422 | JGI IMG/M metagenome (GOLD analysis project Ga0247611, IMG submission 192422) | Sheep rumen microbial communities from Palmerston North, Manawatu-Wanganui, New Zealand - 1770 DNA GHGhigh gp2 | ecosystem: Host-associated > Mammals > Digestive system > Stomach > Rumen... | reverse complement strand
AAAGTAGCAAGGGGGGAAGGGGTGACATCCCTGTTTTTGGTTTCTGCCGGTTTATACCCTAGTATGCATCCGCGCCGGTCTATACCTTCCCATACCAAAAGCACCCGGTGTCAGTGATATGCCATCGGGTGCCATTGATATGTTATATCTGATTATGCTATTTTCGTGTACACGATGCTGATCTTGGTTAAGGTAACACCAGCCATACCGGGCGTATATACCTGAATATATCCACTATCTTTCTTGGTGTTTAATGCTATCTGATATGTTCCATCATCCCAACCGGATGCGCTTATGCATTCATTAACACCCATCTGTGATATATCGATAGCATTAATCCAATCATCAATCAACCTGATGGAAAGTGAAGTGAATGTTTTTTCATACAGATTCGAACCATCAATCCACTTTCCAATAACGTGTTCAGTAGTGGAATAGCTGGATGATCCACCACCCCCGCCACCTTCGGAATTTTCAGCCAGATCGGAACATCCGCGCTTCAGTACATCAACAATACTTCTGCTGTTTTCCTGGCAATGACCAAGTGAAGATGCAAGATTAAGAAAAGCTTCTTTCAAAGAATTAGACATAATTAATTCCCCCTTTAAACGTGAACACCTTCAAGACACATCTGCCTGATTCGGTTCATTTCATTTTCTGTTGCACCCGATATGGATGACAAATCTATACTTTCACATACGCACAAATCGGTGCATTCACCTAATTTCGTGTCGATATATGATGTATATCCAACAACTTCCTGATAGGAATCAGGTTCAGCACTGATCGGTCTGGTGATCCTGATGTAAGGCTGAAGGATTGAACAATATCCTGCATTGGCGCTGATGGTTCCTTTAGTGGTCACAGAAGGTTTAAAACCACCACCGGCAACATCTGATCCAAGTGATATGCCAACACCGGCGATTCCACTTTTAAGACCAGATGTTCCGGCATTGATAAGCGATCCGATCATATTACCATACTGAACCTGTGACAGCGGTATATTGATCGCACAGTTTCCCTGATATGAATGCTGGCTATACTGTGAATAGGTTCTTCCGTCAGGTGTTTCAACCGTCTTATTGCAATTCACATTTGCAACACACATTCCGGTGAAGAAGTCTATTGTGTAGTCCACAGTTATTGTACCATTCATCACTTCGGCTGTGTCAATATCAACGCATCCGATAAAGGGAAGATACAGTTCAATCTGGCTGTGTGAATAATCAAGGAATGATCCCCAGTTTTCATATACATTAATTGTTCCGAATGATATGGTCTTAAACTGTTTGGTGAGTGGCAATCCTGTTGCCGTTGTACCAAGATGACCATCTTCAATATTTCCGGGTGAACATTCCCATCTGCCTAATTTGATAGTTCTGCTTGATCCGAAAATCGGCTGTGTGGGGAATACGTTCAAGCTGACAATGTAATCAAGCGGATTCATCAGCATTCCTGTGATAAGTGTTTGCAAATTTTCACCCCACAAGCAAGCACCAATTCCGGCAAGGTTTTCAGGTGTGATATCATAAGCCTTTATCATTCCCGATCCGATCGCCGAAGCTGATGATTCATCAGGTGCATCGGGATTATTAAGTACATCGGTGGTATATGCAGGATTCTTGCTGTGTTCGGTAGCATTATGCCCTTGCCCGCCGATACCCGATCCAGGACGGTATTTTGTGCCTGTGGGTCTGTAACCTGCTTTACCGGGAATGTGAAGGTGTTCAATGAGCCAATCGGAATAAGCCCAGTTTACAATGAACATCGGCTTATGATAATAATAATCGTTGGGATTGCTATTCCATCCAAGGAAACCGATATATTCATCATCGCCAACAGTAGCGTGCGCAAGATAGCATTCGGAATAATATCCACCGCCGTTATTATTACATATAGCTGTGGCATCAACAAACATTCCATCGAACATCATAAAATCGAATTTGGTGAATCCGATTCCTGTGATCCGTTCGGATAATCTTATCCCACGCGGTTTAGTAGGATCGCAACGAAGATTCACAGAATCCACATTTGTGGTGATGATGGTGCGCATACTGGTAGCATCATCAATGCTGATCCCAAGTTCATCATATCTGTGGGTATCATCAGACCAGGAAGCATTCCATGTGCCTGACTGGGTGAATGCCTGTGTATTGAAAGCATTCCACTGACGTTCACCAAGTTCAATCAGCGTACACCATACGCTATTTCCGTTAAAGGAAAATTCAACTTCTTTCAAATTATCAGCCATTTATCATCCCCCCAGTACAGTCAGGATATAACAGTTATTGTTTCCCCTGAAGTGATTTTCAGGAAACTTCTTCACGGCGCTGATGGTACGCGCTTCCACAGGTATCTTCGGATCGGGAAGATACAGATCCCAATGCCAAGGATTCCTACTGATGACGGCAGGACATGAAAGGATCTGATCCCTGAAGGACATAAGCGGATCGGAAACACATTCGAATGTGATGGTGTTTCCTGTTCCCCCGACAGGCTTCGCAAAATAATATCTTCCGAATTCCGGGATGTGCATATAATTGAAGCCATCCAGGGAAGCACCACCCGACACATAAACCACAGGATTCTCAACATCGACAGGTGCCTTGAATTCACAAGAAAGTGTGGTTCCGGCTGACAGATTCTTCGTCAGATAGTCAGCGCCGGATGAATTTACATATAATGTACACGAATATGCCATATCAATCACCTATTAAAAGAAGCTGTTTGCAGATATCTTCGAAGATCATAGACATAAACTTATAATGATTGTTCCAGAAGTCTGTGAACACCCTTGCGATATCACCAGCGGTCTGAACACCGATGTTTCCCTTCCTGGTAAGTGTCCAAGCGTCATTTTCGGAAATGTCGACGCGCTGACCTTCGGTATCTGAATGACCGCCAACAGTATCAGAGCGCTGACCGACAACATCCTGTGATTCAAGCTGTGGGCTGTTCGAATTGAATGGTGCCACATTATGCGAATCCGTATGTGAACCGATGGTGTCCGTTCTGGAACCTATCTGATCGACCTGTTCGCCCTTGGTGAATGTGTTCTTCTGCTTGCCGGTAGTTTCCGACATATCATAGTTATAATCAAAGGGCATTTGCTCATCCGTAGCTACGAAGATGCGATACATTTCAGCATATTTCTTCTGATTGAATGTAAGGATAGCAAGAACATCGGCTTTGAAGTTTGCAAGGCTGTTTTCCTGAAGGAAGTCGAAGTATTCAAAATCAGCATACTTCCTTGCAAATTCGCGGTCGTATTCTGATATTGCAACTTCATATGAATTCGTCCACCAGGTGAAGCCTGTGTCAATCGGAAGCAGACTTGTCTGATCCGGAAGTGCTTTGTAAAAGTCCACTATCTTCATTATCAGAATCCCCCTTTATAAATTCATTCACATAATCAAGATTTTCATTGAGTTCAACAGACCAGGAAGTTCCGAAGCGCTTGTTTACACGATCAAAGCCTTCTTTCCTTGCATTCAGCATATCATCAAGGTTTATCAGCATTGAAGGAGTTCCGGCATTGATCTCATCGGTGACGGTGTTGGATTTCTTATCCAGCCCGGTCTTAACACCGATATCCGAAAGGAAGGATGCAAGGATTCTTTCCCTGACATTCCATATTTCATCCGATGAAAGTGCGGTGTTCATATGCGCGCCGGCATACTGGATTCCCATATTACCGATATCGGTCACAACATCATACTGACCATTGAACAGCTTTCCGATGTAGTCCTTGATGGATTTCTTCTGTTTGGTGGTACTTGCGATAGGTACACCGTTCGCGGATCTTGCATTCACATTTGTGTGAATATAGGTAACTTCGGTGTGCGCCAGGATGATCGCGTAGTGGTGGATCAGATCGAAAAGCGGATTGCGAAGCGTGTTATTGTCTACGACAATGACATCCTTTCCGACCTTCAGGTTTCCTGACCACACAGGGCATCTGCAAGAATAAAAGGGAAGTTCATCGCGGTACTTTCCGATTCCATTGGGAAGCCCCCAAAATGCTGTCAGTTCCGTTTCACCATTATAGCGAAGCGGTGCGATGCCAACGTGTCCCTGGATCATCAGCCTTATTTCCACTTCCTTGGGTGGAATAGGATCTGTCTTTTCCTTGAATAAGCGCATAACCCTTGAAAAGAGTTCATCGCGCCAATAAAAATAAAAGGCTGAATATGTGCTGTTTTCCCTTGCATATTGGCTGATGTCAATGCCTGTCCAGTCCAGCCAAGTATTTAAATACATATCGATTCCCCCTTATAATCCGTTCAAGTGGTGCGCTCTGATTATGGATGCATAATCATTCTTTGAATAATCAATGTCAACGTGTCCGGCAATGCCCGGAACATTACCCCCCGATGTGGCTTGCCACATCCCCCAGGATTTAACGAATTTCGGTTCGCTTCCGTACCTGGCAACCCATTTATCATATCGATTCAACTGATCGATATATAATCTGTCTTTGAATCCGCTGATGTCCGAAGCGTAGATTCCTGCATAATATCCGCATGATTCAATGTAAGCACAGAAGGAATTGACCGCATCGGTGTTTCCCTGCTTATTGGATGAATCAGGCGCTTCGAAGTCCATATAAAGCGGATAGTCAAGAACACAATCTTTGATGATGGAAACAAAACGCATTGCATCAGCAAGCCCATCAGCGGAAGATTTACAATTCTTTCCGACAAAATAATAAGCGCCTATGTGAAGCCCGGATTGTGTCGCTTTGACGTAGTTATCAAAGAAGCGCTTATCAGTATAGAATCCGGCATCCGAACCCCCAGCCTTCAATATGACATATTGGATTCCCGATGCCTTAACCTTCTGAAAGTCAATATTCCCTTGCCAGCTTGAAACATCTATTCCGCGAATCATATTTATCCTTCATCCATCTTATCAACAAGCTTCTGTATCACAAGCGTGTTATTGTTGATCGCTTCGGTCATCCCGGCGATTTCTTCTTTGTGGTTTGCCTGGATTTCCTTGATGTCGTTGCGGTAATTATCGTTTACCTTTGCGAAGAAATAAGCCATTCCGCAACAAGCCACAATAGGGAATCCAAGTGTTCCGATAAGCGTTGCGATTGTCTGAATGTCCATATTATATCCCCCACTTTAAGATGTCACCATCTTTTAATGAATTCATTGTCAGCCCTGAATATGACAGGATCGCATATATCATATATCCTTTGCCGGTCAAAAGCTTCGATATCTTTTCAAGATCATCCCCGGTGTGGTAGATATAAACGGCTTCAGGAACTTCAACAACCTTCTTTTTTCTTGCCATAATGTTCACCTTCAAAAAAGGGCTGGACATCCGAAAAGAACATCCAGCCCAAGCTTCAAATTAATCAGCGATGTAGAACACCCATCCATTAGCGTGAGGATCAACAGCATATCCAACATCAGCCTGTTCACCGTGTGAAACGCTTCTGTTCCTGGGATTAGGAAGTTCCCAGGTGTCGCGCTCACCGAAGTAAGCCTTGACATTCTCTTCATCACGGATGAAAGCGATGATGCCGGTGCCGGTGACGGTCACAGGCTTGGGATCTGTAGGATCAGCATCGTTCTTGACATCGAAGTTATCGATCTTAATGGAAGAGCAATCAGCAAAAGCAAAAGTCTTGCCGGGTGTCTGCCAATAAGGAACTTCGTTGTACTTATCCAGAGATACAAGCTCTTCATGGAAGGCATTCGATCTCAGGTAGAACTTGGAAGCATTCGCGAAGTCGGTAAGGATCTCAGTGACACACTTGCTGTCGGGTGTGAAAGTGGTATATCCGGCAACATTGAAAGTCTTGGAAGGCTTACGCATATAGCTTCTGATCTCACTGATCTTCTTATTACAGAATGCAAGGAAGTCAACATTCTTGAGCGCGGTGCTGACGGTAAGTGAAACGCCGGTGCTTTCCTGGTTGTAAACCTGAAGAAGGTTGGTAGACTTTCCGTTTTCGATAGCTTCAGCGATAGCGGTGGAAACAGCAAGGTTCTCAACAGCTTCAACTTCGATATTGTAGCTGTTTTCGATGGTCATATAGATCGCATCGATAAATGCCATCATTGAAGTTTCATTAAGGAATGCTTCCTTGATCTGCTTGGTGGGTCTGACGATCTCAATCGCCCAGGTTCCACGCTTTCCGAAGATCTTGGTGGTGATGTTTACAGTGGTGGTGATTCCGTAAGGATCAGCCTGGGTGATGGTAGGCGGATTCTGTCCATCGGAAAGTGACCACACAGGATTGGAAACGGCATCAGGGATTTCAGCATATACCTTCTGGACATATGCACCGAACTCCTGAAGATCAGCAAGGACGCGTCTTTCATTTCTTTCGTACAGACGTACAAATTCCACCGTCTTTGCAATCCTGCAAGCCAGTGCGCCGAAAAAAGAATCAAGCTTCTGTGCTTCTGCAAGGCTTCTTCCCAGATCCACAAAAGAAGTGGTATCCCTTGCGGTAAGGTTGTTGCTTCCAAGTACATCGGCAACAGCGCCGTTTACTATGGAATAAATCTGTGTAACATTACTCATTGTTTCCCCCTTCCGGCTGTCCTTCAGCCGAATCGTTTGGCGGTACTTCCGGCACCGATGTCTTTACATCTTCACTCGGCACTGATGCCATCACATCATCACCCGGCTTTTTATCCATAGCCTTTGCTTCGGCTTCTGTCGGCTTGAAAGTATCGACAGCGGATTCAACGGATGCCACTGGTGTGGGCTGTGCAGGAAATACCTTGTCATAAGCATCAAAATCGAATCTCATATATTCCCCTTTCTGTGGAAAATGAATTAAGGTGCATTAAGTAACTTCCACTTAACACACCTTAAATATATAAACTTAATATCTTTTTGTCAATATCACAGATCCATCTGTTCCAGGATGCCATTGAAGTCTGTCGCGGTAAGATTATCAGAATAACATACACGTTCTGTCGCAAGACATTCCTGAATGTATCCTTCCGGGATATTGTCCTTGAAATATCTGGAAGTGAATATGTCCGTACTGAATTTATCCGTGATCTTCCTGTCGATCTTGTGACCGTTTGCCTTCCTGGGATAAACATATACCAGCCTTGTGCCATCTTCATCATCGAAAAGAAGTTCCACCACAAAGCCAAAATTTTGATATTCGATGACAAGATCATAAAGAAGTTCATAATCAATATGATCCTTGGGAAGCCTTGGATAATTCTTTACATCCCATTCACCGCTGACAATGGTCTTTGCATTCTGCCCGAAGAATCCCTGCCCGGTGCCTTTAATGTGTCCACCGAATTCCACCGCGATCAGTACATCTTTGCCCTTATTTTCCATATCCTTCATATGATACAGATCAATGGTTCCCTGCTTCATTTTCGGGATATTATTAAGTGACCATTCAACGTGATACGGCACTATTCTGCTGACGGAATTGCCCAGCATCAGAACCCTTCCGGGATGATCTCTGAATATGGTCGTTCGAAGTCTGAACAGAAGAAGCGGTTCATCATCCAGGTACACACCATCGGTGATGTATTCTTCATAAAGAATGAATGTGCAATTAAGGAATACCCTTGATTTATATCTTTGCCACTCATTCAGATCGCCATAATATCCGATGACATCAGACTTTTCAATTTCACCGGCTTCATTTGTTCTGGTGAAATAATAGCTTCCTGATCTTGCAACAATATCTTCCCATTCGCCATTAGTAAGTTCGGATATCGGCATATCATCAAAATATTCTGTTGCGATGTTCTGATTGATATCAGATTGCCATCGGCGAAGGAAGAAGAATCTTTCCCCTGCTTTCCAGCGCTCAATACATTCAAGCTTTCCTTGGTAAGACTTACCGGCACAGTTCTGACCGAATACCAGCATATAATCGGCGCCGGTTTCAAATATCGCTTTGCGGTTCCAATAATCACGTTTCTTCACTTTATTCACTCACCACCTTTCACCGGTCACAAACTTATAGATCATAATTATTAAATGTTCAATACTGATACCAAGTGACATACACGCTATACAAACGGCTATCATTCAATCACTTCCTTTCATCAGCGCCGATAAGATATAAAATCTTGTTAGCAAGTATCTTGGATGCTATTTCATCTTCCGTATATTCCCCTTTTGAATTATACGCTTGAATGAATATATCTTTTATTTCTTCACGGGGAATGGTTATTACATAACATAATCTTCGAACATCTTTGTCTAATGTCATTCAATCACTTCCTTCCCATAGCATAATCAACGAGTTCTTCAATATCATCATACCATACACCGCGAAGATGGTTTTCATATGTTTCGCTGATGCTCTGGTTTGATATTCTTCCCAGGATATCATCATAGGATGAATCCATTGATATCTTATATCCGTTCGGTCTTAAATTAACACCACGGCGCTGGTGTGATACATATCCATCCGGGAAAGTGATGTCAGGCTGGTTGTCAAAATAAGTATGCATCAGCTTGTGAACATCGGGTTCATCCTTATCAAATATGAATCCATCCCGGAAGTTATCAAGGTTATCATTAAGGCAAGTGACAGCATCCTTATTCACACCGCTGATGGTAAGATGCAACCTGCCATCGGATTTCCATCTTTCACAGTAGCACTTCGCATGAAGTGTCTTGAACTGTGTCCATTCTTCTTCTGTTGTCAGGTGTCCAAGGAATGATTGCTTTCCCTTCTTGTTCTTCGGTCTGGTCTTTTCAAAATCAAGACCACGTTCAGCGCATACCTTCCGAAGCCTGTCATCAAGAGAATTATTATAATCTGTAAAATCGATATTTATATTTGTGAATATGGAATCCGTATCGGCATAAATAACGTGCTTATCATAAGGGATAATAAGGTCATTCCATAACCTGGTTCGGCTTCCATTTGATATCCAAACACCCCAGTCATAATTAAGGAAATATCTTTTATCTTTGAAGCGCCGAAGCTTTGCCAGATGTTCAATCACCTGTTCTTCGGTTATGCGTTTAATATGCCAATCATTATCTTCTTCAGACCATACGATTTCAGATTGAAGAAGGGCTGTCACGCACATACCATACAGACCATTGACATATGTTTTTGCCAGCGCTTTCTTCTTATCATCGATCCCGGCGAACAAGGTTTTATTCGCAAATAGCTCAAGAACATATTCCACGAATTTCTTCGGAAGATAGTCCTTCTTTGCTTCCCACATTTCAAGCACTTCAAGATCTTTCCAGGAATAAGCCTGTTTTATTATTTGCCAATCCTGTTCCGTACACCAGATATCACATACATCCGCTTTCATTACCCTTCCATTGTCCAGCGTAGGATTTACACATTCACAATGTGAATATGGAATATAAGTGTTCTGAAGTTCTGACCGAAGCCCACGAAAAACAAGATGCATCTTGAATGCGTGATCTTCGAACATTGAGTCATCCGGCATCACCTTATCCCAGCAAGCCCAAGTTGTGCAAGGCGCTTTACAAACTGCCATTTCAAAGGGATAACTTGATGTATAATCATAATGTCCGCCGTGTTTCCCATCATCGTTGTAAATGATCCTGTTCACAAATACCCTGTTCGGATGACAATATCCCCCTGCATAGACATACATCGATGTCTTATACATATATGGATTTTCGGGAACAAGTCCGTGGATCTCATTCACATATGCTTTATCGTTCAAAAGCATATCCTTCACAACAAGCCTGATCTTGCCGGTGCTGGTCATCGGAAGCTTCCAAACAGATTCATAGGTTACAAGTTCTTCCTTCAATCCGTGATACATAACTTCCAGATCGCGCTGACCATAGGCAAGTTCTTCATCCGTAAGTGGTGTTAAAGGCGTACGCATCTGATTATAATCAAGGAATCCGACAAGCTTGGGAATGCCAAGATTATTCCCCCAATCTTCAAGGCTCATATTCTCAAGCGCCAGCGTACAACAGAATTCAATGTTCGGATATTCTTCACAGGATGCCCGGATCGGCTTGTGCGTATTCTTTGCGAATACTTTGTTCCAGGTAAGTCCATCCATAAAGTGCCATTCGAAAGCTTCATTATGAATAAATATCCGCACTTTCATATTCGGCGGAAAGTCATCCAGAAGATCATAAAAACCATCAATATCGCGCCCATAATAATATGTATCATTTATTCCGAATTGCCACAGGTAACATATTGCACCTGCATTGATTCCGCACCAATAATCAGGATCTTCGCCGGGCTTATAAAGGAATGGTTTTTTGTCTATGTCATAAAAGAATGATGTGGTTTCAATATCGAATGTGAAAATATCTTCACAAAAAATCCGCTTATTATCTGCTTCCCCTTTCTTGTGTGATACCTGGGTGCGGATAGTAAACGGATAATTTTGTAATTCATTCGTGTACAGTTCCATGCGTGCGCATCTTTCTGGTTGTCTTAACCTTTATGTTCGAAGAAGATTTCTGCTTCTTCCGTTTGGTGCTTGGAATGTGCTTTGTCTGTGTCTGTTTCTTAACCCCTGCTGATTGCTGTTCCTGATAATCTTCCCACGCTTGATTGAATTTATTTACAAGCTGATCTGTGGTTAATCCTTTGCCTTTACTATCAGCATATACTTTATTGAGAATGTCGGACATCGCTTTAAGTCTTGTTTTTGAATCACCGCCCTGACGAATCTGTGATGTTCCCTTTTCAAGAAGTGTTCGGTAAGTATATTGCAATTTCACATCTTCAACAGACTTAACGAAGTTTATGAATTTCTTATATTCTTCATATCCCTTCTTACTGACATTCCCTTTTTCGGTGATGAACTGTGACCAATACGGATCATCCTTCCGATTCCTGATGAATGTCTGATATCGGGATTTATTTTCTTTCCAGTCAATGCTTTGCGCATAGCCGGATTCAGTATCAAGGGATGCAAAATCACGAAGCTGGTAAGCATATTCACGCATTTCTTCCTTGGTCATATTTGAAGTGGATCTTCGAACCCTTCCACCCCTTCCGGTGATCCCTTCAGCCGATTCCCGGAAGGCTCTGGAAGTATCTTCAAGATCTACGGAATCAAGCCTTTCCTGTGCTTCCCTTGACATATCAAATATATATCCACGAAGTTCACGCGTTGTCATATCGTGAATATTCCGCGCATTTGAATAATCTTGTCTAGCCATAATGAACCCCCGATAAGTTTGGGCTGGTTTTTAAGCCAGCCCATTGAAAGGATGAAAAATGTATGCAACCGAATCAGATGGAAGCAAAATCCACCAGATAGGTGTTGTTGCCTGCCTTGGTTTCATAAGGGCGGATGTTGGTAAGCTTCAGCTTGCCGGCAAGTACCTGGTCAAGTGCTTCCTGGTTGTCGCGGATCGTCTTGAACTGATCCGTGTACTGGGAAGGCATTGAAATCTTCTTTCCGTCAGCGATGACAACAACCCATTCGCCCTTCTTCCCCTTGTTGATGAAGAATCCATCAACAATGATTTCCTTACCGACATAATCGGACAGCTTAACATCGGGAAGATCCTTGGTGCTGATACCTTCACGGACAGTTTTCTTGGATGTGGAATTAAGTGATGAAAAATCAAACATAAGAGTTCCTTTCCCCGCAACTAAATGCGGATAAACATTGTTAAATGCATCTTATGATGCGAATGTGCGGAAGGGATTCGAACCCTTTTCCGGGGTCTTGGGTGTTCCCTCGGAAGTTCCAACACGCACACCTTCATATTAGTCAACAATGGCATTTTCGTCAATGCTGAAATATGTATTATCAATGGACATATACGGTATACCAAGATCCCGATGATAATGCCCGGCGCGGAAGTAATATGTCTGATAAGGGATGCACATCATATCGGTGTTATAAAAGGTGATCGCATTCTTGACCGCTACGGCGATGCCGATATCATAATCAATGCATTCATCAATTGCAAATTGGTCTTTCTCATAGATAACACCGGCGATGGTGTCCGGGTACTTTTCAGGGTTCATCCACCTGTTCAGAATTACTGTCGCGATCGCTTCCTGGCATTCATTTGATTCCCCACGACCTTCTGACGCAACACATTTGCAGATAAGTTCGAATTCGGATTCGGTGATAGTCCTGAATTCCTGGTTATGATCCAGGATCATGCATTCTTCTTTAATTATATTATCCCTTTCATAAATGATCGGATTCATTGTCAGCAACACGGAAAGCGCCAGCGCGCCCATTATCTTATTCATAGATCATCCTTCCTTGAAACAGCTATTAATGAAATAATAAGTGCCATTACTGAAGATACAAGTGCAAGTATTGATAATGCTATTGTCATATCATTTCCTTTCCGACATCCGGGATTCCCATCTGTCAATCACATCAGAAACACGATCATCCTTGAAGTCCTTCCTTGTCTTATAAAAAGGACAGGGCTTTCCTTCGATCTTGGATGTCAGAACGTGACACTTTCCGAAACAATTACCGAAGCATTCCTTCGCCTGACAACTAAAATATTTATCTGCCATCAAAACACCTTCCCTTCATACTTCTTCTGGAATTCCAGCGCCTTCTTTACGCGTTCTTCATACTGAAGAAATGGATTCACATCAATTAACTGATTCTTGCCATCTGCTTTGTAATAGGCTTTACCTTCTTTGTTGAAGTAGATCCTTCGAAAGCTTCCGGCGATGTTCCCGGTGTACTCATTCTGAACACGCACATACGCGAACAGGTATCCATCGCATCTGACTATTTCATTTGACCATATCATTCTTCATCCCCCATTTCTTCAACGACTATTTCTTCTTCAATGTCTATATCATACAGATCTTGAATCTCGCGCATCACGAATTGACTGAATTCATAAATTGCCATCGCCAGTTCTTCATTGGATCTGAATCCATCAGGATAATGTTCATTCATCCAATCCTTAAAGATTGCATTAAGCATCTGATTGCTTTGCATACCTACCAGCATTCTGTTCATCCCCTTTCATCTAATTGTTCTTGATACCATTCAACACACTGATCGTACTGATCGTCGGTCTGTCTTGAATTGTACATTATCTTTGCTTCTACAAATGAAATATTGTAATACCTTGCGATTGAATTAATAATAAAGAATATTGTCATCCTGATCCCCTTTCTGTGCTTTGCACATTCTTATAATATCAAATATTTTAAAAATGTGGTAATAGGTATTACCTATAACTAGTTATAGCTTCACCCTATAACGAAGTGGCAGATCCTGGCATATCACTGACACCGGGTGCTTTTGGTATGGGAAGGTATAGACCGGCGCGGATGCATACTAGGGTATAAACCGGCAGAAACCAAAAACAGGGATGTCACCCCTTCCCCCCTTGCTACTTT
>Ga0247611_10007799_pt1 | contig 13319 bp, 17 predicted proteins | sample 177DNAGHGhighgp2_FD_192422 | JGI IMG/M metagenome (GOLD analysis project Ga0247611, IMG submission 192422) | Sheep rumen microbial communities from Palmerston North, Manawatu-Wanganui, New Zealand - 1770 DNA GHGhigh gp2 | ecosystem: Host-associated > Mammals > Digestive system > Stomach > Rumen... | reverse complement strand
CACTCGAAATGATTCCTATAATACCATTACTTTTTGCAGTACTAGCAAAACCAAATGCTCCAGCCAATGGCGCTAATACACCAAATTTTTGAATAATAGTATCAAGTATATTTACAATACTTGTTCCACCATCGATAACATCTTTGATTAATTCTGGTTGAAAAATATCTGCAGTTAAATGCTGAGTAGCATTTCTAAATTTCGTAATACGTGCTTCAATAGTATTTAACTTCGCTTCATTATTTGCAATTGCAGTTCCTTCATCTTCGGCAATTGTTTGAAGAACCTTTTCCGCTTGAGAGAAATTATCAAGTAACGCAGCCACCTGGTTTGCACGAACCTTACCAGCAAGAGTTTCAAGTAACTACGCTCTCTATATATCATCAAGGTCGTCCCAAACAGCAGCGATACCCTTCATGATGTCATACGTCTATTTAAACGTAGTTTCATCCTTCATGATATCGAAGCCTTTTGTTAGACCTTTAACCTGAGCTCTCAGCTTCGAAGTAGAAGAGGCCATACCCTCTGTATCTTCGCCCATCTCCTGAAGCTCAGTTTTTGCACCACGAATTCTCAGAGAGAGAACCTGAAGTGCGCTTCCGCTTTTTTCAGCATTCTGTGTAACTTCTGCCATCGCTGTTGCTAAAGCGACGTTCTGTTCAAACGTATTGTTTGCAACGGCCATTGCAGAAGCCGAACGCTTTAATGCATTACCGATGTCGGCAGCGGTAACAGCATAATTATTTGAAACTGCAATTAAAGCATCAGTAACATCTATTGCTTGGTCTGCCTGAAAATCATATGCCTTCATAATAGACACAAGGTCTTCTGTGGCTTCAGCATCGCTAGACATACCATCAGCAATATTTTTATAAATCATCGAAACCTCTGCAAGTTCAGAGGCTTCTTTAATGTTATATCCAAGATGTTCCCATTGTGCTGCAGCATTAATAACTTGCGCTGCGGTTGAACCAACTGAATCAGCAACTTCAAAAGATTTCTTTCTAAACTCCTCAAGAGAGGTAGTTGAATCATTAGATATACGACTTAACTCAACAAATGCAGAATCAAGCTCTTTAACATTATTAACCGCACTTTTTAAAGCACCGATAGCATAACGAACCTACGCAAACGTCATAGCATATTGCGCAAGATTTATAGCTCTACGCTTTAATCCAGCACCAAAAGACTCAAAAAATGTTGTAGCTTGTTTTGTACCAGCAGATACAGAATATAATTCACCAGTTGTTTTATTTAATGTTAAATTTAGTTTTTCAACTGTTCCATCGAAATCAAGAATCTCAGCCCGATATTTCTGTATATTGCCAACAGACTTTCCGTCAAATAACTCAAAACTTTTTGCGCCTTGCCGAGAAACATATCTTTGAAGACCAGCTTCAATATCGTGTCGAGAATAATAACTTGACTAGTCACTGTCGTTTAAATATGAACCATATCTGCGATCTCGAATATCCGACCATTTTTTAGATAGTTTATCAGAAACTGTAGAATAATTATGAGCTATTGTTTTTAATGTTGTATCAAGTTGACCAGATTTATCATCAACTTTTGATAACGATTGGTACAACATATTATAAGCCTGTACAGCACGATCTAACTCATTAAGCTCTAAATCTGTAAGACCAACAGTATCACGCTTTTCTTGAAAATTAATCATGCGATACTGGACATCTAATATATCCTGTAATTTCGCAGAATATGGATTATCAGTAGATAAAGTTCTGCCTTTAATCTTATCAAGCTCAGCCTGAGCCAAATCTTTTGCAGATTGTTCGATGCGTCTACGTATTGCAAGTTGGTCTGCAAGCACGCCATTTTGATCTTCGTAAACTTTAATTAAGCTTTCTTGTTTCGATCTCTCCTCATTTATATCATAAAGCTGAGCTTTTTCTTTAGAAGATAACAATCCTTCTTCTGCAAGAGCAGAAAGTCTACGATACTTATATTCATTTTGATAATTATTAAAATAGTTATAAGCCTTTACAGCCTTATCTTTTTCAGATTGTCCACTTAACTAATCAGACCTACTTCTTGATTCACGTTCAAGCTGTATCTTTTTGTCAACAACATCTTTTTCAATTCTTTCGATATCTGCAATTAATGTATCAAATTGTTTTTGTACTTCAGCCTAAACAGACTCCTAAGTTTTAAAATAATCCCCAACAGCATTAGCATACTTATACCATTGAGACTCAAGAGATATCAAATTTTTTCTTGGAACTTCTTTAAGTAAACCTTTTTCATCAAGACCTGTATATGTTAGATATTTATCTGCATTACTAGAAAGCCAACTAATAGCATCTAAAACATCTTTATCTCTAGTGTCTACAATACTCTGCTGTTTATTTTTAAGCTTTGAAGGAGCAATTGTATCTCTAGCTTTGGCAATAGTGGCATCTACATTTTTAAATTGTTTCCGTAAATCATCAGAAACATGTTCAACATTTTGAAAATAAGAGTGTACAATTGCGTAATGTTCGCCCCACTCTTTATTTGCAAGTTTTAAAGTATTTACAGAATCAGGAGATAGGAGACCTGCTTTTTTAAACGCATTATCCGTAAAATGTGCATCAGCATTTTTAGAAAGATAACGCATCGAATCTGCAACTAATTTTTCTTTTTCAGCTTGTGAACCTTTTGCGTGATAAGATGAAGCATTTTTAAAAGCTTTATCTGCAATTGCATCAAGTTTATCTATTGTGAGAAGAAGATCATCATCGCTAAGAAGAGCAGAAATATCACCAACAGCTCTACCTAAATTGATAATGATTTGCATATCTTTAACGCAATCTTCTTTTGCTCTTAACAAAGCTTGATATGCATTATTTATTTCTTCTCTACCATTAATAATATCTTGATTATCTGAATTTCCAATAGTATTTAATGTCTCATTTATTTCACGATTTTGATGAACATAATTTTTATAATTCTTTAAATTAAATTTTCCGGTTGTAATATCATGTCCGCCACTATAATAACCCCAAAGTCCACGCCTTGCGTTATTAATTCTTCGAAATAATTCTCTTTCATCGTCTGACCAATCGTCTGAAGAATTAATTGAAGTGCTTGGGATATTTGGCCCGCCCGGGCCTCTACCACCAGATTCGAAGCTATTATCAGATTTAAGTTTCTATTTTAATACCTTCTGTTCTTTTTCTACAGCATCAACAACTTTATTCTGAGCTAATACCTGTTCTTGTGCCTGCTCAGTCGTTTCTTGCTGTACTTTTAAATTATCTTTTGATACTTTTAATTCTTGTTCTTTTGAAACATTTACTTCTTGCTGGGCTTCATTTTTAAGAAGTGTAGCCTGTTTTTTGATTTCTGCATCTCTAGCTTTTTGGTCTGCTATAAAAACGCTCGCACTTTTTTTTGCACTATACGCACTACTATTTATAAAAGCTTTTGTTTTTGATTTTTTATCATCAGCTCTTTCAGACTCATTAATCCTTACACGTTTTTCAGCTTCTAAAAAAGCATTTTTCGCACGTTGTGCTTCAGCATTTTTTTGAGCCTGTTCTTTAGCAATTCTCTCAGCTTCGGCTTGTTGTTCGGCTTCCTTTGCTGCTTTCTCATTGGCTGCAGCTTGAATTTCAGATTCTTTTGCTGACCTCTCTTGTGCAATAGATTGTTTTCTTATATTCTATAAAAGCTGTTGAATCTATTTTTGTGTAACGCCACCAATATTTAGATTAGAATTAAAACTACCACCTAATTGATTAATAAGAGATATTGCTTCTTGATATTGCCGATATAACAAATAAAACTCTCTTAGATCTTTTTCGCTACCAAAAGACCCCTAGCTTTTACGCAGTACATCTTCTGTATTACGAAGTTGATTCTATGCATAAACCGCATCGAATGATCCACGACCACGTACAGTCTCAGAATAACCAATCAGTTTTCTCGCATTGGCACTAACATCTTCATTTGTCCATTCGCTAATTGTTGCTTTTAGTGATTTTTGCTTTTTAGAGTTTCCTTTTTTTGCCTTCTACAGTCTTTCCTCTGCGACGGTTTCTTGATTAATTGCTTCAGTATTTTTCTTGTGTGCAGCAGCTTCGTCACCTTGTGATTTTATAATACTTTTTGATTCTTCTTTGAATTTAGCTTGAATCTTTGAGTATTTATTATAAGAGTCAACACATTGATCTATCTGTGATTTTAAACCTTTAAACTCAGTTTTATCTATCTCATGTTTCTGTTTAAAAGATAAATCAAATTCTTGTGATAAATCTACAAGCTCATCAAATTCATCTAAAAAACCTCTTAATTCACTTATAAAATCATGTATAGAATGATCGTCCCATGCAGGATGAACCTCTCTAGTAAAATACTGTAAACGATCAAATAAATATTCGACTCTTGCACTATACTCTTCAATTTCATCAAGAGAACCACTATCAACACGATTCTACAATACATTAATTCCATCACTAATACTTTTAGCACTAGAAATAAAATCTTGCTTTAATTTTTGTACATCACGCTAATTTTCTAGATACGCTTTTTTTAATGGGTCTGATGTGATTTTAATGTCGTCAAATATTTTATTTAACTTTTTAGTTTCACGAAGAAATAATGTGTGAAGCTCCTAGTTGATTCTTTTTAACTCATGTCTAACACTATTAGTATCAAGTTTAAAACGAGGAACAACATCTTCCTCTATTTCTAACTCTAATGAGTCAGTATCAATTTCATCAACTATTTGTTTTTCTACAGATTTTTTTGCGTTAGGCATATCCACAACATTTGGATTTGCTTTTATATTTACGTCAATTGTCGCATCAATTGGATGCTGCTGCATCTCAGCTTTTACTTTTTTCTAAATGGCATCAGTGTCAATACCTTCTGCGACTTTTTTTGCCATCCTATTAAAATCTAATGCCATTATTATACCTCTTATTCTTTATTAATCATCTATATTGCAGTGTTAACTATAACATCCTCATAGTATTTATCAATTAATTTACTCATTTTTGACCAAGCTTTAGCAGGATTTCCACTAGCACTACCAATTCCACTCAAACTTAAAGTTGCTTCCCACGGACGTCTCTCACCACCTCTAGCTACAATCCATGGAAAATTACTGTGTTTACCTACACTAAGTGCAAAAAGTGCAATTCCATTTTCGTCGAAATTGTCCTAACCAGTTACAGAATAATGCGGATGCATTAATTCCCCATTAATACAATCGCTAATATTTTCTGGCGTATGCAATTCTCCATCTGAAATGTTAAAATTAAAATCAAATGTTCGCATTAAATTATAATTAAATATTCGCTAATACTCTTGTGGCTCATACTATGCATAAAATTGTTCAACAATCTAACTGAACATATTTGTATATTCGTTTTCAATATCTGGAATAACTTCTTTAGCACTTTCAATTAAAGCATTATAAATAATTTTAGTTATATACTCTTGAATTATATCATCTATATTATTCATAGTAATTATTTATCTTGTGCCTGTAATGTATTGTAAATAGAATCAAATTTATCACTTACAATAAAATTATTAACACTATCATTAAATGTATTAATAATATTATCAATTCTTTTTGATATATCATCAATAATTGAAATTGTTGACGTCATACTATATTTAAGATCGTCAACGGTATCATAATATGTGCTTTCCCAAACACCTCTTTGGTCAAAGGTTAAAAAGTCCTTAAATCCATCGATAATATCTCTTGACATTAATTCATCATATATATCTGCAGAAACAGGCTGACCATCTACAATTCTATCAAACTCAATATCTGTAAATAACTCTACAAAATCTAAATCTTTAAACATTTCAAAGAGCTGTGTGTTTGGTCTATATTTATTATCAAAGATATGTGTTGCATCAACAGTTCTACGAGCAGCATTATTACGCTCAATAAACGGTACATACTTTCTCTTTAGATGTTTCTTCAAAAACTCCTTACGCTCATTGTCATCTGTAATCTTATCATACTGCTTAAGAAATGTATTTAACTTCATAACTATTATCTCCTTGTTTTCAAAAAAAATAGAAATAGTCGCCCACGCTATGACACGGGAGCGACCTGAATATTATTTATACCATGAAGCGCCAATTAATATAGCATCAGCTTCATCATCAGTTACGTCTGAATTATAAAGCTCCTTCACTTTATTTACAGATAACAATTTCAGTTCATCCCGTTTTAATCCTGGCTTTTGTATATCATGTTTTGTTCTCCATGAAGCAGGAGAGAGGCTTTCATATTTTATATTCATTTCAATGCACTTACCAATTATTGCTCCAAGGATTTCTGCAAGAGCAACCGTAACATGCGTATTTCTAAGAATCCTAACGTCCTCAAAAACGATTATGTTCGGTTTTTCATTTTCGATAAGTGTATATATTTTCTAAATCATATTTTTAATGCGCAGCTCTATGTCAGAACCACCGTCATCAATTACACCCTATTTAATAAGTTTGCCTTTCTTGAAAACGGCAAATCCGGTATGTCTCGTACTAGAATCGAGCGCCAGCAGTTTGAAATCCAATTTAAAACACCTCATCAAAATCATTCACTAGTTTATCAACGATTCCATAATTCAATTGGTCTTCGGTGCTTAGATACCAATCTTTAGACTTCTTGCGCCCAAACATTTTCGAATCGATTTTTGTACGCTCTAAAATATATTCACGCATTTTTGCAACTTGCGCCTTATAGAAATTTTGGCTCGCTTCCATTTGTTCAAAAGTACCTTCCATACCAGCAGAACCAGAGTGGATCATAGCTTGAGAATGTTTTAATGCATATCTCTTGTGTCCAGCAAGAAGCAGAAGAATACCGGCGCTCATTGCTGTACCCATATTAACAGTTATAATTGGGGTCTTACTCATCGCACACACATCAATAAATGTGAATGTTACAGCTAAATCTCCGCCATATGACATGATTGGTATAACTATCGGGATGCGATCTTGTGGTTCAATCCCATTGTCCTCCATATTAATTCTTAAAATTTCCTTAACAACATCCATTAATCGTTCATCAATTTCAAAATCCACAAAGAACACTCTATCTTTAGCGAGCCTGTAATACGCAAGCATTGTCGGATCTGGGATCATTAGGTTGGCATCTGGAGGCATAACCCCAACCTCTGGAAGTGACACAAATTCAACATCGTTTTTAATATCCATTTTATTCCTTTTCCTTCTTATTTTCTTCCCATAACCTATACAAATCAGCGGTTTCATCTCGGTCGAACACCATAACAACCATATCTCGATTTGTTTTAAAATTCTTGGTTATATAAATATCTTTTGGCAGCGCATCATTCTCTAAGTAAAACTACATCTGAGAAGGATTCACAACCCTAACACTTTTACCCGTATCATATGTCGCATTAAAAATGCGAGAGTATACAAGCTTTGGATTCATTCCTTTTTAATTCCTTCGTAAAAAAATTTGGCCAGGATTACTGTGCTTCATCCTGACCAAACACAGTTTCCTTATTACGGCGGCGCTTCTTAAGCGTAGACGCCTTTGGGGCTTCTACATCATCTATGTCTGCACGATTAATGAAATAGATATCATCGATAAACTTTTGGATAGACTCATTATAGCCGCTTCTTGGATAAGGATTTAACCGCTCTGCGGCTTCTTCTTTGGTGATTTCGTTTCGAGTATAAAGAATTACGGTAGAGTAGATGTCGTAATGCTCAAACGAATCAGTATACTTTTTCCAAGATGGAATGGATGAGTTTTCGCAAGTCGTGCATGTCTTAAATTGACGGCCACAGACAGGACAAATCTTATACTTTGCCAATTTTCTAATCCTCATAAAACATAAAAGGATGGGCTAATACCGTTAGCCCATCCTTAAAAAACTTAGTTACTCTGCGTAATCGTCGGTATCAAGGACGTAAATCTTATACAGAGACTTACCAGAGGTGCCACAGTATGCAGGCATGACTCGATAGGTAAACGGATGGGTCTCAGATCTTGCGAAGCTGATATCAAAAGCAGAGGACAGCTTAGCGTTCTCGCAGACGATTGCCAGAACAGTGACCTGGTTATCATCACACACGTTTCTGCACAGGACACGGACAACGATCTTGGAAGAGGTGGTAAACTTATTATCCAGAGACTCGAAGTACATACCAGACGTAGCGTTGAACTTATAGTCAACATAGATAGAGGTGCCATTCAGAGAGGTATCAAAGGTGAGCTCTTTGCCATTCAGGGAGAACTTAGCCTTCTCTGTACCAGAGGCAGCAGCGGCCTCGGTGCTCTGAACCATGTAGTCACCGTTCGTACCATCAGAGTTACGAACATAAACGTACTCAATTTCCTCACCAGTCGTGCCGACAGGAGTATGAGCAAGCGTCACCTTACCATCGGTAATGGTGAGAACCTCGATGATTTCCATGTCCTTAATATCGGAAGTAAGGATGTTATCATCAGCCGCAGACTGATAAGCAAGCAGCTCAAGGTTGGTGAAAGAAGAGTTACCGGAGAACTCAGCAGACTTAGCGGACTCAAGGATTGCAATCGGAGAGCCGGTAGCATCGGTAATCTCATCTTCCTGGGTAGTCACGTTGATCTAGAAGTCCTGAACTTCCGGGAGAGTAAAACGACGAAGGCCGGTCTATCTGTCATAGTCGGTAAGGTCGATAACACGGTCGATCATTAGATTCTTCAGAATCATTGTATATTATCCTCCATAATTAATTGTTGGGTATATCCCGATATATATTTGCTTGGTCGAGTATTGAACGGTTTTTACTATAATCCGCAAAACCACAATATAATCCATTCATTACTGCCGCAGCGGTCTTTAGCATTGGTAAACGATTTACTGTATTAAAAAACTCATATAACCCCACAGACTTCAATTCCTACTTATGATAAATACCAGATGTTACAAGGACTGAAAACATTGGAAGAAGAGCAGATTTATAGTCGTCGTCTTTGTGAAGTTCTCGCTTGCGGCGATCCTCTTCAATCAAAATATCACGAACGATTTTACTTTTTGTTCTCTCCGGTTTATTCTTGATATTGTGTAACATTCTTAGATATGTAGAAATATTAAGATGCACCATTTTATCAATTATTATCCCGCGCTCTTCATCTACCAAAAACAAATCATCATCCTTTTTATATACGTTCATCTTAGATAAGTCGATGTCGCCAAGAAGGATTCCCGTTTGTTCTTTGGTAAGATTCCGAGTCATATGAATAAAGTACTCAAAATCGCTGATCTTGCAATAATCAATTCCGCTGTCCCATAAAAGTGATTTAGCATCACTGGGAATTGATGTGAGGCAATGAACCATTGAATAATATTCACGTTCACCATAATCAATAATTTCACCCATCGTTGGTTGATGTATTATAATATCACCAACTTGGTAGTCATAGCCGAAATAAAGCTTCAGCTCATCAAATTCCAGTTTTAACTTCTCTGCCATTATGGCTTCCCAGGATAGTCGCTGCGAACTATATTCTGGACAAACTTCCCGTCGCGAACCCTATTATTCGGCGCGTGGATTTCAAACCATATATCACGCGACATAAACATAGAATCCGTTGAACCACCCTTGTCATCAATTTGTTTACACTGACATCCAAAGATATTTGTCCCGGCGAACATATCGGAAATGATAGCGCCAATCAAATCATGCCTTGGAATGCCGGTCAGCGTATCAATTGCTTCGGCGGGTGGAACGAGAATTAAAAAACGAAGATACTGGATTTTAATGGCATCAGGATTATAAGCGGCATAAGTTGTGTGGATTGTATCATACATTATCGTACTCCGATCTATATGCCGAGTCTATGGGTCGAGAATGTATGGTAATATATTTACACCATAATAATCAGCAGCAGTAGCATGTTGATCCTCAAACTCCGTGTTATTTAAAGCATAGAGCAGTTCTCTGCTGTTTAAAAGAACGTGTTTTATTTTTTCTTTATAATTAACATTCTCATGCTGAGTTATCTGTGTATATTGGCGGAGGTGCTCAATCTCATCTTTGTAAAATATCTTGCGCTCTGCAAGTGTCATGCAATCACCTCCAATTCAATAGAGCAAGTGTCCCCATCAGCGCGAACCTCCACACGAAGCTTCTCGCCAATGTAATCATAGTTTGTCATATGCAGCGTTACCTTATTATTGTCATACTCTGGTGTGAGTTGTCCGGTAATATCTTCATCACCGATATAACACTTCCATGTATAGTCGTGAACCTTTTCGGTGATGTTGATTCCATCCTCCATAACAGTTGCAATAAGGGATTTGCTGTATGGGCCAGAGCGAATGTTATACTGCCCTGATCCAGGAGTAATATTTACAATACTATGTTTTTCGTCAACCTGTTCTTTTGTTATGTTCTGCTTAGTATAATCGCAATACCAAAAACCATCGATAAACTTGTCTGTATCAGCATTGAAGCGATCCTGATAGAATGTAAGCTTATATAATCCAAATGGATGCACGGTAGACACTTTGGAACATTTCCAAACTATCGGCTCCGGCATATCATCACAGATTGCAAAGCGAGTGTCATAGAATATCGTTTGAGAATACTTGTTATTAGGGAGCCAACCAAGATCTTGATTCTCTACTATTGTTGTAACATTAGCTCTCCAGTTACCCTTTATGTTACTTATGAAATCGCTACATTCATAAGGTTAGAAAAAACTAACTTGCTATGATTTTCACCATAGAACTGACCATATCATTCGCCTTGGGTTTTTACCTTTAGGTGCCTGTCACTTCGGGAGGCTTCTCCCTACCAGCATTTCAGCTGATGGCCGATGAGGACGGTTTTATTCAAACCTTTCCTGCTGATTACCCAATTCTCAAACTTTTCAAACCATTCCATCTAAGCATATTTCATCTTTCTGTTTTGGTATTGAGGCTCTAAGGGCGTCCCAGCATTTCCGACAGGATACACTGCAATGTTTCCAAATGCAGCGAGCAGGTCATGTTTTGGACATGACTAACTGTTGTAACTGTTCTGTATTCTCGCCACACCCCACATGCTATAAAGCTTATCGTCTTTCACCCAGGTGTAACGATAATTGCATGGTAGGATGAGATAGTAAACATAAGACTCGGAGTATGTGCGGTCACATATTAACCATTTACGATACACATTCCTATTGTCTGGAATATCAATAAATAAACCAATTGGAAACTCTGCGTTCCTTCCGAACGACGTAGGGTAATAATCGAGTGGCCAAGTGTTTGAAAGTTTTCTTTCAACGCTCGGTCGGAACATTATATGAGATTCGTTTTGGTCTTTTGATAATGATGCTTTTGCGGTTAGATTATATCTAATATCAATTTTTGTTTTTGTGGTGTATTGCGAATATGTCATACCAGACGCAAGCTCTGGTTGATCGTCATGAAAATAATCATAGATGTAAGCAACTTTATCAGAACCATTTCGGCCCCATGTTGCTTCTAACACCATATCTGATTGAGATTCGTGCGCTTTTCCCTGGAGCCCATTCATTAGCAACGTCTTATTATTCGAAAGCGTTATCATCGACACCACCTCCAAATAATCTATCGAGAACCGAATGCGAATCAAGTATTAAGCGCCGGTATGCATCATGATTAAAATCTGATTTCAGCTACTCCATTCGAGCAGCTTCTATATAACTCATTAAGCTTATAAGTTCAGCTGGCTCACCCAGAAGCCCATTGAGTCCAGCCAGTGTTCTTTGAAGTTTATCAAAATATATAGGGAGCTTCGGGTCATCGTTCTCCTTGCTATACAAAAGCCGATGTACCTCTTTATGAAGAAATACAGACTCCTGTTTTAATTGCTCTGGAGTAAACCTAACTCCATATTTATCCTTCGACATATGAATTATGATATGTTCCATAATCCCTGATTAGTTTGGTATACCGGGCTTCCAAATCAGTAACCATTTCCTTTAAAGCAGATATATGATTTGCCTGACTATAATATGAAACTTCAGACTATCCAAACACCTGACTGGTATTTAATGCAGATGCATATTTTGGCTCAGCCCATTTAAGAGCAATACCAGTTGAAATTACATCTTTAATATATCCTTTATCTACAACATCAAATCCACTCTACCTTTTAAGTGAGAAACGAAACCTTTTAATTTCATCATCGACATCGAAAGAGGAGAGCAGTTTGATAAAGCGAGGATTAATTAAAATGGCATGAAGCCATTCCTACATCATATCAGCAGCGCTGGAATCAATCATCTATGCAAGGTCATAAGATTCAACCTTTGCAAAAAAAGAACTGTATATCTCATCGTATGTTAACTGTAACATTATTCACCTCACTTGAAGGCTAAGGTGTACAGCTCTGTTCCACAGATTTCATCAATGATTTTTATCTTCTGAATCGAGTCAAGAGTGCCCTTCTCAATCATATCAGTTGCGGTATCGCAAATCACAATGCGCATTGCAGGATTAAGTTTTTCAAGAGCTTTCTTAAGAGAGTTGGGATCTAATCCAATAATCTTCTCAGCATCAGCAAGGGATAGAATATCATAACCCTTATAAAGCGTATCAATATCACGCCATCTTGGCTCAGCTAAAAGTTTTGCGTCCTTAATCATAATGCAAGGACGATATAAAATTTGAGAATGAGACTGCTTCATAGAAAGCAGGTCTTCATATGAGACATCTCTAATATCTCCATTGTTCGCCCATTCATACATCTGATTGGACTTAGGACTCAAATAATAAAGAGTTCCGTTGACAAGAGATTCGCACGGAATAAGATCATATGGTTGATATTCTTTTTTTGTGTTTATCTCTGTAACATCAACGGGTTGTGCGGTATCAACCGCCGCCTTTTTCCTAGGCATTCCAGTTTATCCTCCTTTAATAAACGGGGTGGCATTTAAGCCACCCCATTAGAAATTATCATAATTAGACAATCTGATCCCAGACGCCAAACTTTCTACGAAGCAGAAGAGCAAAGCCCATCTTGCGCTGATACTCGTAGTCATAGGTCATATCCATATGCACAGCCTGATCATTGATTTCAGTAACAACACCATCACCTTCATCGACCATAGCCACAAGCTTAGTATCTGCGCTAACAGGAATGAACATAATCTGGTCGTCCTTGGCAAGCTTTGTAGTCAGGCTCTTATCGGTATAGCGGTTCGGAATCTCGACAAGCTTATAGCCTTGCCAAATTCCAAGCTTACCAGTCTGATTGCGCTCCTGCATCATCTCATTGGAAATCCACTGAGCAGGCGCAATTGCATACAGGTTGGCAAGAGCGGTCTTGGTACCCATAATAACAACCTCGGCGCCATC
>Ga0247611_10007798_pt1 | contig 13320 bp, 17 predicted proteins | sample 177DNAGHGhighgp2_FD_192422 | JGI IMG/M metagenome (GOLD analysis project Ga0247611, IMG submission 192422) | Sheep rumen microbial communities from Palmerston North, Manawatu-Wanganui, New Zealand - 1770 DNA GHGhigh gp2 | ecosystem: Host-associated > Mammals > Digestive system > Stomach > Rumen... | reverse complement strand
CCTTCTAAATAAACAAAAAAAAACTATGGCAATTATTAATATTTATGGGGAATTTAATAACGATACCCCTCAAGGTTATATAGCTCCTGCTTCCCAGATTAAAGATATCAGAATGGGAAAGAAACAGGATGAAATTAATAAGGAGTTTGAAAATAATACTCTTAATACTGCTTATCTCGTTTGTTCCACTTCCGGTTCTACTCAGGCCAAAACTATAGACCTCCCCGGTTTCATTCTTAGCACTAATATAAGACTGACTATAAAGATGGAACACGCACACACTAATACACAATACACCCCAACACTTAATATTGGTGGAACGGGTAGTCAAATAATAAAATATAACGGTCGCCCAGTTAGCTCGGAAAATACTTGGGGTGACGGTGAAATTCTGGATGTTATTTATGATGGAACACAATACCTGACAAGAACATCCGGATTTTAAATAAGGAGGAAATATGGCAAAAATTAATATATACGGAGAATTACATAATGATACTCCCTCTGGCTTTGTTACATCAACCCAGCAAATTATGGACACTGAGCTGGGGAAAAGACAAAGTGAAATAAATGCGGAATTTTTATCTGAGGGCGTAAATACTTCTTACCTGATTTGTAGTACTTCTGGAGATGCTGCCATTAAAACCGTTAGCTGTCCTGGTTTCTTACTCTCAACAAACGTGCGACTCCTTATTAAAATGGAACACGCACATACCAACACAGAATATACCCCAACTCTTAATATCGAGGGAACCGGAAATGAGGGAATTATATTTGAAGGTTCCGTTGCTTCCTATATAAATACTTGGGCCGATAATGAAGTTCTGGATATTTACTTCGACGGAACTCAATACATAGCACAAAGAACTAATAATAAAGTGGGTAGTTCTGGTTATTGTGAATGTGATACCCCGGCTTCAACTCCTATAAAAATAGTTAATGATTATACTATATTATCTGGATTTGAACTAGGTAAATCGGTAAGGGTTCTGATTAAAATGATAAACCCAAATACCTCTACAAATCCGACTCTCAATATAAACGGAACGGGGGCTAAAGAAATAGAGTATAATGGAAGCGAAGCCAGTGATAGTAATAGTTGGGTCGCCGGTGAAGTTCTTGATGTATACTATGACGGAACTAAGTATATAGCATGCACTCAAGGGGAACCAAGATTTAGTACCGGCGAAAAACTTGATAGCATTGGAATTGATAATGAACCAGTAGAAGGAAGTGAAAATCTAGTTAAAAGTGGTAGTCTGTTTAATATCAAAAAACAACAGGATACACTAAACACAGAAATTCAAGACTCAATAGCTTCTGGAGATCAAAACACATCCTATACTACTTGTGATACCCTACCTGGAACTGTAATTAAGGTAATAAATAATTTACAGGACTTCAAACTTTCCACTAATATACATCTCCTAGTTAAAATGATAAACCAAAACACAGCAACTAGTCCAACCATGAATATAAATGGGACTGGTGCTAAGGGAATGGTTTATAATGGAAAAGCAGCTAGTAACAGTAATACGTGGGTTTCTGGTGAAGTTCTTGATGTATACTATGATGGAACTAAGTATATCCTAAGTACACACGGAAGCTCTAAATTTAATACAGGTGAAGGATTAGAAAGTGTTGGTATAGATAATGAACCAGTGAGGAATAGTGGAAATCTAGTGAAAAGTGGTAGCCTGTTTAATATAAAAGAACAACAAGATACACTAAACACAGAAATTCAAAATTCTATTGCCTCGGGTGATGAAAATACAGCTTATACTACCTGCAAAACTACTTCCTCTACTGTTGCTAAAGTAATAGATGACTTACCAAATTTCAAACTCTCCACTAATATACATCTCCTAGTTAAAATGATAAATCCGAATACAATAGCTAATCCGACTCTCAATATAAACGGAACTGGAGCTAAAGGAATAATCTATAATGGAGGAGCAGTATCTTCGGGAAATACATGGAAAGGTGGTGAGATCTTAGATATATATTACGACGGAACACAATATATAGCAAATACTTACGGATCTTCTAAGTTTGCGACGGGTCAAAAAGTAGATGAAACTAGACTAGAAACCACACCAGTACAAGGTTCTAACAACATCATTACATCGGGTGGAATTTATACAACAGTTGAAGAGATAAATAATAAGATAGATGCCATTATCTCTGGTGTAAATGTTTCCCTATCTATTAGTCCAAACATAATATACAAAGGAACGGCAACCGGGATAACACTGACTGGAACTATGTCAAATGGTACCCCAACCCTTATGAGACTACTTGAGGGATCTTCACAATTAAAGACTAGTACAACATCTCCAATCACCTATACAACATCTATCACTATGGTTGATAACACTAAGACTTATACTGTTACCGGAATTACAACTACCGGCCTAACTCTGTCTTATAGTACAACGGTGTCAGCTAGAAATCCAATTTACTATGGATTTGGTGTCAATTCAGATGCCGTAGTAATAGCAGCAAATAAATTAGGACCTACTACTACAGCAAATAGAACTTATGATAAATCTAACGGAACTGGGGAAACTTGTAACTTCTTTATTATGATTCCTAATGATATCGGAGTCTTAACTAATTTTACTATGAATGGCGCTCCTTTTGTCATGAAACCGAGTAGAAATGAAATAAAAGGTGGAATAACTTATCATGTATACGAAAGTGCAAACGTATATGCAAATGGAGTCAGACTTATAGTTGCGGCATCTTAAACTAAAATAAAAAAATTATGGATATAGTAAAAGGTAATATCGGTAATGCACTTCATGACGTATCCCCTAATCATGTAGTAACTACTGCCGATGAAATTTATGATCAAACACAGGAGCAATACCAAGATATATTAAATAAGGAACTTCTTGACTCTGTTGCTTCTGGGGATGAAAACACCTCTTATGCTACTTGTGGAACGGCATCAGGAACAGTTGCAAAAGTAATTAATGATCTCCATGACTTTAAACTCTCCACTAATATACGACTCTTAGTTAAAATGACGAATATAAATACAGCCACAAATCCAACCCTAAATATAAATGGAACTGGGGCTAAAGGAATAGAGTATAATGGAAGTCCGGCTAGTGGAAGTAACAGTTGGAGTGCAGGTGAAGTTCTTGATGTATACTATGATGGAACTAAGTATATAACAAATACACATGGAGGTGCTCGATTTAGTACGGGAGAAAAAGTAGGGGATGTAGCAATAGAAGATTATCCCGTAGAAAATAGCGATAACCTAGTAAAGAGTGGAAGCCTATTTGACCTAGTATCTCATCAGGTTTATCTAGATACAGATAGTCAGGTAAATCCAGATCCAGGATTTGTACCAGAAAATGATAGCGTTCATGTTCACGGTGTACAAATTATAAGCACATCTGATAAAAAACAAATTAGAGCTAACCTCGGTCTTGGTAGTGGTGGAGATGAGAGTACAGCATTCGTTACTTGTGATACTGCTGCTAGTTCTGTAGCTAAAGTAATTAATGATCTAAATGATTTCGTACTTTCTACAAATATACGTCTTCTGATAAAGATGACTTATACTAATACAGCTACAAACCCGACGTTAAACATAAACAGTACTGGAGCTAAGAGTATTGTTTATAATGGATCCCCCGTCTCTACAACAAACGTATGGGAAGCAGGTGAAGTCCTAGATGTTTATTATGATGGAACTAATTATATTACAAGACCTTATCTAAATATTGACGATAAACCTACTGCTGGAAGTGATAATCTGGTGAAGAGTGGAGGAGTACAGAAATATTTAGCCAAAACAATTACAAAAGTTAATAATCCTTCTTATACAGAAGGTGCAATGAAGATTTCTGGTATTGTTGATACATCAGCAACTGCTTATGGATATACAGGTGCTATCTTACTTGAAAAAGGCGCAACCTTAATACTTAATCAAGGTGATGAGTTTTATCACGGTGCCGAAGTCGCATGTGTATTTAAATGTGATAGTAACGGTACATTTGAAAGCGTACTTGTTTCTATACCATATTCACAACAAATCGTAACAGAATATATAAACACCTTCGGTGAAGATATTTATGTAGGGATAAGCGGTTATAAAAAACAATTAAAGTATTCTATTGAAAAGAATGAAACTGCTGCTGGGATTACGGATTTTGAAATGCTGCAGGAATTAGTGGAGGAGGAAAGATCATATCTTGCAGAAAATATTATTGTTATAGAGGAAACTCCCAGTTATAATCCAGGAGTAGTAAGACCAACTGGAACAATAGTAGAGGCTTCTGGATATGGATATACTGCGCCAATATTACTACACCCAAAAAACTTTATTTATTTAAATTTAGGTCAATCAATGTATGTTGGCTCAAAAGTTGCTGCTTTGTATCTATGTAATGAGAATGGAGAATTTTTAGAGTACATAATTGCTAATACTAGTGACAAAGGTTTTTATGAAGTAATAAAATATGAAAATTCATCTAATTCAGATATTTATGTAGGAATTTGTGGTTATACAAATCAACTTAAATATAAAATAACTAATTTAGCAAAAGCAGTAAGTATTGATACTTTTAATGCAGGTATTAGTGATTTAGATGCAAGTATCGATGCTTTAGATAATAAAGCATTAAAGTATAATATAATTGATGGAACATTAACATATAAAAGTGTAAGTGATAATGCTTATGTAGTTTTTTCAACAGGTGCAATTCAAACAGGTGCAGGTCCAGCATCACAGTTTAAATTATACCAATATAATTTAGAAAATCAATTCTACAAAAAGATTAAAGTTAAAGCTGGAAGTGGAGATACTGTACCAGCCGTTATCGCTTTTTATAGTAATACAACTCCAGGTTCAAGCAGTTATATTTCTGAGTCTTCTATACAGATTCAATCTGGAGTGCATTTTTATGAATGTAATATTCCACGAAATGCTAAATCGATGTGTGTAACTAATAGAGGTGCATCTTTAGCTACACCAGAGATTTCTATTTATCAGGATTTACATGTTGTTACGGAGGATTTTGAAAAATATGAAGAGGAAATAATAGTTTCAAGGAATATAGCAGAAGCTACTGATTCTGAAATTAAAGTTAATATTCCTTTAAGTAGTTATCCTGTAGGTACGCAGTTTAAATTAGATATTTCTGAATGTTCTAAAAATTTCTACATTTGCTTTGGTAATAATAACGCAATGTGGTCTGGTATAAGTTTATGCTTAAATAAAAAGGATAAGGTATTTTATTTTCAAAAATCATATAGTACAGAATATAATTTTATTTTATTCATACCAGCATCCTCAGAAGTTGATAATGTTTTTAATTTCACATTTTCAAAATTAAAAACATACACAGTAGGAAATGTATTAAGAGTATCTCCGACGTATCTAATGTCTAAAAATAATCCAACTGGAACAATTCAAGTTGGGGATTTATCTAGGGGTTATCCTTTAACAAATACTACAAAGTCAAGTGAGCCTTACTGGGTCAGCTGCTCTCCTCAATTTTCTAACGGATTTACATTGCATATAAATGCAGATTTTGAGAATTATATTATAAGATTTAATACTTGTGGTTACCCTTCCTACAATAGAAGTGAAATTAAAGCTATAGAAATAAATATAACATCCGAAACTGATATTTTTGTAAATCCAAATGTTTTTAGCTGGTGGTTTATTATCGCAAAGAAAACTGAAAGTGGAGGTGTAGATTATGGTGCTGTTTTAAATCCTGCTGACTTGGTTAATGTTGTTACATTGACGTACGTTTCAGGAAATTTATATGAAAAGGCTTTAATCCCAGAAGAAGTACAATACCTTATCGATAAAAAATTAGAAAATGTAGATTTTAACAAAATTCCTATTGCCCTAAATACAGCAAGACAAGGTTATGCTATACATGAATTTGCTTATAATCCTTATTACTATCATTACAGTGCAAATGATTTTATAAGAGATTCTAATGGTAATAAAGCAATTGCGAGTGAATCGTTAGAAGACGTGGAATTGGCAGCAAGACTTGGTTTTAAATTTGTAGAAGCAAACATAAAGCCAACTTCCGACGGACATTATATATGTATTCACGGAAATAGTGGAAATACTTTTGGTCCAGAAGTCAAATCTATCGATGAAACCGTAATTACAACTGCAGATTTGAGAGCTACGGCTATTAATAGTGTTACACTCGATTGGATTAAAACGTATGTTAGGTACGATTCATATTATGAAAAATATCAGACAACGATTCCTACTTTAGAAGAATTTTGTCAATGCTGTAAGGAAAATAATATCGGCATTTTTGCAGGAACGGGTGCCTCAGATGCAATCAGTATATGCATCAAATATTTATCAAATAATGTTATTGTATATGGACCTCCAGCTAATATTAGAAATGTATTTTCAGGATATGTTTATAACTGGGCTAATAGTTCAAGTGATACACCTAATTCATTATTACAAGCAGCAAGATATATAGGAGCTCCTTATATGTGTGGACTTGGTCCAACAACAATACAAAACTTCCTTAATAATAACCAAATGGATGCTTTTATTGAATCCATGCACAATGAAGGTTTTCTAGTTGGCTGGGCTGCTGTTTATGATACTGAAGCTGGTGGTAGGGATTATATAAAAAGAGGTATGGATTTCAGTGCATCAGGTCATGAAGTAAATCCCTTTGAAGCAAATTATGAAGTATATGATATAGATTCGGAGAATTTACCAACTACAACAGGAACCATATCAAATGGAGTCTGTACATTGAGCCAAACTCAAACACTAACTGCAGGCTCTTCTAGCAAGATAATAGGTAAGGGTATACTTTATATTAGATTTAATGGTACCTTGGTTATAGAATTTGGTTCTCAAAGGTCATATAATAGAACAATAACTTCTGATGGTACTGAGGATCTGATTATAAGCGACTTTTTCTTCAAAAGAGGAACAACATTAACTATTACTGCTAATACAAATACTACTATTAGTAATTTCTTGTATAAAACAAGCAAGTGTTAAAATGGTTGGAAGAAGTAATAATTAAAATTAAATTTCTAAAGGACTACATCAATAAAAGGTGTAGTCCTTTTGAAAAATAAATTTTGTCAATTAAAAATATTTTCGTATATTTGCAAATAATTTAAATGTAATAATTATGATTGAAAGAACAGAAGAAATAGTTGCTAATAAGCAACTTAGAAAAGACATTGATGAAAAAATTCAGCAGATTAAAGAACTTCCTGAAAGTAGAGAACGCAGTATTACTATCACTAAGCTTCAAGAAGCTGTTATGTGGCTTGGTATGGATTTAAAGAGACTTAATGAAGTAAACCCTTATCCAAGCAGCAAAGACCCTAATACTGGAGATAAGATTGAACCTACTGCTGATGGTCTTAAATTATAAAATTTTAAACAATACGAATATGGATTAAAAGAAGTAGTAAATCAAGTAAAACATAAAAAAAGTACTATAAGGGCTACATTTGTAATCCTTTAAAAAACAACTCTTATCAATATGCTCTTTATAATTACCCCGGGGATTTAACCTGACTTAGTTCCCGGGGTTTATAAAAAATTCCCTTCATCATAGTTGGGGATAAGAATATTATGGGTGAAATTATTTTATTCACTCACTTAAATAAACTAAAAACAAAAATATGTCGAATACAGTTGATATTAAAGAAATGAAGGAACTGACTAATCCTAGTGCAGCTCCAGAAGAACGAATATACCAAACTTTTTATCCTAAGACTCATGTTAAAGGTGTCGTAGTGGATGAAAATAATAGATTAGATGAGGTCCTTGATTCGATTGTAGAGGATGCTGAAACCGCCGCCACAGAAGCCGCAACAGTAGTGAAGGATCAATGCGAGGAAATAAGAACTGATATGAATAACCAACTCCTCGCTAGTGACCTTACCTTCGATATCAGTAAAAATAATCTAACCTCAGGACAACCAACTGAATATGCTGACTTAACTGCGGCTCTGGGTTCTGGCGGCGGAAATATACCTGAGGATTATAGAAAAGGAGGTATGACAGTTAAATTTATAGAAAATACTAATCATACCTACCTACAATACCGCCTAATGAATAAAAACTTCTCTACCGTAGTATCAGATTGGCAGGGTGTAGATGAAGAAATATTATCCGGAAGTAAAAACCTCATAACAAGTGACGGTGTAGTAAAGGCCCTATCAAAACTCCCCATCAATTATATCAGTGAGAAGTCTTTGACTAACTTTACGACAGAACTGGCATCTAAACTTGGTACGTTCTTAAATGCGAGTATTAATATTAGTGCTTCTTATAACCAAACAAGCCAAGAATACAATTATACCATTACAATTACACAAAACTAAGGAGGATAAACTATGGAACATATAACCATCGAAGAACTTAGTGATAAAATTGTTAGACTCATTCCAGATAGCGGATATGTACTTTATAACAGAAAAACAAAGAAAAGATATAGTGAAGCTGTTATAGAAAGAGAATCCATAAAGTATTTTACAGCTATCGAATGAGAACTATACCCGGGGGAGAATAATAAATTCCCCGGGTTTTATCTTTTCCTTATATATGTGAAAAAGGGACAAAAGTTAATTAAAATTGAATTAGGCTTTTCCAGGAGTAATAATAGTAGTCAGAAGTGGATATTATACGGCGAGGTGTTAAAGAAAAGCCGCGGTTATGGAAAGGTTGTAGAGGCTATTAATTTTTCAAAACCACCCTTTAAAGAAACTGGTAGAACAGATGGTTTATTTGATTTTTATTATACCGGTGTTGTTCTAGTTAAAATCATATATCCTAGTGGTGATTATGACTATGGAGTTGGATTATTTTGGGTAGATCCAGTAATTGACGGGTTGTGGTATCAAAAGGGTTATGTATGTTTATTGTCTGATGTAAAAGGAAAGAGATATTTAAAAAAAAACAACAGATTACATTATTAGGGAGGTAATGATACTAGACGAATAAAAGAGAAATGAAGAAAGGGCAAAAGGTATTAGTGATTGAACCCAGATACGGTCGGAATTTACTTTCTTCGGAGAGCTGGATATTTTATGGTGAGTTAGCAGAGAGGGTTAGAACTAACTACGGAAAAGTAATAGAAGCCATAAACTTTTCAACATCCCCACTTAGACAGAATATAAAATCGGGGGAACTAGAGCTTTATTTTGATGGTATAGTTCTAGTAAAAATCCGAAATCGCTATACCCCTACTCCGGACAAAACTGATTATGGAGTTGGAGTATTTTGGACCGAGAGCAGCAGGGTGGGGGATAACTGGGCTCAATATGGATTTGTTTGTTCATTATCCGATAAAGAGGGGAAAAGGTACTTAAGAGAAGATGTGCTAGGAAAATATAAGGTGTGATGAAGATCAATCAGAAAATGTTAGTTATTGATGTTGGCGGACTGAGGGACCCGAATTCTAATGAGTTTTGGTCATTTCATGGGAGAATATGTAGTATTATAGGTTTAAATGTTGGTAGTGTTGTAGAGACTATTAATTTTCCAAAATTCTCACTTAGAGTAAACCAGCGAAATGGACATGAAGAACTATATTTTAATGGTATAGTCCTAGTTAAAATTCGATGGCCATTATATCCCTACCCAGATAGAGTTGAATATGGGGTGGGTGTATTCTGGGTTAATGATATAGCCAGTTCGATAGATTGGCATCAAATGGGGCATGTCTGTTTATTATCTGATATAGAAGGGAAAAGATATTTAAGAAAATTCATAAGATGTACGAAATGATGAAAAAAGGACAATCTCTTATTATTGTAACCGCCAAGAATAAAGCCTTGTCCAATTCATATGATTTTAAAAATGATCTTGTACTTAATTATGGTGAGCTTAGGAAAGAGATAGGTGGTTATTCTATTATCTTGGATTGTAATAATATAGTACGACCTTTAAATCTCCGAGTTTCATTAGTTAAGATAATAATGCCAGAATTTATAAAGTATGGTGTAGGACTTTTTTTGGTTAAACGATGACAATAAGCAAATGGGAGAAATTTGTTTATTATCTGATATAAAAGGAAAAAGATACTTAAGAGAACTCATAAAATATACGAGGAGATGAAAATAGGGCAATCCCTTATTACAGTAACACCACAAAAGGCAATAGATAATTTTAATGTAAATGATTTAGTGATTAATCATGGTGAACTGAGAAGAATGGTTGGTATGTATTCTGTTGTTCTAGAATGTAATAGAAGTAGACCTATTCATTTAGAGGTTTCACTAGTTAAAATATTGATGCCAGAGTTTATAGAACGGGGAGTGGGCATATTTTGGGTAAAGGATGGTATACAGAGAGGTGAAGTTTGTTTATTGTCTGATATTAATGGAAAACGAGAACTAAGAAATAAGCTAAAATTATTAACTAAGTATGAAAAAAGGAGTATAAATTTGTGGTGATATAATGGAAACAGAATTTTATAGCCCTGATTTCCTTATAATTGAAAGAAAACGCCACGTAAAGATTAGATAAAAATATTGTCTAGTCTTTTTAATTTATTCTAACACATGAAAATAAGTTTAACATACGAAGAAATTAGTAAATTTTTAAAAACTGAATTTAAGATCGGAAAAATTGAGATAACCCGATCTGACATAGCTAGAGCAGGAATTGATGTTACTGTGAGAATCGGTATCTTACAAGGTTCTGCTACTATTTATGTATGGCGGTTTGATGATAGAAAAATACACCTAGCTTATACAAATGAAAGTTTAGGTGTCAGTGATATAATTTCCAAGTTTATAGGAGAGAGTAAGATCCTAGAAAAAGTGGAGGGATTTAAAGCTGCAACATTAGATCTTGCAAAAATAGAAGGGGTGTCAGAGATCTTAGAACGCGCGGAACTTGGAGATATATGGACTGGAGATGAAGGAATTACAATACAAATCAATATAAAATGAGGATATACGGAATTGGATTTATTGTAACATTCATCTTAATCTGTCTCGTATTTAAACCGCGCGAGAATAATGGTAATGTAATATTCTTTGTATCTGATTTATCTTACATTGGACACGGAATAATGAACATAATAGAAAATAAAATATGGAAATAAAGAAAACATCTGAGACTGAGAGACAAGAATTACAACCATTCGACTTAGTTCTCTATAAGCCAACGAAGGAAGAGGGGCTAGTTAAAAAGGTTACTAGGGATGGTGTATTTGTTCTATTCAGGATTCAATCTACTGCCCAACTTTGTAAATTTGAAGATATAGAAAAATTATGATCTGGAAAATAGGTTTTATTGTTGCTTCGGTTATTTTCTTTTATACGTTTATTTTCATAATCCTAGGCTGTTTTCTTATGAGTGCGGTCCTGGGTAGAGAAAAAGAGTCTAAGGAAGATAATATAAATATAAGCAAAGGAACTAAGGCTACTTTTTGGTTATGTTCTCTCTGCTTTGGTTATATGATGTTCTTTATCTTTGTATTATGAAGAGTAAAGTTATAGAATCATATAGGGCTGATAAAATAAAACTTGGTTCCTTAGTAAGATGGCCTGAGTTCCCTGATCATCTTTATGTTGTTAGGGAGATGCCGATATATTTTTGTGGGAATCCTAATTGTGCTAGACTCGAAACTATAGACAATAAACACATTTCTATAGTACCTGTATCTCAGCTTACTCTAGATGATGTGGATTATGATGTCGTAGAGGTGAAACTTAATATTATAGAAAAAGCCTTGAGGTGGGTTCGTAATAGAATGCCAAAATCAAAAGTTGCATCGATAAGGGAACTTAAAGAGAGGGAACTAGCTTTTGATGCACCTAAACCGGAAAAGGTAATAGAAAAGACTGAGAAAGACAAATTACCAGTACCAATAGAAATCATAGACAACATCATTAAGTATTGCGAAGATGAAGCTATTTATGATAAACTAGGAAGGTATGGTGACTTTTACTATAAACTCAAAAAATTAAGAGGATGAGTAATAACTATACAACATTAGAGCAGTCAGAAAAACTCTTGGAATTAGGATTAAGCCCTGAGACCGCTGACATGTATTGGAAGAAAAGTCCCATTCTGAATCATAAAGATAGATGGATTCCACATATTATTAACAAACTACCTATCTTATTTGATGACGATGATATCATTCCTCGTTGGTCTCTTGGTACATTATTAAAACTGATGCCTAAAACCATATCAGTTCCCGTTGATGAAAGAAGTGCCTATTTCTATAATCTAGAATGGCAGTTTGCTAATGACAATTCTTTGAGATACATTACTACCAATAGAAGTAAATGTTTAATTGACATGTATAGTGACCATGATATAGGAAGTAAATCATTTATTGAAACTGCTTTCGATATGATGGTGTGGCTCTTAGAAAACGGATATATAAAAACTGAGAATAAATGACACAGGAAGAAAAAGAATTACTGTTAAAAGACCTTTGTGGAAGACTGCCTTATGGTGTAAACATACAGTATGACAACGGACATATAATTGAAACTAGAGAACTGGGACTTGGTAGTCTACACGATTTTATATTCAATGATGTAACTATTAAACCCTATCTTTGTCCAATGTCTAGTATGACAAATGATGAAAAAGAAACTTATGAATCATTTATTATTGGTATTGCGACAGATGAAATTGGTGCTTGGGAATTAACTGATTGGCTCAACAAAAATAAGTTTGACTACCGTAGCTTAATTCCTATGGGTCTTGCTTTGGAGGCACCTGAAGATATGTATAAAATATGGCAGCAATAGACAAAACTTATTACAGAACATACTCGGAATACAAAGAGGTACGAGATTGGTGTGCTAGTTTTGGTATAGTTCAAGATAAGTATGGTAATCGTTTTAATCCCCTCGACTTTCTTTATGACTGGAATATGACTGAGAAAGAATTTGAGGAGAAAAAGAAAGAATTTATCGCGCGAAATCCAGGCCGTCCATTTTATCAGGTTCTTTGGAATACGCCGACTTATTTTGATATTTGGCTAATCCGGAACTGTAATATACCTTTAATTGTTGAAACCCTAGAATTACAGTATAACCAGGAATTTATAGAGAAAGCAAAACTCGGCGCCTTAGATCGTGATACCTACCAAAGAAACGGCCTAGGGAAACGCGCGAGAGTAACTATCTTAAAACGCCCTGATTTTAACTATAGAAGTAAGTTTTGGCATATCGAGGTAAATGGGGATATAGAGAAAGATGGATACTGGTCTTATGCTGAAGATATTAGAGAGTGGAACTGTACTAAGTCATGTAAAGCAGGTTATGGTTCCTCTGCTTATACTTATCCTGGTTATCTAAGTCTTC
>Ga0247611_10007797_pt1 | contig 13320 bp, 12 predicted proteins | sample 177DNAGHGhighgp2_FD_192422 | JGI IMG/M metagenome (GOLD analysis project Ga0247611, IMG submission 192422) | Sheep rumen microbial communities from Palmerston North, Manawatu-Wanganui, New Zealand - 1770 DNA GHGhigh gp2 | ecosystem: Host-associated > Mammals > Digestive system > Stomach > Rumen... | reverse complement strand
ACGGAAACAAATCCGCCTGCCTGCATGATCTTATCGTACGCACCGCGATCTACCATGAGGTCCTTGATTATAGGGAACGCACGGCTACGCCACGGCTCAACAGTGATGGTCTCGCCGTCGTGGAACTTACGCATGTGGAGCTGGCAGGTCGTGATGGCGCTGTCAGGTCCGTGCGGGTGACCGTTGACGTACATGGAGCACATACCGCAGATACCCTCACGGCAATCGTGATCGTAGGTAACAGGGTCTTTATGCTCTGCAACGAGTTGCTCGTTGAGAATATCAATCATCTCCAAGAACGAAGCACCTTGGAAGACGTGCTTGAGATCATATGTCTCGAAATGGCCTTGCGCCTTCGGGCCGGCTTGACGCCATACCCGTACTTTGATATCAATATACTGATCCATAATGCTTAGTTTTTGTAGTTACGTGTTTTACGTTCCGTGAACTCGTAGTCGAGCGGCTCCTTGATGAGTTGCGGCTCTTGGTCCTCACCCATATATTTCCAGCAGCCGACATACGCGAACTTGTCATCCTGACGGAGAGCTTCACCTTCCGGCGTCTGGTATTCCTCGCGGAAGTGACCACCGCAACTCTCCTCACGATGGAGAGCATCAACCGCCATCAGACGACCGATCTCGATGAAGTCAGCCAGACGGAGGGCTTTCTCGAGCTCGTTGTTCAGGCTGTTTGCCTCACCCGGGATATAGACATTGGTCCAGAACTCTTTCTTGATAGCATCGATCTTCTTGATACCTTCCTTGAGTCCTTCGGCCGTACGACCCATACCAACGAAGTCCCACATGATGAGACCGAGCTCTTTATGGATCGAATCAACCGAGCGGTTACCCTTGATGGCCATGAGACGGTCGATCTTGTCCTGAACGGCTTTCTCTGCCTCAGCAAATTCCGGCAGGTCGGTACTCATACGCGGTACACCAATCTGGTCGCTCAGGTAGTTCTGAATGGTATAAGGCAGCACGAAGTAGCCGTCAGCGAGACCTTGCATCAGGGCAGAAGCACCCAGACGGTTGGCACCGTGGTCGGAGAAGTTCGCCTCACCGATACAGAACAGACCCTTGACGGTCGTCTGCAACTCGTAGTCCACCCAGATACCACCCATCGTGTAGTGGATAGCCGGGAAGATCATCATCGGGTTCTCGTACGGGTTCTCGTCCACGATCTTTTCGTACATCTGGAAGAGGTTTCCGTATTTCTGCGCAACCACATCCTTACCCAGACGCTGGATAGCATCGGAGAAGTCGAGGAACACAGCGAGACCGGTGTTGTTCACGCCGTAGCCCTTGTCGCAACGCTCTTTCGCAGCACGCGAAGCTACGTCACGCGGAACGAGGTTACCGAAAGCCGGATAACGACGCTCGAGATAGTAATCGCGATCCTCTTCGGGGATATCACGACCCTTGATCTCACCTGCTTGCAGACGCTTTGCGTCTTCGAGTTTCTTCGGTACCCAGATACGGCCGTCGTTACGGAGCGACTCCGACATAAGGGTCAGTTTGGATTGGAAGTCACCATGCTTCGGGATACAGGTCGGGTGGATTTGTGCGTAGCAGGGGTTAGCGAACAGCGCACCGTGACGGTACATCTGCATAGCCGCCGAACCGTTCGAAGCCATGGCGTTGGTGGAGAGGAAGAAAGTGTTTCCGTAACCACCGGAACCTACTACCACCGCATGCGCGAAGAAACGCTCGATGCGACCCGTAACGAGGTTACGCGCGATGATACCACGAGCACGTTGCTCACCGTTCTCATCTTTGACGAGCACGATATCGAGCATCTCGTAACGGGTGTACATCTTCACTTTACCTTTACCGATCTGACGGCTGAGGGCGCTATACGCACCGAGCAACAACTGCTGACCGGTCTGACCTTTTGCGTAGAACGTACGGCTAACCTGTGCGCCACCGAAGGAACGGTTGTCCAGCAGACCTCCGTATTCGCGTGCGAACGGAACACCTTGTGCCACACACTGGTCGATGATATTATTACTTACCTCAGCCAGACGATATACATTGGCCTCACGCGCACGGTAGTCACCACCCTTGATCGTATCGTAGTAGAGACGATACACGGAGTCACCGTCGTTCTGGTAGTTCTTCGCAGCGTTGATACCGCCTTGTGCTGCAATCGAGTGCGCACGACGCGGACTATCCTGGATACAGAAGTTGAGTACATTGAATCCCATCTCTGCGAGCGAAGCCGCAGCCGAAGCACCGGCCAAACCCGTTCCAACAACGATGATGTCCAGACGACGTTTGTTAGCAGGGTTAACGAGTTTCTGATGGTTCTTATAATTCGTCCATTTGAGCTCCAGCGGACCTGCAGGGATCTTCGCCATTTCCGGCGTGATAACAGGCGTAGCAGCTTCCTTCATGGCTTTTGCCGCTTTCTCAACGACTACCTCAGCAGCCTCTACAGCTGCTTTAGCTGCCTTTACGGCTACTTTCTTAGCTGCCTTAACTGCAGCCTCTTTCAATTCTTCTTTTTTTGTTGCCATAGTCGTAATTTTTTAGAGCATAGCGATACCCATGCCGAGGTAATACAATACAACAATTGCGAACGGCAGCACTACGAGCGTTGCCATCACTGTGCTGATCACTTCCACGCGTTTCTGCCATTTCAAGTTGTTCAATCCCATGGATGTCATAGCCGAGCCTACACCGTGATTGAGGTGAAGCCAGAGCACAACGAACCACAAGAGGTAGAGCACGCAATAAACCTGTCCCCAAACGGGCTCCGTGAAGAGTGCCTTCACGTACGCAGCGCCGTTTTGCGGATCAAAAGCGCCCGTCTCGATACCGGTCAACTCAGCGAACTGCATCTTGTACCAGAAATTGTAGAGGTGCAAGCAGAGGAAACCGAGGATGACAAAACCGAGAACAAGCATGTTCTCCGATTCCCAAGTCACGCCCTCTTTCTTACCGCGAACCTCATAACGGTCGTTACCACGTGCAGCACGGTTCTGAATGGTCAGATACAGACCATAGCAGAAATGCACCAGCACGAGGAAAGCAATACCAATAGAACCGATAACTGCGTACCAGTTAGCGCCCAGGAAACGGCAAATAGCGTTGTACGCCTCTTCGCTGAAAACCAGCGCAAGGTTCATACATCCGTGGAAAAGCAGGAAGAAAACCAATGCTGCTCCACTCAAAGCCATAACGAACTTACGGCCGATAGATGAATCTTTTAACCACATAGAAAAAAATGTTTTAATGATATATTGTTTTAATGATATATTGTTTTAATGATATATTGTTTTAATGATATAATGTTTGATTGATGAATCTTAATACTGGGCTGCATCATAGACGGCGTCTGCGGCATCCGAACCTTTGATACGCTCGATGATACAGAAGGCGAAGTCGGCACTCAGGCCCGGACCTTTAGCGGTAATCACATTCTTGGATTCCACCACCAATCCACCTACATAACTCTCACCAAGTGCATCCTGGAAACCCGGATAACAGGTAGCCTGTTTACCTTTGAGAATACCGAGTTTACCGAGCACCGCCGGTGCGGCACAGATAGCAGCTATGAGTTTATTAGCTTCGTTATGCGCCAGGAGTAACTCGCATAGTGCGGAACACTCACCGAGTTTGGTTTGTCCACCTGGCAGAATCAACATCTCTGCATCCGAGAAGTCCAGACGCTCCATCAGTCCGTCCGCTTCAACGGCGATATTATGCGCACCGAGTACCATCGGATTGCCGGTAATGGAAACCGTTGTCAACGCGATACCCGCGCGACGGAGTAAATCAATCGTTGTGATCGCTTCGATTTCTTCGAAACCATTGTCAAGAAACAAATAATTCATTGTAATTAAAAATTAAAAATTACGAATTACGAATTAATTTAATTTAAATATATAGGTAATTGTTCCGATCTGATCATGATCGCCCTCTGTGAACTTGGCCTTACGAGCCGCTTCGAGAGCAAGTTGTTGGGTTTGTTTGTCCGATACATCTCCACCGGTGATGGTTGCGTTCACCACTTGTCCGGCGGCGTTCACGCGTATCTGCACCACCACTTTGCCTTCCTGCTGGAAGTTATTGGACGGGAAAGGCAGCGTTCCTTTGATACCTCGTCCTGCCAAAGACCATGAGTTTCCGCCTACCGAACCGTGTCCCACAGGGTTACCGCGTTGTCCGGATCCCTGAGTTTCACCGGAACCGGTGGTGTTGCCGCTATTACCGAAGAGCGAACCCATCGCATTGGCTTTCGCGATCGCTTCCGCCTCTTTGGCCTTGCGTTCTGCTTCAGCCGCTTCACGAGCTTTGCGTTCGGCCTCCAGACGTGCTTTCTCTTGTGCCTCCTGTTTGCGTTTGGCTTCCGCCAGCGCCAGCGCTTCGGGGTCTTCGGTTGTTATATGTTCCTCCACGGCCGGTGCGGCCTGTTGAGGTGGAGCAACGGGTTCGGGTGCAGGAAGCGGCATCGCTTCTGACTGCTCCGCCATGTAGCCACCTGCTTCTTCCACTTCGCCAAAAGCTACCTTGATTCCTTCTTCCTGTTCCGGAACGACGGCCGTGAGATAGATGAACCATAACAGCAGGAAGAGCAATACCATGAAGATTGCCGTTCCTACCGATGCAATGATATGTCGTTTGGTCTTCTGCGTCATTGCCGTTTGGTAGCAACTACGAGTTTCATGTGATGCTCATTCGCGATATCGAGTACGCGTACTACCTCTTTGTACGCTACATCTTCATCGGCATGCAGGGCGATGTACATCGTCGAATCCGAGGCTTGCACCCGACTCAGATAGCCCTCCAGGTTCTCCGGATCCACCGGTACGGGTTTGTCCTTGCCGATCGCCACAAAATAGTTCCCCAAGTTATCAATCGACACCTTGGCTACCTGCGGTTGGGTCGCTTTATGCGCACGCGAAGTCGGCAGGTTGATCTTGATATCATTGGGTGAAGAGAGCGTAGAGGCCATGACGAAGAAAAGGAGCAAGAGGAACACCAAGTCCGTCATCGAACTCATCGCAAACGTTGCTTCTACCCTATTGCGTTTCTTCAGACTCATTATGCGGGTTCATTAAGAAGATCCATAAATTCCATCGTGCGGCTCTCGAGCATACGCACCACGCGATCGATAAGCGCCACGAGATAGTTATAGGCGAACATAGCGAGGATACCTACGATCAAACCGCCGATAGTAGTTACCATCGCCTGGTACATACCGGTCGAGAGTGCACTCATCTCGATTACACCACCCGAAGTCTGCGCCATGTTATAGAAAGTCTGCACCATACCCAGTACCGTACCCAGGAAACCCAGCATCGGAGCACCTCCGGCAACTGTCGCCAGGACCACCAGGCCTTTCTCCAGACGACCCACTTCGATATTACCGACATTCTCCACCGCTACCTGCACATCCTGCATCGGACGACCGATACGCGTGATACCTTTCTCAATCATATGCGCGGAAGGCGTGTCGGTTTGGTGACAGAGATTGAGCGCCGAATCAATCTTACCCTCATGGATATAATCACGGATGCGATCCATGAAAGATTTGTCTTCGCGTGTAGCCTGCTTGATCACCACCAGACGCTCGATGAAGATATAACAAGCGCCGGCCAAAAGGATCGCCAGAATGATCATGATCCAACCGCCATACTGCGCCATTTCCCAAAGGTTGATAGACTGTGTCGTTTCTTCGATGGTTGCCAACTCTTCCTGCATAGCTGCAACCGTGTCAATTTGCATGAACATATAAAAAAATATCAGTTATCAATTATCAATCATCAATTGACTTACTTCAGTAAGTCCAGATACTCCTGTATCGTTTCCTGGATACCCAGATAGAGAGCATCGCAGATGATGGCATGACCGATGGACACTTCAGCCGTCCAAGGGAATGCTTGAATGAAGGGTTTGAGGTTCTTGAGGTTCAAGTCATGCCCGGCGTTCATACCCAGACCCAGTTCGTGCGCTTTCATCGCCGCCGGGCGGTATTTCTCGATTGCTTTCTTCGGGTCATCAACAAACATCTCCGCATAGGGACCCGTGTAAAGTTCCACACGGTCTGCACCGGTACGGAGCGCATACTCCACCATCACCGGATCGGGATCCACAAAGATACTCACACGCATCCTATAAGCATGCAACTGGTTCACAACACCCTTCAGAAAATCCAGATGACGACGAGTGTCCCAACCGTGATTGGAGGTGAGTTGCGAAGGATCATCGGGCACCAAGGTCACCTGCGTCGGACGGATATCCGTCACCAATGCCAGGAACTCCTCCGTCGGGTTTCCCTCGATATTGAGCTCCGTCGTCACCATCGATTTGAGTTGGTACACATCTTCCTTACGAATATGCCGCTCATCGGGACGCGGATGCACCGTTATTCCCTGGGCACCAAACAACTCACAATCCACTGCAAAACGCTGAACATCAGGCATATTACCCCCGCGCGCATTGCGCAAGGTAGCTACCTTGTTGATATTAACACTGAGTTTCGTCATGACCAATACATTAAAAACCGCGGCAAAGTTACAAAAACTTTTTCAATTACGCAAGATTTTCGAAGAAAATTTTGCTTTTCCTTGCATATATGCAAATTTTATAGTAATTTTGCAGCCAAATTTTAATTTGGCTTATTGTGGGCTTATGACGATAGCTATTTTTGGAAATGCGATGAAGTCGAACACCTTGACCGAGGTGCGGCATATCTTGGACTTCTTATCCCATTACGGGAACGATTACCATATGACCGAGAAAGGTATTCATGTGCTTTTGTCGCAGGAGTTAAGGCAGGAACTGAACCTGCGCGAATACCCGGGTTTTCCGGAGAACTGGGACGGTGACCAGCAGCCGGAGAATGTGTATGGCGAACCGATCGATTTTGCATTGTCGGTAGGTGGTGACGGTACTTTCCTCACCAGTGCCGCTACGGTGGGAAACAAGAATATCCCTATCTTAGGCGTCAACTGCGGTCACCTGGGTTTCCTGGCAGAAGTGCAGACCCAAGACCTGGACGATATTCTGCATAAACTGATCGAAGGTCAATACACCATCGAGCAACGCAGTCTGTTGCACTTGACCGTGATGGACAAAGACGGCATTGCGAAGGACGGTTTGATCCTTTCGCCGAATGCACTGAACGAGATCGCGATCCTCAAGCAAGGTCTGACGAACATGTTGACCATCGAGACGCGTATCAACGGTGAGTTACTCCATACTTACCATTCCGACGGTCTGGTCATCGCTACGCCTACCGGTAGTACGGCCTATAACCTCTCCATCGGTGGTCCGCTGCTCGTTCCGCAGAGTCGCGGAATCATCCTCACACCTATCGCACCGCATAGCCTCACCGTTCGACCGATCGTCATCCTCGACGAATGGAAACTGGACTTCAAGATCAGCAGTCGGTACGACTCATACATGGTGTCCGTCGATGGGCGCAGTCAGAGTCTGAGTACCGACATGAGTCTGCATATCGAACGCGCTCCTTATACCGTCAAAGTAGTACAAATAGGCGATAACAGTTTCTTGAAATCGCTACGCACTAAACTCAATTGGGGAAGATAATGCTATCTGCAATCGTTTGGGACATTGACCCGATACTCATTCATTTCGGGGATGGCGGCATCCGATGGTACGGTTTGCTTTGGGCAATCGGTTTGTATATCTGCTGGGCAGTGAACGAACGGATGTTCAAGCGGGAGAACTGTCCTGCCGAGTGGGCCGACCAACTCTTCTTTTGGTTAGCAGCCGGTCTGATCATCGGTGCCCGCGTAGGACATTGCTGGTTCTATGAATGGCATCAGTATGGTGCTCCCTGGCATTTTTTCGGATGGGAGTTCACCTACCGCAATCCCTATATCGAGAACCCCTTACGGCTCATCAAGATATGGGAAGGAGGCCTCAGCAGTCACGGTGGCGCGATCGGTCTGATCATCGCTTCGTGGCTCTTAAACAAGTACCGATACAGCCGTTATCCGCAGTTCCAAACCAGTTGGATATGGATCCTCGATCGCGTATGCGTAGGTGTCTGTTTCACGGCGATGCTCATTCGTCTGGGTAACCTCTTCAACAGTGAGATTTACGGTGGTCCGACTGACCTACCGTGGGGATTTATCTTCGTGCGGGACGGACAAACCGTACCCTGTCATCCTACCCAGATTTACGAGATGCTGTATTGCTTCGTGGCTCTGTGCGTCGTATGGCCGATGTATTGGTACACCGAGGCCCGTCGCCGCGAAGGACTACTCTTGGGCACCTTCCTGGAGATCATCTTCGTCACGCGTTTCTGCCTGGAGTTCATCAAGAATGACCAAGAAGCCTTCGAAGCGGGACATATACTGAATATGGGACAACTGCTCAGCCTACCCTTCATCGCACTCGGTCTATTCCTTATTATACGCGCGTATAAGCGACCACTCAGTCCGGTAGTAGATAAACAGCCGGTCTCTTTAGACCCCAAATATCGAAACAATGACAAAAAAAGATCTTAGAATAGTATATCTTGGCACCCCGGAGTTTGCCGTAGCGAGTCTGCGGGCGTTGGTGGAAGGCGGTTATAATGTCGTGGCGGCCGTCACGATGCCCGACAAACCTGCCGGTCGCGGACACCAGGTACAATACTCCGATGTGAAGAAATATGCGTTGGAGGTAGGACTACCCGTACTGCAACCCGAGAAACTGAAAGACGAAGCGTTCGTCGAACAACTGCGTTCGTATCATGCAGATCTGCAGATCGTGGTAGCCTTCCGTATGTTACCGGAGATTGTATGGGCGATGCCGCGGTTGGGTACCTTCAACCTGCACGCATCCCTCTTACCCCAGTACCGCGGAGCAGCCCCCATCAACTGGGCTGTCATGAACGGTGACGCAGAGACCGGGGCTACCACCTTCATGCTAAAGCATGAGATAGACACGGGAAACATGATCCTGCAGGAACGGATCCCTATCGGACCCGATGAGAATGTAGGCTCCGTACACGACCGACTCATGGAGATGGGAACAAGCCTCGTCATACGCACCGTGGACCTGATCATCGACTGCGAGAACAAAGGGATTGCCATTCCGACTACCCCGCAACCCGAGATCGCCGAACTGCGACCTGCACCGAAGATCTTCAAAGAGGACTGCGAGATCAAGTTTGCCGAAAAAACGGCTACCGAAGTGCATAACTTCGTGCGCGGACTCAGTCCCTACCCTGCCGCCTGGGCGAATCTCACCGTCAACGGACAAGTTTTCGAGAATGTGAAGATTTTCTCCGTCGAGATCTCGACATCTCGAGACCTCGAGACCTCGAAAAACGACATCATCATCCCCTGTCGCGAAGGAGCCATCCGTATCCTCGAACTGCAAGTGCCCGGAAAAAAACGAATGGACAGCAAAGCCTTCCTCAATGGAATACACTAAAATCATCTATAAGTACTACGGTAACTACCCGGCTTTGCGGGAGATACTGGTGACGCATAGTCGGCAAGTAGCCGACCGGGCGTTGCGTATCGTTGATGCACATCCCGAATGGACCGAACAAGGTCTGGTGGACCGCACCTTCATCGAAGAAGCCGCCATGCTGCACGACATCGGTATCATCTTCTGTAATGCACCGAAAATCCATTGTCGGGGACAACACAAATATATCGAGCATGGGTATTTAGGGGCAGAGTTACTGCGGGCGGAAGGCTTACCCAAGCATGCCTTGGTAGCTGAACGCCATACAGGAACCGGTATCACGGTGGAACAGGTCATTCGTGAAGAACTACCTATCCCCGAACGGGACTATTGTCCGCAGAGCCTCGAAGAAAAAATCATCTGCTACGCTGATAAGTTCTATTCCAAATCCCACCTCGGCGAAGAAGTGTCCATCGATAAGATCAAATACAATATCTGGAAGTACGGCCACGAAGCGATCCTTCGCTGGAACGAGTTAGTGGAACTTATGGGCGAAGCCCAGCGAGAGTAATTCGCGGAACTGGATCCGGGCACGGCTATCACCGGCCATGATGACCGACGAATCATACCGCGGATGTAACATCAGACGGGCCGACAGAAACCGATTGATGATAAAATCGCAGTTCACCTCCAGGTCAATCTCCACATGATGATAATTGGTATAGCAATAGAATCGCGTCTCAAGGGACACCTCGCGCACTGGTTTCCATACATACTCCACACGCACGGACGAACCGATCGTGTGGAGTGTTTGTTGCCCCTCATCCAATCCGTATTCCGTCACCGTCACACGCACCGTATCCAGGATATGAATCACCTTGTACGACAGCGGTGAGACGGACACTGATAGTCCTTTGACGGGTTTCCAATCGATACCCAGCGCCGCATTGAAACGGAAGGGCGAGAAAGGTCCTGACTTAAGGGCGTTCGAATTGGATTTATAGGTAGGTAACAGACGCGTCTCTATCTCGCCGGACACCGAAGCAAAGAGCTTCGGCACGATGCGATAGTTGGCTTTAGTATAGAGGCGCAAGAGGTCATCGGTCGTGTTCACCTTATGCAGCGTGTCGGCCGATATCGTCGAACCACCAATCCGCCATTCGCCGAAGTTCTCCCATGTGAAACGCTCGGAGATATAACTGATCTGACCCTTGGCGATACCGAGTCCGGCGAAGGACGATGAACCGCCCTGGTACCAGTTGGGTGTGACATAGTTCTGGGTGATCTGCGCCATGAGGGTGGCTTCCCTGCGCCAAGGCGAATGCATATCCCGCAGCGCACGCAACACATCGTTCCGGTCTTCCTCCACATCCTTGATCCATGATTTCTCAATCTCGATAAGCGGTATCGAATCGGGTTTCTTGAGCGCTAACATAGCGTTCAGTGCCCGTAGCGAGTCCACTTCGGCCTGTTCCCTACGAATAGAGTCCATACGCAACACCTCCGCCAAGGTCAAGGTATCGATCGTGTCGTTGGCATGTAGTTGTTCGCTCTGTTGATGAACGAGATCCAAGAGGTAAGCATCCATCTCGACGGTCTTTTTCTGGTCCGCCAAACGGAACGTATCCGGATAAACTTGTTGCGCTGCCAGATGAGTGACAGCGCAAACAAGCGATACTATGAGCCAAATTTTCTTCATTCGAGATTTCGAGATCTCGAGGTCTCGAGACTTCGATTCAGTTAAACGCCCGCCGCCAGGCGGCCATGACATTGCTTATACTTCTTGCCGCTTCCGCACGGACAGGGATCATTCGGTCTCGGTTTCTTATCCACATGGATCGGTTCGGGACGGGCGTTCTCGCGGGTGTCCCTACCCGCTGCTGCTGCCGCTCCGGACGCCTGTGCCGCCTGTTGCACCGCATCTTTCTGGGTGCGATACCGACTGTAATCCATCCGGCGTTGCTGCTGGGCCTGCTGCACATGATCGGGTTCGGTCATATGGATCTGACCGCGCAGCAGAATCGCTATCGCACGACGGTTAAGGGCATCGAGCATGGCTTTGAAGATATGGAACGACTCCAGTTTGTAGATCAACAGCGGATCTTTCTGCTCGTAACTCGCGTTCTGCACGCTCTGCTTGAGGTCGTCCAACTGACGAAGATGCTCTTTCCATTCATCGTCGATCACATAGAGCAACATGCGTTTCTCGAATTCTTTCACCACCTCTTTGCAGTGCGTCTCAGCCGCCGCTTTGAGGTTCACGGCGATGTTATACACTTTCTTTCCGTCCGTGATCGGGATCAAGATATTCTCGTACATCTGTCCCTTGGTCTCATATACATATTGGATCTGCGGATCAGCGATCTGCATCAACTTATCCATACGGCGTTTGAAACTGTCGAGGGCAGCCTCAGCCAGTTGTTCAGAGAGCTGATCTTTCTTACCGCGACTGAACGTCTCTTCATCGAACGGCACTTCGATCGCGAAGGTCTGCATCACATCGAACTTAAGACCCTCGTAGTCGTTCGCCGCACGCGCGTCAGCGAAGATAGCTTCTGCCGTCTCATAGATCATGTTTGTGATATCCACGCCGATACGCTCTCCCATCAGGGCGTGACGACGCTTCGCGTAGATCAGGTTACGCTGCTGATTCATGACATCATCGTATTCGATCAGGCGCTTACGGATACCGAAGTTGTTCTCCTCCACTTTCTTCTGCGCCCGCTCGATGGAACTCGATATCATACTGTGCTCGATCATCTCACCTTCCTGGAAACCCATACGGTCCATGATACCCGCGATGCGTTCACTACCGAACATACGCATCAGGTCGTCCTCCAGCGACACATAGAAGACCGACGAACCCGGGTCACCTTGACGACCGGCACGACCGCGTAACTGTCTATCGACACGACGACTCTCATGCCGCTCGGTACCGATGATCGCCAAACCACCTGCTTCTTTCACTTCGGGCGTCAACTTGATATCCGTACCACGACCCGCCATGTTCGTTGCGATCGTTACCACACCTGCTCTACCGGCTTCGGCAACTACCTGCGCCTCCTGCTGGTGCAACTTCGCGTTCAGCACATTATGCTTGATCTTGCGGATATTGAGCATCTTACTCAGCAACTCCGATATCTCCACGCTCGTCGTACCTACGAGCACCGGACGACCCTGGTTAACCATGTTCACGATCTCTTCGATGACCGCATTGTATTTCTCGCGTTTGGTGCGGTAGATACGGTCATTCATATCGTTTCGCGCGATCGGTTTATTGGTCGGGATAACGACTACATCCAGTTTGTAGATATTCCAGAACTCACCCGCCTCGGTCTCGGCCGTACCGGTCATACCCGCGAGCTTATGGTACATACGGAAATAGTTCTGCAGCGTGATGGTCGCAAAAGTCTGCGTCGCACCTTCTACCTTCACATTCTCCTTGGCCTCCACGGCCTGATGCAGACCGTCTGACCAACGACGACCCTCCATGATACGGCCCGTCTGTTCATCCACGATCTTCACCTCACCGTTATCGATGATATAATCCACATCTTTCTCGAACAGCGTGTAGGCCTTCAGCAACTGGTGCACCGTGTGTACGCGTTCGGACTTGATGCTGTAATTGGTCAGGATATCATCCTTCGCCTGCTGAACTTCTTCTCCTTTCAACTTTCCACTTTCAACTTTCAACTCTAAATCCGCCATCTCCGAACCCACATCGGGTAGTACGAAGAAATTGGGGTCATCGGTCGTACCCGTCAGGGCATCGATACCTTTGTCCGTCAACTCGATAGATTTGTTCTTCTCGTCAATCACGAAATACAACTCGTCCGTCGCGATATGCATGTTCTTCTCGTTCTCCTGCAGGTAGAACTCTTCGGTCTTCTGCAATCGTACCTTCACACCCGGTTCACTCAGGTATTTGATCAGCGCCTTGCTC
>Ga0247611_10007796_pt1 | contig 13320 bp, 10 predicted proteins | sample 177DNAGHGhighgp2_FD_192422 | JGI IMG/M metagenome (GOLD analysis project Ga0247611, IMG submission 192422) | Sheep rumen microbial communities from Palmerston North, Manawatu-Wanganui, New Zealand - 1770 DNA GHGhigh gp2 | ecosystem: Host-associated > Mammals > Digestive system > Stomach > Rumen... | reverse complement strand
AACAAAAGAAATAAAACTACACAAAAAACTAAAGATATATTTAACATCACTATTTCCTTTTTATTTTGTATTTCACGATAATTCTTTAATATCAAGAATAGAAAGAAAACGGCCTCGATTAAATACGCCCATCTAAAACCCATTTCCACAGCATATCCAGCAACATTTGCACGAGTTTCTTCAACTTCACCATATGTTTCAAATATAAATGATGGAATTGGTGATAGTCCCATCAGAAGAGCTCCTATCATTATATAGATTACAATTTTAGGAGAGATCATCTTTTGCGGAATGAAATATAATGGTAGGAAAATAAGAGCGGAATTATGAAACGAATATGCGATAAACCAAATTATCAAAAAGCGTTTTAGATCGCGCTCAATAATATATTTTACAGACAACCAAATTATGGCACATCCTAACACCTGCCTCAAATAGGTAAATGTATAAAAGAACCATAGCCCCATAAACATAACAACCGCAAACGGAGCATTCTCAACATATTGTTTTAAAGACTTAATTAGCAATATATATATAATTATTGTTATTACAAATATAAATATATATCTGTTTCCTGTGATGTATCCCATCAATGCAGATAAGGTACCATAGCCAAACTCACCTGCATAAAATAGGAAGGCATCTGTTTTCCACGGACTACCGCCGGCATGTGCGACATCAGCCATATCTTCAAATATGCTACCATATATATATCGGTCATATCCTCCCAACATATCACCGAGTCCAACAAAAAAACCTATGAATAACAAAAATATAGACATGGCTCTGATTTGGATCTTCTTTTTACTTTCTAGTGTTGTATAGAAAATGAGAATACTAACAATATAAAGAAATAGATATACAATCATCTACTTTAGATATAACAGATTTATTTACAATGCCTTGTCCCTGAAATTTTTATGTAAAAATGATATATAGTAATGGAAGCCCAACGAAATAATTTTAGGTTAAAAAAACACAAAACCATCTTCTTTTCTTCATCATTGGTAATGGGCTAATTGGTATAGCTCCCATCTCTTTTAATCGCTTTAGCGACTTCATTTTATACCTCAAAGAAAAAGGGACCACATAGATTGAATAAAGGTATCCAAACAAAAAGCCATTTAAGGCAATTCTTAATACTGTTTGTTCTTTACTGCTATATTTTGTCAGAGACATATAATTCTGTTGCATACACAACAAAGAGTGCTCTGAAGAACGTTCTTTGTGATTCATTGATGGTTCTGTGATGGCAGAGTTCGGATTTACAATATAATTATACAACGGCAATTCTATACACTTAATAAGACCAACATGAGGTATTGTTTTGAAAATGAAATCAAAATCCTCTCCCATTTGGAATAGTTCAAAATAAAGATTGTTCTGTTTTATGATATCTGTCTTATATACCCTTGTCCATACTGAATTGTTATAAATGCCATTCTTTGTTATATCATATCCTGAAGAATATTCTCCCGAGTATGTAATATATTGCCCTTCTTTCTCAGTGCCCCAGTAGTAGCTCAAAAGTAGCATATCATATTTTCCCCTGACAAGCAAATTTACTATTTGTTCTAACGATTCTTTTGAAATATAATCATCTGCATCAATAAACCAAAAATATTTTCCACTCGTATGGCGAAGAAGAACATTTCGGGTAAAACCTATCCCCTTATTCTCCTGTGATATTACTTGGATATTATGATACTCTTCAGCGTATTTATTTAATATGCTTAATGACGAATCCGTAGAACCGTCATTAACAGTAATAATTTCCACTGAATCGGAAAAGAAATGTTGTTTTACGATACTATCTAAGCAACGAACTAAATATCTTTCTGCATTATATACAGGAATTAAGATTGATAAGAGTATCATTTTAGAATTATATTTTTATCGTTTTAAATACTATTTGTGAATTATTTTGATTTGAGATAAAGTTCTATCCTATTCCAAAGTTTTTTTCTGCCGAAATCAATAATAATTGATGAAATAAGAAATAATATCACCCATAAAGAACTATAAAAAAAAGCTTTAAGAGTTGTTTGTGTTTCACCCCAAATCTTAATTTGACCGCAATAATAGGGCCGTAAAATAAGTTCATTTGCATGTAACAAATACATGGACAGACATGAAGCAGAAAGACTATTAATGACAATACTCTGTAAACTTAGCTTGCTAAAAAACAATAATAGAAATACAGACTCAAGAATTACTAATGGACATGTATATGTGAGTAGTCTACCATATATCTTTATATCATAGGTCGCCAGCAGAAATGCTATTAATCCTAAACAGAAGCCTATTAGGACATAATTTAGTAAATAAAAGGATTTTGCTCTGTCTTCTTTTACATGTAGTCTTAAATACCGTGCTAAAATATATAACCCCATGAAAGATATCATAGAGAATCCTCCTTCAAACCAGTGCGCCCCATAAAGATTCAACCATCCATAAATAGTCTGGAAAATATAAAAGAATATAAGAAACTTCTTCAATTCTTTTTCTGTAGCTGCTTCAATAAAACGATTTAAAAATGGAGCAAATAAATAAAGACCGACATATGCCTTAATAAACCAATAATCATCACTGTGAAAACATATTATTGTAGATAATGCATCCAACGTCATATATTCCCTAGGTTTCCATATTAACAGGGAAAAATAAATCAGTATTGAGAAAAATAAAGTTTGGAAGATCAAAGAAGTTAAACGTATGCCTTTGAATCTAATACCAAACCATCCTGATATTAATACAAATACGTCTACACTGCATATCGATAACCCTTTAAATTGGAATAAAACAAATGGTAATATGGGACTTTCTTTTATCTGAATGCCATTTGGATATGTGAAAAATAAACAATGACCAACCATTATCATGAGCATCGACAAAAGTCTCAACAATTCCATGTTGGATTGTCGTACTTTCACATTTTGGCTTTGGTTTATCATACTAAGACTCTTTTAAATGATGTGCCACCAATCTTTGCTGCATACTCTGGGAATGCACTTGGCCACATCCCTTCTCCAACGATGTTATACACCTTTTTCGCTCCACTGATTAAATAATAGTCTACAAACATCTTAATATTTTCTGCATCGCTAGTCTCTCCTGCCGTATCTATATGCTTTACCTGTCCAGGTACAACATAGATATCTGGCTTTTCCCTTTTCATGTATTCGATAAATATCATGCTATCCGAGGCTAACAAGATTCGCATCTCACAATGTGCAGACAATTCCTCAACTTTCCTCAATATTTGCTTCATAAGTATTGCCTTGCCGTCAACTGGTAGTTCTGGATTGATTGCTGTTTCCACTTTATCGCCTAAGAGATTTAAAAAACGTGTATGTATAACCATATAATCGCGTCCTATCTCATTCTGATAATAATCTATGTATTGCTGCAGATAGGGTGTTGGTTTAAACAGCTCACGATATAGTTTTCCCCATTCAAAAGTTGTCCCAAATTTTTCATTAATCTTTTCCAAAGAATCATAGCCATAATAGAAATGCGATTCACATTTTCTGTTTTTAAATAGACGAATAGGATTGTAGCATTCACCATATAAAAATAGCGGACGAGAATGAGGATAGGAATATACCATGTCATCCTTACAGATTCGCCAATTATACTTGTTTGGCTCCAAATATTTTTGTAACTCAAATGGGTAAATGAAAAAAATGCGAAAATCCTTTTGGTGTACTTTGGATATTGCATAAACAGAAATAGCACCTTTTAGTCGATCAAACATTCCCCCATGACCAACCTTTCCATCAACCATGAAAATGTTTTTAGGAATTATAAAACCTTTATTATCTATACTATTTCTGTTTCTTATAATATAGTCTTTGTATATCATATTCGGTTCGCGATAAAAAATATCTTTTATACGAACAAAATATTGTTGTATAAACTTAATTATCATATACTTGTAAGTTTTCTATCAATTTTTGATGTGACAATGTTAACTATGAATGAACTTAATAATGATAAACAAAGTACTGCAATGTAAATAAGTATAGAATACTGCAATTTGAAAATTTCTTCATGGAATATATAGTGAAGGAAATAGGTGTGAATCATCCAAATATTCATAGAATGTTTGCCTATTAATTGAAGGAAGCAATTATTTGAACCTTGTATAATAAGCCAAATGGTAATAAAAATGGCAAAAGCGAAAAATGGGGCAAAAGCTGTTGTTTTAATGGGAATGCTTATTATGAGTATCAAAATGATGATTACACATAAAAAGAATTTGTGATACTTGTATTTGTTTATTCTTTCTTTCACTTTATCACAAATGTTTTCTTTTTTAAGCCATGCACCTATAACAAAGGAGAATAGCATATAGAAAATCTGGATAATATTATATATTGAATGTGGAGCCGTCTTATAGATTAATTGAAAATGGCTAATTATGAACCCACAAATGAAATAGATTATACATGAAGCAAGCAGAAAAATAAAACTCCATTTTTCTAACATCTTAAAAATAACAGGATAAAATGCAGATAGGAAAACAAACGGAAACAGGAACCAGCATTCGTAGTTATATGATGTATGAAAAGTAGTAAAGTTCTCAATAAATTTTGCCCAATTGCCAGGGTAAATATCAGATCCGATTTTGAAATACCCAATGGTTATAAAAAAAAACATAATTGCCCAATAATGAACAAATAGTTTTAGAATTCTGCTCCAATGGTGTTTATCTTTATTATTGTATACATATCTTAATCCATATCCGCTTAACATCAAGAAAAAGGCTACAGGATAACATCCTCCTGCAATAATACTCCACAGCGAGTAATCCCCAATGTATAAGACTTGAGTAGAATGAATTACGTCTATATGAACCATAATCATCATTAAGAGTGCTACTCCTTTTAATGTTAAAGTGTCTTGTTTACTCATAGAAAAAGATGTCAACTCTTTAATCTTGAATCAGCGAAAATATAAATAGGAAACATTATTGTCTGAAAATGCTAAAAAGTGTTTGGGATATAAGTGATCGTCCATGGTATTTTAGTATCGCTTCGCGCCCTGCCCAAGCCATTCTCTCGTATTTCTTTAAATTTTTAGGGATGTCCATAAGCACATCAACAACTTCTTGTGGATGTTTATACTCAATGCACGATTCTCCGTGTTTTACCGCAATATTCTCTAAGGCGTATGGAGTACCTATGACCAGTAATCCGTTAGCTAAAGCATCCAATACCTTGCCTTTAGTCCCTGTCCCAATAGCAATTGGCGTAATCTGAATATCATACTTACAAATCTCCTCAATATAGTCTGGAGCGAACTTGATGTGATTTACCTCATAACCTGCTTTTTTCAGGTTCTTCACATGAGTATCCCATCCTTTTCCTAAAAATGTTATATTATATTGCTCCTTCAACTTTTCATTCTTCATCCTTAATACTTCATTAAGAAGATCAGCCTCTTGCTTCATATAAAAGTTGTACTGTCCTGCAATCAACAGTTTGATTTTAGGTTGAAAGAAATGCCTTTCCTCTCTCCTTTCTCCTATCTTTTCCTTTATTTCGTAGTGCGGATGTCTGATAAAGTGTGCTTGTATTTTAGGATTCATCTTTTTTAGGAAAGCTTTATCCTCTTCACCAACTAAATGGTAGTGAATAGACGAATCAATAGCATAATTCCTTTCCAACGCTAAAAATTTTGGATACATAAATACACACCGCCAGAATTTTTTCCAGTCATGAGTAACAAACCGTTGACCTAACATCCTATAGTAGTACAATGCCTCACTGTCAGGTAGCGAGTGTATTCTTTGGAAACCTTTGAACTGGTTAACGACCTTAGACCACTCAGCTCCATATACCCAAATTAAGTCAGGTCTCTTAGCTTTGATTTCATCCACATATCGTTTAGGTAAAGAAATATAATGATGAATAGGATACTTTAAGAACAAACGGACAAACAATAGTCTGAACTTGAAAACGAGAAAGAACCATTTTGGTAGTGGAACCTTTTTAATGGTAACATCTAATTCGTTTTCAACCTTCTTTATTTTCTCGTCAGACAATTCATTGTTGTTAAAAGTATATATTTCTATCTCTATATTTTTTTCGCGTTCTAGCATTAGGTGATAAGGTAATGCTGAAGTTCCCCGAATATTTTCCGACGAAGGGGTCATCGTCGTAATCATACATATTTTCATTTATAATAATATTCCCCCCAGATACTAAATAATTTATGAAAAATCTACTCAACTTTCTTTATATAGCAGAAAAGATTACATAATTATATTTTAAATGTTACAGTATCACATGGTTTTCAATGTAGCTATACGTCCTGTTTTTTTAACCTTCATAATTATATGTGTGATTTTTATAATTCAACAATTCATTTTATCCTTTCTCTATTCCAATCTATATTTTTCTTTTTAAGTTTTGCTGGAATGCCAACATAAATAGCGTGTTTTACACCAAGAATGCCAGAAACGACAGAACTATTACCTATGATACATCCTTTAGGTATTTGACTACCTTTTAATACTCTAGTATGTGCTCCAAGCCAAACGTGGTCTGCAATAATAATACTTTTCGATGGATTAATTCTTTCACGTGTATCATAATCTAATATTGTGTGATAATCACCACTAGCAATGTCTATATCACCACTAAACATGCAGTCATTGCCAATTGTAATTGAAGTTCCTTCTAATGATGTTATACATTCTCCTTGCATAGTAAAACTTTTACCTATCGTAATAATGCTATTTTTCTCTGCCATAGTAAAGGAAGCATTGTTAATATTTGTACTTGTTCCTTTAATAAATAAAGATGAATTCTCTCCTGTTAATGTAATTTTACAGTTATGTAATTGCGTTCTGCGACCAATATGCAACTTGGCACTTTTGCACAAAACCAAATTGGTTTTGGTCATTTAAACACCTTTGATAGAAACACCCCTAAGCATCATACTTTGAAGGTAACCTTTATTCCCATGAAAACAATTATATACAAAGGCAACAATATCCATTAGATTATAGTGCATTTGCAAATATCTAATAACATTTACCATAATTGAAGTATACTACTAGAAATTCTCCAATAACCGTCTAAATAAGCAACGGCTTAATGTCTTTGGTGGCTTAACTATAGAGGTTACAATCCTTAACAGATTTATGAAGTTTATTCTTCTTCAAAAATATTATTATATTTGAATACCCATCCCATTATATTTGAAGAACATAAGAACACATTTGTGTCCTGTCAAGAAAAAGACAAGTTATAACATAATTATTTTAATTTAAAGTTTTTAATGCTCTCCTTAAGGATAAAATCTCTCATCTTTTGTTTTTTTTGTAGAGAAAAACACAGCCTAAATATCTTTGCAATATCTAACAATAATATAATGACAATAGTAGGAATAAATGGAAGGATATATTTTCTAATGTTATACTTTATATTATAAAATATAAATTTTAGTCTTTTATCCCATGAAATCTTTGTGTATTGAGGATTTGAAAATCCTGATTTATTTAAATAAAATCTATATAATTTTGAATAAGGAAAGGATATGTTAAACCATGGTTTAGCATCACTCGAGAAATGAATGACTTTTGGTTGATAGACATATTCGTAAATATCAAAATATGACACACCGTCTATGGCTGGTAGATAAGATAATGAAGGTTTATTCCATTTTGGTGGTAATAAGAACCATTTTTTCTTAAACACATAATTCAATGAATCCTGGTCGTGAAGAAATACAGGTTTCCTGTCTTTTATAGAAAAGTCCAACAACTTCTGTATAGCATTGTTTTCTCTCCAATAATTTAGGTTGATTAACATGATACCTGAACAGAAAGTTCGTTCATCTGCTTCTGTCTGTAATTGTTTTCGGTGGATGGAGTTAAAAGGCATGCAATCAAGTGTGGCTGCTAATGCATACTGGTCAAGCTCCAAATTATAAAGTTCTTCAACAGTTCCAGAAACTATCATGTCACAATCTAAATATAAAACTTTTTCTATCTTCTCGTCAAGAATTTCTGGCAATAAGATTCTATAGTATGCAGCTTTTGTCAGTGGACGTTCTGTGCGAAACTTCACACCTTCTAATCTTGACTCGTCAACTTCGTAAATAGTGCAATAGCTATCGTATCTTGTAGCTAGCCCTTTAATCTGTTCTGTATTATCATGAGAAAGATTATGCGTTAGGACATGAACATGAAATACATATCCTTTGTTATTTTCAAAGAGAGAACAAAGCATTGCGCAACAGTGTTGTGCATAATTGTCATCTGTATTACATGTCACATGATAGGTCATTTTCTTTACATCGCATTTTTCCATATTATATCCCACATTTGAAGAGTTTTATACTGAATGTTTTTAACACTTACAGATAGTTGTTTCCTGATTATTGTATTATTATCCTTATTAAGGATATTTTCCAGAGCTCTAATAATACTATTCTTGTCATTTAAATCAAGCAGTTTGTCTTTTTGTCCAAAATCATCTAATAATGCTTCATATTTGTGAGACCAACTTGTAACTAAACAAGGTGTACACGAACTTAAAGCACTAACAGCCCCATGATATCTTGATGAAATAACAGCATATGAATTAGATATGATACCTTTAGTCTCAACGGCATTTATACCTTTTATTACAGGTATGTTCATTCTCCCTCCTATTTCCTTACAAATATCTTTATCTCCATTATCATGGCATAAAACAAAAACCTTATATTTATTTTTAATACAATACGATATCATATCAAATAAACAGGATAAGTAATTGTTGTTCTCACCCTCTCTACTATCAATCATTCGCTTATTGGGAATGAAGCAAACATGTCCTTTTGTAAATTGATTCTTTGCTGTTAAATCACCAATAATATTGTTTGTAAAATCAGGAAAGAGATATAAATTGTTGTTATTGATGTAAGGTTTTATAAAATGATAAGAAGTCGTATCACGTGCGAAGATATAATCACCATATTTGCAAATTAATGAAATCATTCTTTTTGTTTCTTTTTTTTCAATAGGACCAAATGCTTGAGGTAAAAAGTATATTTTAGTACCATACTTTTTCATGGTTTTTAAATAATACTCATATGCATTTACAATTCCAGATGTGAAAGGCCATTTGTCTGTAAAATATAAACCAGAAATGTCTAAAAGAATATCAATGCCTTTTATAGGTTGCCATGTAATAAGATGACCAGTCAATTTATACCAAATAATATCTAAACGAAATAATTGAATACATTTAACTATAATGGGATGGTGAAACCATTTTTTAGAAAACTTAATGCCAGCATTAAAGGTGTTAGCAGATCTGTTTTCTTTTGTAAAACAGTTGTCATTATAAATAATCTCTGCTTTAGGGAATTTTCTTTGGACTTCTTTGATAACAGAATAAATCATTAATTCTGCACCCTGGTTTATTGTGTTAGCTCCATCAATTTGTATTTTCATTTTTTTCTTTTTTTACTTTTAATAATAAGTTTTGTCAGCTTTTCTGAAACTCTTATTGTTCGATTCTGTGCTTTATCAATCTAATTGGAAATAATAAACATTCCAACAAATGAGTTTTAAGTTGTAAAACTTTTAGTCTCTTTATATTTTTATCTATGATTTCATCCTTTGACAATTTAGATTCTTTTAAGAATTGCGATATCTTCTTTTCTAATCCGTTTATATTGGCGTCAGTTATTAGTTTTTCTGCATATTGTGGAACTTCCCATTTGTTTTTCTTGTAAATCTTTATTGCTGAGGATACAGTTTTTTTTCGATCTTCTATATGTTGTCCATTAATAACTTCTTTTAATGAGGCATGATTATATGAAATTTCTCCATTGGTAATCATCTCTGATATCAATTCATCTCCATTCTTAGTACGAGTTAAAATTACTGACATACCTCCTTCCCAGTCAACATTACTCATACCCCAAGGGTCACCAAAAACTATGTCTGCATGAGTGTTCAACTTATCAAAACATATTCTGCAACGAGGATTTGTAAAAGGATCTTTTAGGGCAAAGCGTTTCCATCTTGGGATTTCAATAGACTCACCATCTTCTGTTGTTACTAAAATCCTAGCATTTGCATAATTAATAGATTTGTCACGCCATATTAATTTCTTCTTCTTTCCTGTAAATAATCCTTTTAGCAAGATATCTGTAGATGTTTTACATAGAGTTCGATCACAAATAAGACCAAGGGTATATGAAATTTTATTTCCTAAACTAGCTTTAAATTTTCTGACGGCTTTAACACCTTGTATATGACATCCAGTTCCTACAAATGCTATTGAATGATAATCATTACAAAATTTAAGTTCTGATATCATATCAATAGGGATATAAGAAGACTTTTGGGAATTGGCTAGTTGTGATATAGACGTAATGATAACTGCCTTTGGCGTGTAATCAAAAGCTGCATCTACTTGACAAACAATAGCTGCATCTATTTTTCTTTTCTCGAAAAGGTATTTTAAAGTTGCCGAAACTAATCCGCCACTTTGCGCATTTCTATAAATCTGTTCGTCTTTTGATTTTGCAACGTATGTATTAATGATAGTACCCACATATACATCTTCTGTTTCTGGTATTTGAATCCCACTGTTGTCAATTCCAGGACAAGCTTTAAGGCATAAACCACATCTAATACACTTATCCTCATTGATAATAGGTAATAATCGGCCAATGTTGTCGTATTTCATTATAATGGCCTCTTTATTACATACTAAATTACATGTTCCACAACCGAAACATAACAATGAGTCTTTTACAATGTCTATGTTAGCTAAAACCATATTAAATTTATGCTTTTGTATTTTTATACGATTGTATTTTTTCAATCATTGTTTTCCTTTCAGTAGTGTTTAAACCAAGACAATAAATTGTTAGAATAGTGATGGCCAAAGATAATGGTATACTAAATAATGAATTTATATGTAAATGCATATTACACCAATATGATAATAGTAATGCAAATACAAATACAAACCAACAAGGGAATACAACGCTTGTTAAATATCGTTTCCAAGGAAAACTTATGTATTTAGAATTAAATCCAAATCTGAGGAAAAGACAAACCAATTCTAGAATAATATTTACCCAAATCCCAACTAAAGGAGAACCACCTAATTTTAACCAAATATATGCAAGTGGCAATGCAAGAAATTTTGTGGTTCCTAAAATTATCTGGTACTTTTTTATTTTTCCATATGCTAAAACTGCGTTTATTAAAAATCTGGAAAGAGTATCCCATAAGAGATAAATAAGAGTCCATTGTACAAATTCAACTGCATATTGAGGAACTTCTTTCAACCAAAAAGAAAGAATTGGAAAAGTGTTAATAACAATTGGTACAGCAAATAGGGATAAAAGATAAAATGAAAATCGTCCACCTTGAAAAATCAGAGTGTGGGTTCTGTTAAAATCATTTTGTGCTACTGATTTTGTAAGTTGTGGATTAACGGCCGTTTGAAAATTTGTAACAAATTGGTAGACGGCAGCTTGTACTTGGTTACATACACCTTTTGCTGCATTTACAGTAACCCCAAAAGCAATATTTAGCAGAATATCAATTCCTTGGTTCCTCAAAACGGCAGACCCGTTCCCAAACAAATTCCAACTCGAAAAGGAAAACATTTCTTTGAATATCTTAATGTCTATTTGAGAAATCTTATTTCTTGTTTCTTGAAATTGTTTATGACAATAGATACCATATATAATTCTTGATAATAAAGACACGGCAAAAATTAACAATGCATATAGAATCAATTTGTCAACATCAGATATAAATAATAAATATGCGACTAACAGTTTTAGAATGCCATCAAGAATAGAGATATAAGCAAAAACCGACATTCTTTCATGAGCTATAATTATTGCGTTAAACGGAACTGATGTGATATTTACATATAATGTGGCCGAACTAAACTGAAGAACCCAAAATGCAGCATCAATTCGAGATGTGGGAATATTTAATTTGTTGTATAAAAACCAAACACCAAAGATTTCTATTAATATAATAATGATAATTCCAAGAAGAACATGAAGCATTCTGCTTGTTGTAAAAACTTTGGTTAGCCTGTTGAAATCGTTCTCTCCAATTGCAAATGTAATAAAACGCTGAGATGCAGAAGCCATAGTATTACTTAATATTGTAAACATTGCGACTACACCGCCAACTACATTATAAATACCATAATCATGCACCCCAAGAGTTTCTAGAATAATCCTTGATGTATATAACGAAATTACTAGTAAAAATAAAGATCTAAAATATAGTAATACCGTATTTCTTGCTATTCTTTTATTGTTATCTAAGCTTTCAGACATCTATAAATATCTATGTTAAGTATAGAATAAAATAATGAGATAACTGTAATCAAGTCATTATCCCGCTAAATACCTTTTAAGTTTACTCTTGTTAATTTGTATCTACAGCCTTTGGTGAATTAATTTAATCTTTATAAACTCAATATGTTTTAGTTCTTCTACGTATTCTATAACTCCAAATGTGCTGTTACCGAATACAGAAATCTTTTTCAGTTATCTTTTTTCTACGATTTAATTATGTCTAAATAAAGACTTCTGATAATATCTTCATCCAATTTAACAGGATTATTCTTTAATCGGACAGGATTCACAGAATGAGAAAGAATATCCACTTCTTGTTCTTTGTTAGTGGAAACTGGATTCGCTAAACTCATTTCTTTCATCATCTTCCTGAAGTATAATACTGCATCTTGAGGAGTCGTGACATTCATACTTTGAGCTATCTGATGGAAGATTCTCTCCAGATAATCCTTACCCCTCTTGTCAATACAAAGATCCGGATTCTGGAGCATGAAAGTCCAAATCTCAGGAAGACAAACAGCTACGGCATGACCATGGGGTAGGCCATATAGTGATGTTATCTTATAACTAAAAGCATGAGGAGCCGTTGTCTGTGTGATACAGATGGCACGACCGGCATAGTTGGTCGCATTCATGATGTGTTGTGCAGACTCGTTAGTATTTTCAAAGATGTATTCTCTCCACCATTTCATGATAGACTCTACTGCAATCTTGGAGTATTCCTTACTTTCATCCGTGGAGTTTACAGACCACCAAGACTCAATACCCTGGCACAAGGCATCCATCATGGTGCATTTCTTCTGATAAAGCGGAAGTGTCTTTAAGACCTTAGGCTCTAAGATTGCAACATCTGGAATGATGCTCTCATGAGTGACACTTTGTTTTTTGCCATCGTAATAAATGACAGCATAGCGTGTGGATTCAGAACCAGTTCCGGCTGTGGTCGGTATTGCGATAAGTTTGACTCCCGTA
>Ga0247611_10007795_pt1 | contig 13321 bp, 15 predicted proteins | sample 177DNAGHGhighgp2_FD_192422 | JGI IMG/M metagenome (GOLD analysis project Ga0247611, IMG submission 192422) | Sheep rumen microbial communities from Palmerston North, Manawatu-Wanganui, New Zealand - 1770 DNA GHGhigh gp2 | ecosystem: Host-associated > Mammals > Digestive system > Stomach > Rumen... | reverse complement strand
CATCTGCATAACTACTAGATGAATCTCTATCCGAGCGGCTAGAACTACTGTGATCACTAGAGCTATAACTTGAATCCCAGCCAGAATCCGCACCGATTGTTCTTAAATCTGGATTATATGCTACTAACAAGCCAAGTAATGTAAAAGCAAATAATGTTATGTAAATATATTTTTTCATAAAAACTCCTATTCCTTTATTTCTAATATTTGATAACCATAATCTTCTTGATTAAATATTGAACTACAATATGGGCATTTTCCATTATAATTAATATCTAATGAATTACCACAACTAGGGCATCTAAATATAATACTATTCTCTTTAGTATTATTATTTTTTATTACTTTTAAGTGATATGTTTTAGTTATTCTAGTATCTTTATTACCAATTATTTCTCCATTAGTTAGATTAATTATATAATCAATGAATTTAATATCTACATCTATATTATAGGTAGTATTTATTTCGTTAGTTTCAATATTTTTTATTATAATATTACTTATATTTAATTCATCATACATTTTTATTCTATTAGTCGATAACATTTTATTAATAATATTAGTAGCATAATTAATTGGTTGTTCTTTTAGAAAATGGATACAATTAGATAAATCATTTTTCATAATACAAGTAAAGTATTGTATTATCATATTGGTAACCTTTGTTTTGAAATCTATTTCATTAAAATTATTCATAATTAATTCCCTTCTATTATTTTTTTAAGCTTTCTTGTAGTTTTTCCCATATTTTTACCATAGCATAAGTGTCTAATTCACAGTATACTAGTAAACCTTTCCTTATTTCTTCTTGCTCCTTTTTTGGTTTTAAATGTAAAGTAGAATAAGCATTAGACGCTTCATCTCCTTTATGTATTAATGGTAAATTGTGATAATCTAATTCTGGGTCACCCGGGAATAAAGCTGGTAGTACATATTTAATAGAATATGATCCTTGCATATCTTTGTTATAATATTCTCTATTTTTAAAAGGTATCATTAAATCTTTCATATTATCTCTTATGTCAAGTAAGTGTTCACTCAAATCAGGATATAATTCTGAAAGATGTTTTATAACTGTTCTTTCAAAGCTCATATTATAAGCAATTGTACAAACATCTTTGGGTATATCATTTACTAGAGATTCAGCTAGACTTCTTCTTGGATCAATACCTGCTTCTGCTAGGAATTCATAGTGTTCTAGTGGACTTTTTTCACTCTTCTTAACATGTAAAGAATATTGAAATGGGATTTGCATATAAGGACTTACTCCATCATATTGAGGAATAGCTTCTTGATATGTTTCAAAATCTAGAAAATACAAAGGATATTCTAAAGTACTCATAAACTTTTTTATACTTGATTTATTAATTTTATCTTTTTTATTATTTAATTCATAATCGATTTGTTCTATATACTTGGTATTTAAATTTTCTTTTTCTAAGTCTTTAAAGGTTATTAAACCCTTTTTATAATAATCTATTTTTTTAGTAAAGGTCATACCGGATATATCAAAAATATTAGGATGTTGTAATTCTTTTGTACAATATTTAAAGAATGGACAATCATAAGGATTCTTACAGCAAGTATCTAAAGAATTTTTAGGTTCTTCCTTAGTCATATTCTCATTTATATATTTAATATTTAATTCTACATCTTTTTGTTTACTTAGAACTTCTTCCGTAACATCATTGATGGAAAATAACTTATCTAGTTCTAAGTCTCCCTTTCTTATATAATCACTATTAAGTATGACAATATTACATTTATCTACTTTATAGCCAAGATTCTTTAGGATGTAGTATTGATAACTAATATCATCAAGATAGATGGAATTAATATGGGTAGAACTTTTTACTTCGTTTATTTCATAAGAATCTCCTACTCTTCTTAAAATATCAACACTACAAAAGTTATTATTATAATTAAAGGAAGCTTCAGTAATATTTATATCTCCCTTTATATCTAAAGCTTTTTTAGTATCCTCTAACATTTGATTTAGATTAGTATTAAAATCTATATCAGTATAATTACCATATAGTTTTTTAGCTAGTTCACCTACTTCAGTACCAGTTTCAAAAACACTTTCTTTAATATCTTCTTTTTCTTCTGGTTTATAAGTACTTAACCATAGTTTTTTTAAACAAGTAATACCTTCACAATATTTAGATTTAGATAAGCTCATAATATCATTCCTTTATTTGATTATAGCATTAAAAAAGATAGTATGAACTATCTTTATGTACATTGAGCCATTTTTCCTGTTACTACTGTATTCGTTTTAACTTCCTTAATAGTATCATTCTCTATTTCTAGCTTTGTTAGTTCTAATTTGCTAGAATTACCATTGCTAGTTTCGATTGGTTTATAATAATATATATCATCATTTTCAATTATAGTCATTGTCTTTTCAATATCTTCGAGTGTAGCAAAACAATCGTATCCATCTTCATCTACATTAAAATACTTTCCTATTATTCTTGTGGAATCATTAATTACTAAAAGAGCATGTTCAAACCTATAGTCATAATATACTATTAAGTATTCTTTGTTATCATTACCAATTACTACTTTGTATTTTACTATGGGCATTTCATATATTCCGGCTTCATATGCTTCCCCCGTTCCATATCTCCATAATATGTTTAAATTGGTATTCCCAAATGTCAAATAGCTCCTTTCATTAGTTGTTGTTCCATCCAATAATGTCAGTGTATTATTCTTACCATTTAAAGATATTTCAACACTTTCCTTTGTTCCTTTAGATTCGAGCGTATTAACTTCGGAATTTTGTTTTTCTGTGCTATTTTGTTCTTCAGTTTCCTCAGATTGATTTTCATTTTCTTTTTGATAGTTATCATTTATCTTTTTATCAACCTGATTGTTATTGCTTTTTTCCATAGATTTTATTCCTACTATGTATCCAATGCATACACCTGCTAGCACTAATAAAACTGCTATTATTATTTGAAAAACTTTGCTATTATCTTTGCTGTCCATGTAATATTCCCTCTTTCTTAATTATTTTTTTCTTTTGATATGCTTGAAATTATATTATAGAATTCTTTCCAACTTTTTACTCTAGGTATTTTATCTTCTAAAGAAGTAAAATTAGAATTAAATTGATACGTTCTTATATTATATTTCATTGCTGATTTACAGTTTTTAGTATTATCATCTAGAAAAACATCTATTCCTTCGTTAGCACATTGTAAACCTTTATTAGCTACATTGGTAATAAGTTTATCAAAGGGTACACCTTTACTTATTAAAAAATCATAGGTTATTTTATAAGGGTTACCATATTCTTCTGTATTACGTGCTGTAATAATAAATATTTTATGGCCTTCACTATGTAGTTTTTTTAATACTTCGATAGCATCTTCTTTTACAGAGACTATATTAGCAAGAACATGGTAATTGTTTTTTATAAAATCATCATAGTTAGGTAATGTTTTACTTAACTCTTTGTATGATGGTTTATTAGACCATAACTTTTTTAAATCTAAATTATAGTTTATAGCTATTAATGGTAACATATATTCATATGTATTAGTTATAGTATCGTCTATATCAACTGCTATATTCATACTAATTACTCCCTTCTAATTATTTTCTTCGATAGTATCTTAATAAGAAATTATTTAAAACACTTTGTACTAAGATTGCTAAACCAAATAGTAAAGCCCCTATTACTTCATCAAAAATTAAACATATTACTAACATAAAGATTAGAACATAGGTCATAACAATTATAGTAATAACATCTGCTCTTCCTTCAATTATTAATTCTTTAATGTTCTCTTTTATTTTATCTTCTTTGTATAATAAAATAACAGATATCATAAATATAACAAATCCTATTAGAAATAATATTGCTCCAAAAACTTTTATACTTAATAGCGTACTTCTTGTTAGTATTACGTCAGGTAATAGTTTTTTTACTCCTTCTAATCTTGTTAAGCTTGCTCCAAATAGTAAAAATAATCCTATTAGATAAATAATTAAGCCACAAATAAAACCTACTATTAAATATATTTTATTTTGTTTTTTTGCTTTCTTCATATTTACCACTCTTTATATTCTATTTCTTCTAGAATATCTTTATTTATTTTTTTAAGTTTATTATGAAGGTCTTCAGCAAATTTGTTTACTTTGATATCGTTCATATTAGTAAATATATATATATTATTATTTTCTTTTATTGTAACTTTGATTAATTCTTTATTAGTATTTATAGTTTTTATTACTTTGGATATATTATCTAATAATAGTTCTTGGTTTTCTTTACCTATTTCTTTATATATTATTCTATCATTATTAATTTTGTAATCACTTGGTATTATTTTATTCTTAATCTCTGGTGTTTCTTTACTACTTGTCGACTTCTTTTTTTCTTTTATATTTCTTACAGGTACCTCTGCTTTTTCTTCTTCGGTTTTTGTATAATTACTTTTTTCTTGATTATTAATTATTTTAAAGGTTTTGGTTTTATCGTCTTCATCTAGAAATTTAATTTTTTCATCATTTTCATCAACTACTTTTTCAAAGTCTTTTTGCTTAGAGAATAATTCAAATAAACCAAATACACATAATACTATACCTATTATAGGGAATATAAAGATTAATTTTGTGGTCTTTTTTACTTGAACTGATGTTACATCTTTTTCATGATAATAAATTTTTATTTCATCATCTATTTTTACATCATCTTTATAATAAAAATTGTATTGATAAGTTGTGTTGCCAACGTCGTATACAGCGGTAATATCATTTTTACCGGTTCCATCCTTATCTTCTTTTATTTTAATAACTGTAGCATTTGTAGCTACAAGGTCTTTTTCTCCATTTACTATATTTATACAAATAACTAAAGATAAAACTAATAAAATACCAATAATTAAGAATATTATACTTCTTATACTTATTTCCTTATTAGTCATATAAACACTCCTTTATTATTCTTCTAGATTATATCACAATATAAATAAGATTTAAATGAAAAAGATAACTACTGTTATCTTTATTATTTTTCTTTTTTAAATTGTATTTTTAATTCTTCTAGTTGTTGTTTTGTTAGTTCTGATGGAGATCCCATCATTAAATCTTGTCCTGATGCACTTGGTGGGAAAGCTTGAACTTCTCTTAAGTTTGGTTCATCTTGGATTAACATTATAATTCTATCTAGTCCCGGAGCCATTCCACCATGAGGAGGGCAACCATATTTAAAGGCTGTAAAAATCGATTTAAATCTTTGTTCTACTTCTTCTCTACTATAACCAACTATTTCGAAGCCTTTAGCAAGACTATCTAAGTCATGGTTACGAATAGCTCCTGAAGCCATTTCATTTCCGTTACATACAAAATCAAATTGATATGCTAAGATATTTTCTAAGTTAGTAGTATTATCATAAGCTTGAACACCTCCATGAGGCAAACTGAATGGATTATGACAAAAATCCCATTTTTCATTTTGTTCATCCCATTCAAACATTGGGAAATCATTAATAATACATAATTCTAGTCTATTAGGATCCATCAAACCTAGGTCATCGCCTATTCTTAATCTTAATGCTCCTAAAGCTGGTTTAACTATTTTTCTTGGGCCAGAAACAATTAACACTAAGTCATTTTTTTCTAACTTTAATTGTTTTGTTAGTTCTTTTACTTCATCTTCTGTTACTACTTTAGCTATAGAACCGGTTACTTCATCAGATATTTTTAAATATGCTAAGCCAGAAGCTTTTTTACTTTTTACAAATTCTGTTAATTCATCTAATTGTTTACGTGAGTACTTATCAGCAGCATCTTTTGCTACAATGGCATTTATCATACCCCCCTCACTAATAATATTTTTAAATACTGTAAATTCAGTATTAGAGAATATCTTAGTAATATCTTGTATTTCCATTCCAAATCTTAAGTCTGGTTTATCTGATCCATATAAATCTATAGCATCATTATATTGAATTCGTCTAAAAGGCCTTGGAGATACTTTTTTGTTACTAAATTTAGTAAACGTATCATAGAATATTTCTTCACCAACATTTAAGACATCATCTTCTTCAACAAATGACATTTCTAAATCTAATTGATAGAATTCTAATGTTCTATCTGCTCGAGGGTCTTCATCTCTAAAACATGGGGCAATTTGAAAGTATTTTTCAAATCCTGATACCATTAATAATTCTTTATATATTTGAGGGGCTTGAGGAAGTGCATAGAACTTACCTGGATATACTCTTGATGGCACTACAAAGTCACGAGCACCTTCTGGAGAAGAAGCTGTAAGTATTGGGGTTTGTACTTCTGTAAATCCTAAATCATACATTTTATTTCTTAAGAAATGAAGTATTTCGTTTCTTAAGAATATATTGTTTTTTAGTTTATTTCTTCTTAAATCTAAATATCTATATTTTAATCTATTATCTTCTGATGTATTTACTTCATCAACAATAGGAAATGGTAATTCTTCACAAGTATTAAGTATTTCTAATTTTTCTACTTCTATCTCAATATCTCCTGTTTTTAAATTAGGATTTTTATTACTCCTTTCTACTACTTTACCAGTTACTTCAATAACATATTCATTTTTTAAAGTATTAGCAAGTTCATAGTTTTTATTCTCAGGATTTATTACTAATTGTATAATACCAGTTTTATCTCTTAAATCAATAAATAATAATCCTCCTAAGTCACGTTTTTTAGCTACCCACCCAGCTAAAGTAACTGTTTTACCAATAGATTTTTTATCTACTGTTTCATTATAGATTTTTTTCATATTTATCACCTTTCTAAAAAATTAAAAAACTAGTTTATATCCACAAGGGACGAAAACTAGTTTATTCCGCGGTACCACCCATTTTATTACATATGTAATCTCTTTTATTATAACGGTTTTCTACCGGATTAAGTATTTATTCCTTAATCAACTCTAGAGTGTCATTCGATATAATACTATATTCAATTTCACCATACTTGAACTCTCTTTGATAATTATTATATTTACTATTCTCTTTCTTCGTTTCTAAGTGTATTTTATATCTTTAAATAATAAATGTCAATTATTCTATTACAACTAAATCATTCATTATTTCATTAGCTTTTTTAGAATCTTCTACCTTTTCTAATTCGATACTATCTTGATTGTTTATAATTTTGGCAATAAAGAAATCTATAGGATTATGAATATTTATCATTAAGCCATATCTTTCATTATTATAATCAGATAGAGCGCCAATTATGTATTCGTTGTTTTTTTCGTCTATATATTTTATTTCACTTAATTCAGCGTTCATTAGGCAGCTCTTCCTTTCTTTTGAACTTCTTCACTCATGTCATCCATTAATTCATTATAATTGTTATTTCCATCTCGTAAATGATCAATATACTCTTGTTCGCTTAATCTACTTTTGTCATTTTTATCTTCAGTAGCATAAGCAATAATATTGTCTAATAGTCCTTCTCTTTCTAACTCTTCTTTTAATGATTTCTTTTCTAGTAACCATTTAGCTAAAGTTAATGTATTAATTCCCATTTTTAGAGCTATTATGGGTAGCAGAATAATACATCCTGGTATTATAACTATTTTTTCAAGTATATTAGATTCTTCTACTGTCTTTTTGAAATCTTCTTGGCCATCAAAAGTTGGAATTCTGGGATATCCACTATTAATAAAACTTAAAGCAGCTTTAAGGTTTGCTCTGATACCTTTAGCTTTTTCTTTTTCTAGTTCTGTTAATACTAACACTTTAGTTATTCTTTTACGCATTTTGTTTGCTGCTGGCGATTGATATTTGGCATTTTCATAATCAGTAATTAAACCTGTCATAGTTTTATCTTCCATATTTTTCCCTCCTATATTATCTTAATTATAGAATACAAATATTTTGTTTGTAAATAAACCATGTGATTTTTTTACAGTCAAAAAGAAGTTTATTATTAAACTTCTTTGTATGACATTTTTTGTAAACGTAAGTTGTTATTTGATATATCAAAAGAAAATTCATATTTATTAAATTGATCAAATGATAATTCTTTTCCTTTATATAGTGGTTTATTTTCTCCATTTATTTCATCAACAGTAACTTTATCAAATATTACTTTTCCATCCTTTTCTTTATAATATGTAGTGTATTGATTTTCGTAATTATATGTTTCATAGTAATAAGCATATACTAAAGTTAGAATATCTCCTTCTAGTTTGTAATCAATGTATTCTATAGTATCTCCTTCATATGCTCCTTCGCAACCAGTAGCATATGTTTCAACAATATATTCACCATTGGAATAAGATAATATACTTGGATCCAATTCAAATTGATTTTCTTTATTCTTTTTTAAATAATCTAAGAATGATAAATCAACAAAATATTTAGTAAGTTCTTCTTCTTTTATATGAACTGGATGATCTATATCCATATTTGTATATTTACTAATAATCATTTGACCTTTTATTTCATCAGCTAATTGTTCAATTGTAATGTCTTTTTTATTCAGTGGCATGGCAGGATATCCACACATATGCGTTGGAATAAGTCCTCTAGCTTCCAATACAAGATCTTCTTCATTAACTTTTTTTTCAGTTTTATTTTTTTTATTATTTTTATCGGTTTGATTTTCATTATCTTCAGTGTCTATTCTATCGTCTTTATCAGATTTAGCTTTTTCATTCTTATCCACTATTTCTTCTTTATTATTTAATGATTTTTGATTCATTCTTTCCCCTAATAGAACTCCTACTATAAATACTAATATAACGATAATAGCTATTAATACTATTACTAGCCTAGTCTCTTTAAACTTTTTTTCCTCGTTCATTTTTATTCACTTTCTCTTCTATTTTTTTAAATACTTTATAATATCATTATAATCATTTTTTAATTTTCCTTCAATAATTAAAGATAGTACTTTCTCTTTTATATTTCTTATTTCTTTATCACGATAACCAAGCTGTATTAAATCATTACCTGTTATAGCTAGTTCTTTTATACTTAAAACAGGTTTTTCATCTTGGAGTTTTTCTAATCTATTTTTACCTTCAGCTAATTTTTTTAATAATTCTTTATGATATAGAGGGTTTTGAGCTAATATGTCAGCTGTTTGTAATTTAAATAATAGGTTTAAATTAGTATGATTAAACTCCTGAAGGTATTTAATCATACTACTTCTTTTGGAAGGTATATCTCGGTCATGATTTAAAATTAATAAAGATACTATTTTTTCTGTCTTCTTATCTACTTTATAATTTTTACAAAATCTTTTAAAAATATTATTGCTTTCTTCCCAATGTCCGTAGAAGTGTCCTTCACCATATTTATCAATTGTATACGTTTTGGGTTTACCTAAATCGTGAAATAAAGCTGCTAGTTTTAAATATTTATTATTCTCTACTCCATCTATTACTTTAAGAGTATGATAAAAGACATCATATATATGATATTTATTATGTTGGTTAAACTTATATGCCTTTTTTAATTCAGGTATTAAGATGAAAAATATTTCTTTATATTCATCTATATATTTTGTAGATTCTTTATATTTTAGTATTTTAATTATTTCATTATATATTCTTTCTTTAGCAATAGTATTTAGTAGATTTCTTTTGGAAATAATTGTTTCTTTAGTATTTTGATCAATAGATAGATTGTGAGATAAGGATAATCTTATTGCTCTTAGAATTCTAAGGGGATCAAAATCTATACCGCTACCATCTGCTTTTACTAATTTTAATTTTTTATTATTTAGATCTTCTCTATAGTTATTAATGTCTATAATATTATTGTTAATATCTAAAGCTAAAGCATTAATGGTAAAGTCTCTATTACGTAAATCTTCTTGAATATTTATTCCTTTAAACAAAGATATTTCTATTTTTAGATTATTTATGTGTAATATTGATGTTATGCGATGATTATTTTCTTTCATTATATGAAGATTAGGATAATATTTTTTTAAATCTTCTAGAGGCATATTAGTGGTTAGATCATAATCATCATTTGGTATATTTAAGAGATAGTCTCTAACATATCCTCCTACTATATATACTTCATATCCTTTATTTATTATAGTTGACATCAAGGATTTTATTTCTTTTTCCAACAAAAAACCTCCTTTTTAAAAAAAAGCCAATATTATTGACTTTCTAAATGATATCTAATATCAAGTGTTTTATTGTAAGCTATAGCTCCGCCTTCACTTTTAATTATTAATATATACCACCATTTTGTTCCTTCTGGTAGATAAGTACTTGATTGATCTCTACCTTCAATAAAAGCAGTTACTGGCGTTAATTCTAAAGAATAAATGTTATCTTCTGATATTTTTTCGCCAAATGTTTTTACAAATTCTTTCTCGTCATAGCCCATTTCTTTTAATGCTTCTTGACCTTGTTTAAAAGTATATGTACCGTCATAATAGTTATCTTTTTTATTGGTATAATCATCATACCAATAAAAGTTTCCTTCTTTATCAAAATAGAACATACTGTCATCGGCTGTTATCCATTTGGTATTAAGATTTTGTTTTTTATTCTTTTTGGTAATTGTTTTTGCCATTACTGTAGGTCTTTTTTCTGAATCTATTATTCTACTAATTATTACGTTGGAAGTTATTAATAATAGTAATACTATTATTCCTAATAATATAGCTTTATTAACTTTATCTTTTTTTGTTTCTTTTGGTAGATGAGTTGGTTTATTCTTAACAATGGTAGTATCATTTTTTTCTTTTACTAATAGTGGTATTTGAATAGTATTATCAATATTTTCTTTAATTTTTTTTAATTGTTTAATTTGTTTTTTTTGATTGCTCATAAATACCACCTTCTTTATTAATTCTTTTGTATGTATTCGAATATTGCAGTTAGCTCATTTGTATATTCTAGTTGTTCAGATGGTTTACTTTGTTCAAGATAGACATAGAAATCAACTGTTGTTTCTTCTCCTGGAGCTAATTCTTCTTTTGGTTTATTATGTGTGAAAATAATGCCTGTATTTTTATCTTTTTCGTTGTATAGATATCTTCCAAGAGTAGCTGGAATAGTTCCATCATTTTTTATCGTTACTCTATAGAAAATATTATCGTCTACCAATCTTAATATTGGTTTTAATACTATAGTTCCTTCTTTATATTTGTAATCATTATCTTCTGCTTCGCCACTAGTTACAACTTCGACGTTTGTTATTTTAACATCCCATCTACCTACTTCTTCAGAAGTACTAGACTGATTATTATTGATTGAATGTGATACTGTTCCAAATGATAATCCTAGCAAAAACAATAAAGCAAGAACTATAACAAAATTTCTTTTATCCTTCATAAAAATCTACCTTTCTATAATAAGGATACCATTTTATCTATTCTTTCTCAAGAAATAATCTTATAATTCTAATTAAATTATTGATTAATTCTATGAACTAATTTTAATTTACTAAGCGAGAAGAATACTCTTCCTTTTATTTTTTTTATGTTTATGTCTTTTATTTTTTTAAAACGACTATCAAAAGAATCTACCCTATTATCTCCTAATACAAAGTAATTATTGTCTTCGATAGTATGAGGATAACTTATTTCTTCTTTTGGTGTTTTTGTACTTACATAGGATTCATTATAAAGAGCATTATTAATATATACAGAACCATTTTCTTTTATATCAATAGTTTCTGTTGGTAATCCTACAATTCGTTTGATTATATTAGAGCCGGATACATCGAAAACAATAATATCGCCTCTTTTTATGTTTTTTTCTTTAATTGTTAATACGATTTCTCCATTACCAATAGTACTATTCATAGAGGTACCACTTGCTTTATATACTCTTATTCCTAATACTGCATATAAATAATATATAATTCCTATAAATATAAATAATTTTATAAATATGCTTAATACTTTCTTCATATTATCAACCCTATTATGATTATATATCATTATATATTTTTTATAAATACCATTCTATTTATTAAGTAGTTTTTTTTATTAAAATGTGTTATCTTTATGATGAGGTGGGATATGAAAGGCTTTTTAATTACTCTTTTTTTAATTGCTATTTTACTAGTTATTATTGTAATAGCTATATTATATATAAAGACTACTATTAGTAATTTTTTAGAGAAGTATTTTGGAACACGTGATCTTAAAGAAGCAATAGAAAAAAGTGAGATTGAAAATGAAAATACTCCTAAGTCATTATCTTCTATGGAAACTTTATCGTTATCTTCATTAAAAAAAGATTTCCCTGAATTAAATATTAATGAAATAAAGAGTATGGCTGAGAATACTATTACTAATTATTTAAGATCTATAAGCAAGAAAAAGATTGATGATATAAAGAATTATAATGATAATATTAAAAATATGGTATTAGCTAAGATTGAAGCCCTAGGAGATAATAAAGTCTCTTATGAGGACATAAAATATCATAAAACTGTTATTAATAGATATGAGAAAAGTAAGAGTATTGCTACACTATATATGGCAAGTGCTTTAGAATACTATAAAAAAGATAATAAAGGTAGAAAAAAAATACAAGATAGATTTATAGTAGAAGTAATCTATATTATTGATCCAACTTCTGTTGATGAAAACTTAAAACTATTAGGACTAAATTGTCCCAATTGTGGAGCACCTATTACGACGCTTGGCGAAAAGTATTGTCGTTATTGTAATACTGGTATTAAAGACCTAGTAAAAAGAACTTGGGTTATTAATAATATCAAAGAATATTAAAGAATATAAGGAGTGTTTTATATGTTTGAAAGTATTCAAGATTATATGGACAAACTAATTGACTTAGATGAATTGATAGAAAGAATGATTACTAGCGAAGAATATCAAAACGTTAGTGATTCTCGTAAAGAAAAAATTGATATGTTTATCGAAAATCTTAAAGATGCTAAAAGTGAAGAAGAAATCATTAACATGTTTTATTCTGATGCTTTTTTGAATTTAGATGTTCCAATAGATTATCATAAACTACTAGATTTAGCTACTAGAACAAGTGGTGGCTTTGGACCTGTACTTGAACCTGGAGAACTTGCTGCTTTTATAGATTTATGTATAATGCATAACGATGATGAAAGACTATTTAGATTAGCTTATAATTATGATGAAGATCTTTTTGATAAAAGAAAAATTGAAGACTACTTCATAAGAAACAAAAATGTTTTCTATATTAATGAATTAGCATGTAATAATCTAAGAGGATTACATTACGATGTACTAATAGATGCTTTAGTCAATTCTGATCAGTTGGATGAACTTAAATACTTCGTAGCAAATGTTAGCGATAAGACTGTTAATGTTGTTAGAGTATTAAATAGAA
>Ga0247611_10007794_pt1 | contig 13322 bp, 8 predicted proteins | sample 177DNAGHGhighgp2_FD_192422 | JGI IMG/M metagenome (GOLD analysis project Ga0247611, IMG submission 192422) | Sheep rumen microbial communities from Palmerston North, Manawatu-Wanganui, New Zealand - 1770 DNA GHGhigh gp2 | ecosystem: Host-associated > Mammals > Digestive system > Stomach > Rumen ... | reverse complement strand
GTGATGCAACCCGTGGAACGGCTACATTGCGAATGGATGAGGACGAATATGCCACTATTGACGCAAACGACATTTGCCGAGGTATGTATAACATCCTTTCTAGGGATGGTTATGCAAACCAAGAGGATGGCGATGATTACAATGGTTTCCGCAATCAAGTAGGCTTCTTTTCATCATATTTCACTATTGACGATGATAGCGTGGTTAAGTCAAAAGGCAGTTGCACGTTTAATTTCACCTTGCAAACTGTTGACAAGAATGGCAGCCCTGTTATAAACTACCCACCTTGCGAGGGTATGAAATTTGTTGCTTACGGCAATACAGTAAACACGTCAAGACAATCTTGTATGTACACAAGTGCCGTAGGTCAAGCACCGAAACGACTTTACCTTGCAGGCATTGACCACTATTGGATTGAGCCTAGAAACGTAAAGATAGCACAAGGTTACATTGAGGGTGTTAGAGTGACCGAAGTTATCACCCAATCGGAATATATCTCATATTACGCTCAAGAACCGTCTAGTGTGTTTACATCAAATGGCAAGTACTACCATTACAAGACGTTGCATGGTGACGCTGGTTTCTATTGCGAGGATAACATCTATTTTGGCGGTATTCTTAACCAATTCACTGCTGCTGATTGGGATGCTATTCGTGACGAACTTGGTCAAGGCATACACGCACAATTATTGCGTGGCAGTGACAATATCATTGTTGACGCATTAGGCAATGTGGTGGGAGGTTTGTATGTACAAGATGGTAATATTACCACTTACAAGTTACATACTGGTGTTATCGTGTATGATAGCGGCAAGGATAGGTATTTGGATGTTGCATCAAACAACTCTGAAATAGGCGAAAATGAGTTTGCCTTATATGTCACCGCAAATGGTTGTGGTGTTTTGCGTGATGGCGCAGATGTTTATATTACATCAATCGCAAACACGGCAAATGGGAACACACCATTAACGGATGCTGAATTAGAGTTAATGCGCAATACGGATGAAATCACGGTTGACTTCATCGTTGTTACCGCAAATGGGTGGCGCACACAAATGACCTATCCTGTCAAAATCACCCACCTTGATACTTCGTACATCACGTTTGACTTGACTAACGAGATGGACACATTTGCATACCGAACCCAAACTAAGCGTTATGATGGTCTGCCATTGTCAACATCAATTAAGGGGTATGTAAATGGCGAAGAAGCAGACATTGTTTCATTGTACGCTACTAGCGATTTTTGGGGTGGAAGTACAATTGTGCTTGATGATGTGCATCCTAATGTAATCAAGTATTATGGAGGCACTAATAATGATAACTATGGCATAAAGGCAACAATCACAAGAAACGGCACGTTAACATTAAGCCATACAAGTTCGTTAAATGACGAGGTTGACATTCCAGATGCAAAGCATGAATTTACATTATCTTGCGTCGTAAAGTATGCTGGTGTAAACTACACAAGTCCTGCCTACAAATTCATCGTAACCGAAACTACTGATGCGACATTATACAAGTTGTTGCTTTCGGCAAATTCGGTATTGAAAGACGAAGGTACTTACTCGCCATCTACAATTGATGTGCAAGTACAAGTGTATAGCGATAGCGGGATGAGTGTGTTCACACCAAATGCGTCAACTGGTCACGTAGTTGGAAATATCTATGTCAAGTACATCAATGGTATTTATGACCCTTCGGTTAGTGCATCGACATTGATTTCAAGCTGGAGTGCGACAATGCCTAGTAGCTTTGATGCTATACCTACTTGTTTGACGATTCTAGTTGTTGACCTATCAGACCAATCATCGCCAGTAGTGCTTGACGTTGAAAGTGTTCCAATGACTGCAAAGGGTAGGGATGGTGCAGGTCAGCCGTGGATAAAGGTTAGCCCTGACAAGATTATCATAGATTGCAATAGTCAAGGCGAAATCAAATCCACTAAGCCATTTACTGTTTCTGCACAACTTTATTGGGGTGACAATCTTTGCACTTTGAATACAGCTAATTGTGGTATATCATTACCATCTGATACGTCAACTGACCCTGATTCATTTGCTAATAACAACAAAGAAGCAAGACGTTCATATACGTTTACGCAAGGCGATACGTTGGAAAGCACTTACATTAATGTGCATCTTGAAGGAACGTATTATGATGGCACTACCACTACTACGCATACGGCAGACACATCTATTGTTGTTCAAGCCAATACGCAAGGTACGCAAGGTACGCAAGGTGCTTCTGGTGCTGCAATCGTATTTGCTGGTGCTTGGGATAGTGAAACCTATTATGTATGGAATAACAATATCCGTAACGCAGTAAAGCATAATGGCTCATACTGGTTTGTAAACAAGCGCACAAATGGCGAAGATTTGTTAGGCATAGAGCCAACATCAGAACACACCGAGGAATGGTTAGATGTTGGCGCATTAAACTTTGTTGCTACCGAATTACTGCTTGCTGAAAATGGTACAATTAACCTGTTCTCAAGTAACATCATCAACTTGTTTAATGGTTCTACTAAGGTGGCTACTATCAATGGTGATGGCTATGGCTCGTATTGTATCTACTATGAAAGTGGTAACAAGCGGATGGAACTTAGCTATAGTGGCTATTGGTACTACTACAATGATGATGCAGAAAATACTTGGAATTGGAGGATTGGTCATGGTGGCGATGTAAGCAAGAGTAGGAGTGCTGATTGGTCGCCTTATTGGTTGTGCCGTGTTGGTGATATTGATGGAGATGTGCCCCCAAGCAATGACTTGACAAATTTTAGAGACGTGACTACATATAGTAGGTCTGAATATTACAAATATCTTAGCGATGGTAATAGTTTTACTGCATATGATGGTTGTTTGTATGATGGTAAGCCTTCAAACCTAAATCCGCAAGCACCTAATAATGTATCAATATTAGCATCTGGTTGGTATACTCCAAATATTGAAGTCTTGCACAAGATAGATGATATTGGAGAGACCATGATGTTCTACATCACTATCTACAAAGTGGAACAAACCACATCTGATGGTGTAACAACTTCAAGAATCACCGAAAGGTGGCTTCGTATTTGGGATGGAAACAGCTACGAGAATAGACAAGACGCATTATTGCCTAATGATTAGTAATTTAAGCATATAAGAATATGGCGCAATTAACTACAGATAATATTAACACAATCGCAGCGGCAGTTGCCTCTATGGGCGATGATGATTACTTGTACATCTACAAGGCTGATGGGCAAGTAATGGGTCGTATCACTAAGGCTCAATTGTTGCAAGGCATAAACCAATCTAGTGGTGGTATGTCGGCTGCTATTTACCAAGCCATCCAAACAAATGTTGAAGTATTGAGGTTAAATTTTAATGCCCTTTCTAGCGCATTGGCAAATCTTGCTTTTTCGGACAGCAATCCAAATCTTAGCATTAGCGAATTTAACTGGCCTGAGCAAGAAAGCGGTGGTGGTGGTGATACACCTACTCCTACCGATGAACCTACAATCACGTTCAAGAATGGTAGCGGCAACACAATAACCACATTGAATGTTGGCGAAATATCAGAGGGAGAATCTAGCGTAAGCAACACATTCTTTGTTTACGGAACAAATCTTACTGATGATATAACATTAAGCGTTACCAATGGAAGGTTTGATGTATTACCGACAACAATACCAATGAACAATGCAGCTAGTGGTGTACAAGTAACCATTACTTATAGTGGAAATTCATCATTGGCTACTGATTATGTTGTTGCATCATCAAATGGCGCAACAAGCAAAACTTTGATAGCCACCGCAACAAAAGATGAAGGACAACAAGGTGGAGATGAACCAACACCATCACAGTCGATTAAACTTGTGCAAGGCAAGTATATCGCCTATCAAGGCACATCGCCATCAACCCCATCAACACCATCGCTTTATACTGAGGTGTGCTGCATGACAGCCCCCATCAGTGTAGATTTCACTAATTTGGGTGATGGTGTGGATTGGAATAACTGCTCAGTAGAGTGGGTACATAACAATATTTATAAGAGGGGTAATATATCATTCATAAGGAGTGGCGGTTTTAATCCAGACTCCGTGAAAGCAGGAGAGGATGCCACCTCTAACTCCTATTCTTCCAGCACCATAGTCGCAGGCACTTGGGCTGCAAGGCAATCCAGCGTGACAGGCATTATAGCAACATTCAAGTATAACCCAACCACAGGAAAGGTTGCGGAAGGATGTCGTGTCGTGTTAAAGAACGGAGATACCATTTTGCGCACTCTTATCAGCGAAAGCGACCTGCAAAATGCAACTTTTGTAACTGTATAACAATGGCTACGGACTTGACATATAGCGACAACGCGGGAACGGTGGTGAGTCGTATCAATGCCGCCATCGACGAGCAGAATAAAGGGGTTAGCCAACTCGATGCTGACCCCAATGCCAGCACGGTGATTTCCCGTGTCCATGATGCAATTGATGCAGAGGGCAACAACCAACTTTATGATGTCAGCAATAGTGACAATGCGGTTGACTTCATCCGCAAGGTCAATGATTTGTTTGCATCCATCCGCAATGGTGGAGGTGGTGATACTCCAACACCGACATATCACGATGCGCCTAGCATCCTTATTATTGGTAACTCATTTACTCTTGATTCATGGACGTATGTGCCGTTTATCTTGAAAGCTGTTGGTATCAACATCAAGATTGGTATGTGCTATACAGCATCTACTGGTCTTGGAGGACAATACGGCAACTATAATTACGGCCCGAGTTTTACGTATAATTCTACAACTGGCACTTATGTTGATGCAACTAATAGAGGATTCTTTTATATCGACACATCAAAGGATAATGCGTGGAGTCAAAAAATTGCAAAGGGTACGTTTAATAAAGGTGAACAACGTATTGATGCCAATCAAGATGATTATCGCATACCTACTCCACGTCAATGTGTTGCGTATTTTGATGGCATGGAGGAGGGCCTTCAAAGCGCACAGGCAGCGTTGGAGGATGATACACTCAACTATGCTAACAGGGATAAACTTGGTAAACTTTGGGATGTCATTGTGTTACAACAAGTATCAACACAAAGTGTTACATTGAGTACATACGTTGCCAGTGATGGGAAACTTTATTCATTGAAACTAAAGGAGTTGATAGATAACGATATTGCTAATGATTATGTGCTTGGTTGGAACATTAACCATTCAAGGAGGGATTATGATGCGCCAACGGACATCTTGGCAAACATAAAAGACTGTTATGATGAGGGCGAAAATGACCAAACAACAATTGCGGCAAAGATTGATGTCGTATTCCCATACGGAACGGCCATATTTTATGCAAGGAACAATCCAACACTAAAGCAAATAGGGTATGGTAACTATACTGATTTATGGGTAGATGGTCAACATCTTGCTGGTGGTTTGCCTCATTTCTTGGCATCACTTGCGATAGTTGAGAAAATATTCCGCAAATACTATCCTAATGATGGGTTATCAGTAACCAATAATGCGGCAATCGCAAACATCATACCAAATAGCAATTGGGTAAATAGTCATGGTAATATGCCATCTCCTCGTGCAAAATCGCCATACATTGTAGGTGCTACGGCAGAAAATTGCGCCATAGCTAGGCAAATCGCTGAAGATGCTTGCGACGACCCTTGGGATGATAATGGTAATTTATCGTTAAAGATAACGATTTCTTGCACTAATTGCTACATAGACAGTGCTCCATCTGAATATGGCATCGAACAAGGTTCAAAGAACGCAACATTCTTTGTTGGGAAAGGCGAAGCTATCATTGATATTGTTATCAAGACAGAGCAAGATTATTCTTTAACAAAAAATGGTTCTGCGCATAATTGGAGATATACAAGACTTGGAGTTGGTACTGCAACGTCTTTAACAACATCATCAAATCAATGCAATGTATCTTTGGGTAGCGAACAAGTTACAAATAACATCACAATGTTATTCAGGGCATTTTAAAAACATATAAGCTATGGCAACAACAACGACATTAACAAGAATAAAGCACGTTCAAGGGAACGTATTGAGGTTGGCAATACCGCTCACGCTAAGAACGGTCACGTTGTCTAATGGTGAGGTTACGACAACAGATTATGACTTTGTGCCTAATGGAATCGTTAGGGTTTTGTTTGGGCAAACGTCAAGGCATTTTGAGTATATAGCATCTATTCGCAATGGTAATGTTGCGGTAGTTGAGGATAAGGGTACTTTACCAGTAGGCACTTATGCAATCACAGTATTGTGTAATGATGATAATGGCAACCCGATGCGCTTTAAACAAGTTGCAGTAGTTCAAGTGTTTGATGTTACTCGTGATGCTGGCATTGATATTGGTATTGAATTTGAATCACAAGAATGGTTGCTTGATGGTGCTGTCTTTATTGCCGTTAAGGGTGAAGATGGCACAACACCGCACATTGGCGAAAATGGGCATTGGTTTATCGGCAATGTTGACACCAATGTAGAAGCAGCGGGTGTTGGGATTGAAGAAATCACAGTTGACGAAACAAGCGTTGAGGGCGAATACAACACCGTAACAATCAAATTGTCTAATGGTGAAATTGCTCAAATCCATATCAAAAACGGCTCTACTGGTGAACCAATCTTGCCTAATGATGTTGTTCGTGATAACAACTACACACATACCGATAACAACTACACGTTAATTGATAAAGACAGGGTTTCAACAATACCATATTTGTTTGGCGCAGTTCGCTATGATACTCTTTCAAGGCGAATAAACTTCTTCCCGCCAAATAATCTTTCGACACCACTTGCATACATTGATGCAACCCCATTCGTTAAGGATGGCTTGATTAATCAAATCAGTGTACAAGGCGGTTATTTGGTTTTGAAATACAATAGTGATGCTAATCGTTCTGATTTGAGGCTCGATTTGAAATACATTTTCGATTCATCATTATACTTAACCGAAGAAGAAGTAACAATTAAATTGAATAAGAAAGCCGACATCAACGATGAAAACAGGATTGACTATTCAACGCTACCTAGATTCGTTTTGGACAGCATTAACTTCAATAATAATGGAATGATGCCTGCCCAATCAATTGATGGAACTACAAGACATTGTATTGATGGGTATATCCGCAAATTCATCATGCAAGGAGTTACCATTAAATCAATACAGTACATACCAGATGAAGGAACATTGTATTACAATAAGGCTGATTCAAAGTTCTATGTTTGGGATGATGGTGAAATGGTTGAACAAAACATAGCAGGAGCAAGTGGTGGTGGTGGCTACAATGTAAGTTATTCAAATGGTGTGTTAACTTTTTCGGGTAGTAACCAACCAACTTATGAAAATGGTGTATTAACTTTGTAATATAATAAAGAAAAGAAAAAAGACATGGCAACACAAGAGACTATAAAACAATTAAATGCCGGTGGTGTTCTTCGTGACGTTGAGGACGTGACCGCAAGGGGGTTAATCTCATCCTTGCAGGCTGCGTTGGATGCACTGACCAGCGGAGACACGACCACGGCTATCAAGACGTTCAACGAAATCATCGCTTTCCTTGACAACATCGAGGACACTTCGACCTTGCAGGGCATCATCGCAGGGCTGAACACTTCTATCGCCGCTAAGTACACCAAGCCATCGACTGGCATTCCCGCAAGCGACCTTGCCCAAGCGGTGCAGACTATCCTCAATTCGGTGGCAAACAAGGCCAACACAGCCGATGTCTACACCAAGTCGCAGACGTACGACAAGGACGAGGTGGATGGAAAAATCTCAGACCTCGATGAGTTTATCTATTTGTCTGAACTGGAAGGGTATGACGAGACATTACAGCCTTCGGATATGCGGGCATTCCTGCAAGGCGCACTTGACGAAGCTGGAAGATTAGGCAAGAACCTGAAGTTCCCGCACGGAAAAACATACACCATCTCTATTCCTCCCATATCGTCAGGTGATTGGGAGAAGAAACAGTATGAGAAGCAGGGTGGCGAAGGTCTTGTTATCCCAAGCAATATTGTAGTTGATTTCAACTACTGCACTATCAACGTGTCTCCAAACGATTACTGGGGGTATTCCATCGTGTACTTTAACCAAAATTGCGTAAACGCGACAATCAAGAACGGCATCTTTGTCGGTGATAGGCAAGGCCATACGATGAGTGGTGTCACTGGTCGTACTACAGATGAGTGGATTATCGGAATCACGGTTAAGGGAAAGTATATCTCCATTGAGAATTGCGACATCAGTGAAGTAAGGGGTGACGGAATAGTTACTGAAGGATACAATGAACTTAATACAACAAAAGCCATAAAAGGCACTGACTTCATATCGAGCAACGAGTCGCCGAGGTTTAATGCAGTAAGCAAAAAGCTGACGATTGATGATTACCTCATGCAATCATGGATGTCAGCATCTAACCAGCAAAGGCTTTCCTTTGTCATTCCGTATTCCGAACACAAAGATGCTAACGACACCACTGGGTGCGTTTATCATGTGCGCTATTATGATGAAAATGAAGCCCTGCTATTTGAGGAAGACCTGTTGAGGGGTGAATACTGCAACATCCCGTCAAGCGCAGTCTATATGGACATTAGTGTTTATTGTGACAATAGCACGGTTTTTCTTGCAAGTACTGCTAGCAAGTTTTGGGTATGCGCCCTTTTGCCGACAGAGGAAATCCGTGTCACGGATTGCCATATCCATGATTGTGGCCGTAACGGCATATCCCTCTCGGCTGGAAGAAACCACTATTACACAAATCTTAAAATTGAGAAGATTTCGGGCACAAACAACTATGTCGGCATAGACTTGGAGGGTTATGCACTCGATACTCTTTATGGAGTATATATATCAGGTTGCAGTATTGACACAGGGTACCGTGCATCTGGCGGCGACATCGCCATAGGAGGTGGTCATGGCATCTTCATTGATAACTGCGTTTGCCATGAAATTTATGGCGTACCGTTTGATGTGCATATTGATAACAGCGTTGTCGATTTGGTACATTTGCGGTTGTCAACCAGTAACACTGGTGTTACAAGTTCTGGTAATAAGGAATTGCTCGGGCGAAGCACAGTAAAAAACACCACGTCAGACCTACTGCACTTATGCTCTGGTATGGTTGAGAATTGTTCGCTAAAGCGGCTTATGAACGCATATGATGATGCGTATGTTATAGCCGATAGCACCCCGATATACAAAAACTGTAAAATAGACATTATATATTTTACTCAAGCATATCGTTCTTTCATCAGCGCACGCTATCAAAACTGCGAAATCCACTCAACTATACAATCTAAAACGTTTGTTGAAAATGTATCCCTAAATGCACCTGCTGTTTTCGATGGGTGCTACATGGAAGTGAAAGGCATAAATGGGTTCTTAGAACTTCGCAATACAACACTTGTTCATATTTGTGATAATGCAACATCTGCGTTAAGGTTCAAAAAGATATTAAATTCCCATATTATCTTAAAGGGTAGCACTGTGTACGATGCGTTTTGTGTAAACCCATTAGATAAATATGCTTTGTTTGAAGGGAATACCGTCGAAGAAGAAGCCAATAGCACTATTAGGTATGGGTTGATTGGGTTTGTGTCAGATAATCAACACACAACAAACCTTATTGTTAGGAATAACAACTTCATTTCCCACACACCAAGCACAACAGGCGGTATTTTCTACAAAGCGAACGTCAAAGGTTCTAATCTTGATGGAAGCACGGTTCTGTTCAGTGATAATGTGATTGATTGTGTTGACGCGGTTAAGGATTTCTCGGAAGGAGTAGCTACCGCTTATAACGTCCGTAGGTTCAACAATATTTACATAAGCGCAAGTAAGCAATCAAATGAAAATATTACCGACCTTGACACTTGATGGTATTGACATGAACGAAAAAGTTAAACATATCTTTTGGACTTCATTACGGAAAGGGTTAGGCCATGAATGAGATTAATTACAACGGATTAAAGACAATGGCACTACTTGTTGGTGTCGCTGCAATAGCGGTGGTTATTGCAATCATGCTTGACCTCGCTAGTGGGTTGCGCAAAGCAACATTGATGGGTGAGGCAAGAACATCGTATGCATATGAACGAACAACAACCAAGTTGCTTAATAACGGCTCGGTTGTAGTAATCATGGCTATGATAGATGTGTTTCTTTTCTTCGGTCATTTATGGGAACTTATTGGTATGAGTTTGATTAGCAATGTTCCTGTAGTGACATTCATAGCAAGTGCTTGGATGTGTTTTGTGCAAGTTGTTTCGATACGCGAGAAAGCCGAAGATAAGGCAGAACGCAAAAGTGCCGATACATTGAAACAATTGGCCGAGGTATTAACAACTGAACAACTACAAGCATTGTTAAGTAGGGTTCAAGACAAGAGTAAAGAATCTGAAGAAAATGACTAGGATTGAAAAATACGGAACATTTTGCCGCAGTTTTGAGTGTGGTTGGTCAAATCACCCTAATGACAGTGGCGGTGCGACAATGAAAGGTGTCACTTATGCTACTTTTTGCAGGTTTAGGGCGGCAAAGGGTTTACCAAAACCGAGTATTCTTGACTTAAAGAATATAAGTGACAAGGAATGGAACAGTATCTTGCGTTGGCACACTTGGGATAAAATCAAGTGTGACGAATACAAGAGTGAGTGGGTTGCTTATTTGCTTGCCGATTGTGTGTGGATGACTGGAATAGGCTATATAAAGCGTGTACAAGCGTTGTATGGCTTGAAGGCAGATGGTATTGTTGGTAAGGTTACTCTTGGAAAATTGAATAGCCTAGACCAAAAATCGTTGTTTAATGCACTATGGAAACAACGCAAGGTGTTTCTTGAGGGCATAAGCAAGGGCAAAAATTCTGTTTTCCTTAAAGGGTGGTTGCGAAGACTTAACTCAGTGCGTTATGGTTCTTTGTTGTGTAATGGCGGCAAGGAATTAACATAATCAAAAAAACATAGTTGGCTCGTTTCCCAACGAACCAACCAGTATAGAATAAAAACATAAAATTAAAAATGTGAATCATGAAAAGATTTCAATTACAAAGATAGTAAGTTTTTTTGATATGGAACAAAAAGATAAAGAAAAAAGGGCAATATTGAAAGGCGGAATTTATACCATCTGCCTTGCTATTGTATTGCTTGCTATTTCAGTGTTATGTGCTTTTATTGACTCTTTATTTAAGTAAGATATTGCTATGGAACTTGACAAAAGAAAAATTTGGTCAGCAATCATTGGCTTTATTGCTTGCTTGGTAATTATCGGTTGCCTTGCTATAGGCTTCTTTATTGGTAAAAGCATTGGCAGTAGAAATGGTGGCATAGAAATCAAGCGTGATACAATCACACGATGGGACACTATACCTCACTATTACCCAAAGCCTGTTGAGGTTGAAAAGGTACGCACCGAATACCAATACTTGCCATTAGTCAAGAATGTGACTGAAACCATTGTTGACAAGCAAGTGGTCACGTTGCATGATAGTGTATTGGTAGAAGTGCCAATCACATCAAAGCACTATCACGAGGAAAACGAATACGATGCTTGGGTGTCGGGTTTTAACCCATCATTAGATAGCATACGAACATATAACAAGACCGAGCAAATAATGATAACTAAGATGAAAAAGCCTAGCCGTTTTTCGGTTGGGTTGCAAGCTGGTTATGGCTATAACTTCAATGCTAAAGCATGGGGTTGGCAAGTCGGTCTTGGAGGAACTTATAGATTCTTTTGAATGTCTTTTTTCTTTTTGCCTATTATTTAGTTTTGGTTTTTATTTGGTTAGTTATTAATGTTTTTAGTAGTCTAGTATGCTTGTAGCGGTGACGTTGTGAGTATGCTTTAGTAGTAATAATTTTTTCATACGCAAGCTGCCTAATCCGTGAGGACAAGGGCGGCTTTTTGTGTTTTGTATTGTTATAATTGCTTAGTTATGGACTTAATAAAATCCATAACTTGCTTTGTTTCTTGTTGTTATAACTTTGTGTCGTGACAGTCACAAAGAATGTGTAATTCCTTTTTATTCATCACAACAAAGAAACAAAGTTAATATGGCAGAAATTTATCAATTGCCCGAAAACGGCAACAACAACGGAACTAACATTCCCTTCTCCATTCCCATCGGTTTTGGTGGATATGGTAATGGATTCGGTAATGGATTTGGAAGTTTCAACAGCATTGCAGATTTGTTCGGCCTTGCTATCATCGCCTCGATGTTTGGTTGGGGTAATGGCGGCTTCGGTGGCGGCTTCGGTGGTTGGGGCGGCAATGCAGGAGGCGCAGGTTTCATTTCCAACCAATTGAACAACGATAGTGGTCGTGAGTTGCTTATGAACGCAATCACCAACCAAGGTGATGCATCAAGAACAGCAATCCAGACCCTTTCAACGATGCTCGGTCAGGACTTCAACCTTGTAAACGCAGGTATTCAGAGCGCACAGAACACCTTGAACCAAATCGCCAACACGCAGGGTATGTCAACCTTGCAGATGATTAATGCGGTACAGGCAGGTGATGCAAATCTTGCAAGCACAATTCAAAAGTGTTGTTGTGACAATCAGCTTGCCATTTGTCAGCAGACAAACACTTTGCAGAACGGCATTAACAACGTAGGTCAGCAGGTTGCATCGAAAGCCGCTGCCGACCAGTTGGCAATGTGTCAGCAGACGTATGCGTTAACCGACACCATGAATCGCAACTATCTTGCTCTTGACAACAAAATTGATGCCCTTGAAAGTGGTCGCAAAGACCGTGAGATTACTGCTTTGACCGCAAAGGTTGCCAAACTTGAGTCGCAGAACTTCACGACTGGTGTTGTTCAGCAAGCCGTTGCACCCATTCTTGGTCAGTTGTCTGCATTGAACAACGAGGTAGATGATATCAAGTGCAAGCTGCCGAACACCGTGCAAGTAGAATATCCCAATTTGGTTGCCGTAAATGCCAGCCCTTATGTTAGTGGCGGTTTCTATGGTCAGAATTGGAACGGCTTCTTCGGTGGTAACGGCAATTTAGTGTTTTAATTAAGGCTATATAGGAGGTTAAAAGTATGAATTGTAATTGTAATATCACAATTAATGCAGGTGGTCAGCCTTATATAACGAACACGCAAGTTACCGTAGGAACGGAAACGGTTAATATCGCTCTTGGTTGGAGGCGTATTCAACCGATAGGGTATTTGACCATTAGAATGGAAAATCAAATCCCTACTGATGCGACAACTACGTTACCCATTACGCTTACGCTTAATGGAACGACAAGACCGCTTACGTTGCCAAATGGTACAGAAGTTACTGTTGCAGACATCTTG
>Ga0247611_10007793_pt1 | contig 13322 bp, 9 predicted proteins | sample 177DNAGHGhighgp2_FD_192422 | JGI IMG/M metagenome (GOLD analysis project Ga0247611, IMG submission 192422) | Sheep rumen microbial communities from Palmerston North, Manawatu-Wanganui, New Zealand - 1770 DNA GHGhigh gp2 | ecosystem: Host-associated > Mammals > Digestive system > Stomach > Rumen ... | reverse complement strand
CTGTGGTTTGGTCCACATACTTAAGAGCGAATCGTCAAGCCAGTATTCCAGGATCTGGGCGTTTTCCGCGCCGAACCATTCCAGGTTGTCCTTGAGCATCTGAAGATACTCTCCGTTACACCAGCGCGGGCGCTCTGCCCAGCGGGCAGTGCTGTCCGTAAGCGGCCTTTCGTGGCAACGGTCGATAGGGGCATACTCGAGGAAGATGCCTTCCGCCGGCTTTACGCAGGTCGGAGCGGGAGTGGTCTTGTCGTATGCAAGGTGGGCCAGCATGGCCTCGGGATCGACTTCGCGCAGGCCCTTGATCATAGCATTTTCGAACAGAAGCCCCTGATCGGCGAGGTTCATCTTCTCGCACTCAGGACAGTGGCATTTGTCGCCGCCGTCGTTGAGCCAGAAGTAGTATTTGTGGTTGCTCGGGCGGTACTTGCTTTCCATCTTCTTTACATTCTCATACACTACCTGAAGAGCGCCCTGAGAAGACGGACAGCCGTTGTAGTCGGGCACCCTTTCTCCCTTCTCGTTCATTCGGAAATACTCCGGATGCTCGGCGAAGAGTTCGCGGGGAAGCATCCATGTCATGCCATGTTCCTCGTACTCGAAGTCTATGCCCATATCAATTATCTTCTGCTTGAGCTCGTAGTACTCGGGGCTCTGGTAGTCCTTGCCGAAGACACTGATAGTGTTCATTCCGGTTTTTTTCATCATGCCCAACCAGTCGATTATGGAAGGGTCTGCTGTCACGTCGTCCCAGGCAACGCAGATGCCTCGGAGCTGGAAGTAAGGCTCACTGTCCTTCTTCCCCGATCCGCAAGAGAGCAGAAGCAGGCTCGCCGCGGCTATCATTATCAAATGTTTAACTTGCATCATATTCGGGTATATTAATTAAGGCCATGTCGACCCTTTTGCTACCGCTGCCCATGGGGGCGAGTCCATAGCAGGCCCATCCTCCGTTTCCGTTCATCACCTTCACTCCGACCCGGACCTGGGGGTTGACCAGGCCGAAGAATTTCCTGTCTAGGCGGACCTCGATTCGGCCGATTCCGTCTTTTCCACGGACGCCGACTCCACACATTTCGGCGGAGCCGTAAGAACCGGTAATGTTTTCAAGGTGCCAGATAGTGTCACCATCGCTGCCGGTGTATTTGTATGCGCCGTAAGTGAAATCCATGTAGGCCTGCCCTTCATGGACATTCGACATCTCGAAATACCAATCGAGTCCGGAATCTACATAAGGGAGAGTGGTGTTGTGATTGTCGGTGGAGGTAAGTTTGCCACCGGTTGAGTAGCTGCCGTCGGCATCCAGGAAGATGTCTATCGGCATGGGGAACGAGTTGAAGTCTTCAGGCGAAGGCTCCACTATCTCGAAGTAGATATAAAGCTGGCGGGAAGTAGCCGCAAGCTTGAGGGTGCGGATGCCTATGTACTCGGCATCAGAGGGGGTAGGCCACTCCGGCGCACCTTCCCAATCGTCGAACTTACCGTCTATAGAAACGGTCGCGCCGAAAGGATAATTACGATTGACCGGGGCGCCTGGTTCGTCAGCGACCGCCTGCGAGCCAAGACCCACAGTAAGCATGAGAGAAACCAGAACAGCTTTTGCTGTTTTGTCCCCGGTCATTTCGTTATAGTGTTAATTAGTCAGTTCTTATTCTTTACGGAAATCCCTAAGCCCGTCGGCATACTCTATCAGGAAGTCCGGGAAGCCAAACTTCTGAACGTAAGCAGGACCCACATAGGCACAGTAACAGGTAATGTGCTGGATTCCGTATTTTGCATAGGTTTTAAGGTCGTCCTGGAAAACTTTACTGCTCCAGGGAACTTCCTTAAGATCGGAAGGATTCCATCCGCTGAAAAGCGAATCATCCATCCAGTATTCAAGTACCTGAGCGGTTGACTTGGGGAACACTGCCAAATTCTCCTGAAGAGCTCTGATATACTTGGCATGTGTCCATCCGCTGTTTCCCTCAACCCATGTCTCAGAAAGAGGATGCGACCAGTCACGGTGGAATGGTGCGAATTCAAGGAAAATGTCTTCTGCCGGCTCTACTTTCTTCGGAGCGTTTGTGGTATTGTTGTAAGCCAGGTGGGCAAGCAACGCATCCGGATCCAGTTCTTTCAGGGCCTTGATAATCGTGTTTTCAAATATCAGAGCCTGCTCCGACGCTGAATAATCCTTACACTTGGGGCAATAGCAGATATCTCCGCCGTCATCCAGCCAGAAATAATACCGGTGGTTGGTAGGTTTGTAGCTTTCCCCAAGCCTTTTGGCGTTGAGATACACCTGCTCCAGAGCTCCTTCCGAGGAAGGGCATCCGTTTGCGTCTTCAACCCTCACACCACTCTTATTCATCCTGAAGTATTCCGGATGGGTCGAGAACAGACTACGCGGAAGCAGGAACGACATCATATGTTCCTGGAACTCGAATTTGACTCCTACCTTCGCCCCTTCGGCCATATAGTCTTTCCATATCTGGGAAGATCTGTCCGGGCCGTAGATGCTGAAAGTGTTGAGACCGTGTTCCTTGGCAATCTTCAGGTAATCTATCTGATATGAACTGTAGGGGGCATAGACATCTCCCCATCCGGCTACGATTCCTCTTGTCTTGAACCAGCAGTCGGCATACGGATCTTCAGGGTCGGGAGTTACTATTTCCGGTTTTTCTTCGGTTTCTTCCTGTTTCTCTCCCATCTTCTCCCAGCCGGAAATAGCAGAATTACCGCCTGCCGGTTCTCCGCAGGAAACCCCTATGTTGCAGGCAAGCGCAAGGGAAAGAACTGTTAGGATACGTTTTATAATCATTATTCCTTGACAAAATCTCTCAAGCCGCGGCCATAGTCGTAGACGAACTCAGGGAAGCCGAAAGTCTTCGTGTAGTAGTCGTCTATGTACACTCCGTAGCATGTAATGTTCTTTATGCCCAATGAGGCATAGGTCTTAAGGTCGTCCTTGAAGACGTCGTTGTGGAAGGTGAGCTGTTTCTGAGGTTTCTTCCAGTCGCTAACCAGCGAGACATCCATCCAGTACTCGAGCACCTGGGAATCTTCCGTACCGAACCACTCGAGGTTGGCCTTCAGCATATCCAGATAGTCGCCATGGTTCCATCCGAAAGGCAAGCCGGGACGGATGGCATCCCTCTTGGAAAGGGGCTCTTTCCAGCTGCGGTAGAATGGAGCGAACTCCAGGAAAATGCCCTTCTCGGGTTTCACCTTGGTCGGGGCGGGAGTGGTCGAATAATAAGCCAGGTGGGCAAGTTTGGCCTCGGGATCGAAAGCCTTGAGCGCCTTGATTATATGATTCTCGAAAATAAGGCCCTGGTCCGAAGCGGAGAGGTCCTTGCAGTGTTCGCAGTGGCAGATATCGCCGCCGTCGAAGAGCCAGGTGTAGTAGCGGTGGTTGCTGGGCATATGGCCCTTTGCAAAGGCTTCCACATTGCTCATCATCACCTCAAGTCCCTCCTTGCTCGAAGGACAGCCGTTGCCGTCTGCCCTGCGCTCTCCATTCGCGTCCATACGGAAATATTCAGGATGGGTGGAGAAGAGGCTACGGGGCAGCAGATAGGTCATTGCGTGTTCCTCGTACTCGAAGTCGAAACCGGCATCAATCCACTTCTGCTTGAGCTCCTGGTATTCCGGGCTGGCATAGTCGTGGCCGCAGATGCTGATGGTGTTCATGCCTGTCTCCTTCATAATCTTCATCCAGTCAATCGTTTCCGGATGGATTACATCGTCCCAGGCGAGCACCACGCCCCTCATCTGGAAATAAGGAGTCGCCTCCTTGGGAGCGCAGCCGCAAAGCAGCGCTCCCAGGAAGAGACTCATAAAAATTGAAATACTACTGCGCATATGCAGGGAGATTGATGGCCAGCATGTCTGCAGGCTTGAACGCTCCACCCTCAACTGCCTGAGGAAGAACGCCAAGGGCCTTCCAGTTATTAGCACCGTCCATAATCTTGACTCCGAAGCGAGCCTTCTGGCCTGTCATACCGAACTTCTCACGGTTGAGCTGGATCTCAAGGCGGCCAACGCCATCCTCGATACCACCTTCTGCACACATCATAGAGGCTTCAAAAGCGCCAATGGTGCCAAGTCCGCCGCTAAATACGCCGGCGCCGTCGGTTCCGTCAAATCTGTAGATTCCGCCCCAGCTGTGGAAGTCGTTGAAATGATCGCCATCATGCAGAGAAAGCTCTATGTACCACTTGCCGCCGTAGCTTGTGAAGATATCTCCAACAGTGTCATTGTCGATGGAAGTAAGAGCGTAGCCGGTAGCAGGATCGCCATCATTATCTACGAACATATCGAACGGACGCAGGCTGTCGAAGCCGGGATCAGTGAACTCAAGGTAGACATATACGTAGGTAGATGTAGCAGCAAGCTTCATGACCTTCATGTCGGGATAGAACGCACCGTCGGGAAGAGTAGCTGTTACGACTGCAGGATTGTTCCAGTCATCGAAGAGACCGTCGAGAGTGATGGGAATTTCGAAAGGATAAACCAGATTGATGGTAACAGAAGCGCTGGAGCCAACTTCTCCGTTTTCTGCGCTCTCAACCTTGATAATAGCGGGATAAACACCGGCAGCAAGGTTTTCGGGAACTTCAACGGTGACAGTTACATCCTTGGAGGTCTCACCTGCAGGGATAGTCACTTCGCTCTCATAGCTCACTGTTGCGGTAGATGCAGGGTCAGTTGCAAGCTTTACCTTTACATCCTTTGAGGTTGCCTTGGCAAGAGAGATGGTCAGTTTCGCTGTCTTGTCGGATGCGAACTGAGAATCTGCGTGGAGGTCAACTGCAGGAGTGTAAACGAAGGAGTAGTTAATGTACACTACAGCATTCTCCGCTACTTTTGCTCCCTCAGCAGATTCCACCTTGATTGCGGCCTGATACTCACCGCTCTCAAGTCCCATCGCATCTGCAGAGACTTCTACCTTCTTGGTTGTCTCACCCGCAGGAATGACGACCTTCTTGTTGAAGTCGGCGGCAATTTCGCTCTTGCCAGACTCGATGGTTCCCTTCGCAAGTTTCACCTCCACGTCTTTGGCGGCGGCGGCTGAAAGGGTAAGAGTGATGTTAGCCTTCATGTCTGCATTGAATGCAGCATCAGCAGCGATGGTAAGAGTAGGGACATCTCCGTCCTTGTTCTCCTCTCCCCCCTGCTTGTTGTCAGGCTTCTCGCAGGATACGATTGCACCTACGATCATGAGCATTGTGCTCAGAAATAACATTCCTTTTTTCATGGTGTTAAATAATGATGGTTAATAGTGTTGTTAATTAAATATGTATATGTTAATTCGCTGTAACTGTCCATCCCGGGTTCTGCTCCAGGAGCCTGTTCTTGTCTATCTCCTTCTGGGGAATAGGGAACAGATAGTGTTTGGACGGATCGAATGTACGATGCTGGAAAACCGGATAGGTGATAGTACCGTCTGCAGCAACCATTACCCTATGGACTGTTTTATTGTCGACATCCTCGGCTATCATCCAGCGGCGGACATCCCAGAAGCGGTGATTTTCGAAGCAAAGTTCGATTCTGCGTTCGTGGCGTATCCTTTCCCTCATCTCTTCCTTGGAAAGGCCGGCAGGGATTTCTATTACATTAGCCCTGCGCCTGATGGTGTTTACGAGCTCGCGCACACGCGGGGTCGCGCCCTCAACCTCATTCAATGCCTCAGCATAGTTAAGATAGAGTTCGCCAGTACGCATAATGGCGAAACGGCGGTAAGTCCAGGTCGCGTTAGTCGTAAGATTGTGGTTGGGATCCAGATACTTGTTGTTGAAATAGTTGGTTCTGATGATGGATCCGATATTGATATTGTCCTTTCCGGTTTCGGAAATGTCGATAGTCCTTCCCTGAAGCTCGGCGCCATTATACAGAATCACGCTGTAGAATCTGTCTTCTCGGCCATCCCAAGGATGTGTGGGATCATAGTCGGTAGCCAGAGGGTTGATTATCTGAGTGTTATCCTCATTATAACCGAGTACCGGGATCTGGCCGGATGCCTTCATCTCGAAATCGTCTACCAGTTCCTGGATAGGGCCGTCTACATTGAAAGCTCCATAGCCGAGGGGCATAGCATAGAAGTCCCACCAATAGCACTCGTAGTGTTCAGAGTTCTTAGTCCAGATAACTTCCTTTTCGACTCCGGTCTTGTTGAAGAGGTCGCTGTACTTGAGAGCCAGGGTATGGCCGTTGTCCAGGGCCATCTTAAGGGCTTCGCGGCAAGCGTCAGCAGCCTCTTCCCAGCGCTCGGGGTCATCGTCTCTGTTCCAGTACTTACTGGCCCAGTAGAGTTTGACCTGCGACTTGACTACGGTAGCCACCAGAGAAGTGAACCTTCCGAAGTTGGCATCTTCGTGTTTGACGGGAAGATACTGGATAGCTTTGTCCATATCATCGAGTACCTGCTGAAGCGTCTCTTCAGCCGTAGCCCTGCTGATGCCCTTGATGGACTCAACGTTACCGGGATCGAGTACTTTAGTGATGATAGGAACTCCGCCCCACTGCTTGAAAAGCAGGAAGTAGAAGTAACCACGCAGACCGTAGGCTTCGCCCAGGAGGCGCTCCTTACGGTTGCTCTTTCCACCGGCGCTCATATCCTCAGGAATGAGGTCATAGTCCTGGATGAACATATTACACCTGCGGATACACTCGTAGTAGTCTTTCCAGTTACGCGCCATCGGCATACGGTTGGGGTTCCAGTTTCCCAGATTGATGTCGAACGGGCTGGCAGGATAACCGGATCCCTGCTGGAAGCCGCCTTCATCGGTGGCATCGCCGAGTTTGTAACGACCCTGAAGGTCCTCGGTGTTATACTGGTAATCCGGGAGATATATATAGGCGTTGTCCAGATACTGTTCCGCCGTCTCTATTTTAGAGAACATTTCCTCTTCCGTGAGGTTGTCGCCAGGGGCACGGTCCAGGAAGTCCTTGCTGCAGGATACTGTAACTGCAGCTGCGCAAGCAATTGCTGCGAATATTTTGATAGTATTCTTCATAATGCTACAGATCGAAACGAATACCCATGTTTATAATTCTCTGCAGAGGATAAGGGAGGGTTCCGCTGCCGGCCGCTTCAGGATCGCGGTCCTTAAGCCACAGCGTATCCCACACTGCTACGTTCTGGGCGTTGACGTAGATTCGTGCGGCCTGAACTCCTATCTTCTGAAGGAAGGAACGGGGGATGGTATATCCCAACTCGATGTTCCTCAGTTTGAGATAGTCCGTCCTCATGATGTTGTAGTCGCTGTCTTCAGTGTTGTTTGCGGTAGTGTGTGCGACCGGAAGAAGAGCGTCTTTATTGTCCGGAGTCCATCTCTGAAGATTGATGATACTTGAAGGATAGACAAAGAACCTGGCGGTTCCTCCGAGTGCTCCGCTGAACATCATGGAGAAGTCGAAACCTTTGAAATTAACGCCGAACGACAGACCGCCAGTGAAAGTAGGTACCGAGAACACCTTGAGAGGAACGCGGTCGTCAGGATCGATCACGCCGTCTTTGTTGGTGTCTTCATACTTGATATCACCAGGGATGACGGGACCGAATTTCTGGACCGGGCTGTTGTCGATCTCTTCCTGGCTCTGGAACAGGCCCAGGGAGTGATAACCAAGGGAGCAACCGATTTCGTAGCCCCTGAGGTCCTGATATTCGAACGCCGGAGTCGGCTGGTCGTTCTCCAGAACTTTATTCTTTGCCCAGGTACCCTGGATGTTGGTGAAGACTGAAAGGTCTGAGGTTATCCTCTTGTTGAACCTTATCTCCGCCTCCAGACCGTGGTTGAATACCTTACCGGAGTTTCTCGGAGCTACGGTAGCGATTCCTACATAGTCCGGAACGCTTCCGGCCTCGGTAAGAATATTGTCACGCATCTCGCGGAAGTAGTCTACGGTAAAGTTGAGAGCATTGTCCTTGAACAGGGACAGGTCGAAGCCGACATTCATCTTTCTGGCCTTCTCCCATGTAACGTAGGAGTTTCCGAAACGGGTCTGGTTGTGGCCGCCGGCGGCATTTGTACCACCGTTGGTGATGCCGAAATAATATCCATAAGGGAAGATACTGCCGTAACCACCGCCCGGGCCGAATTCAGTAATGAACAGGAAGCGGCTACCGCCGATCTTGTCATTACCTACGACTCCGTAGGAAGATCTGAGCTTAAGGATCTTTACCCAATCGGGCATGTTGATCCAGGGCTCTTCGTTGACCACCCAGCCCGCTGAGAATGCGGGGAACAAACCGTAACGCCTGCCCGGAGGGAAGTTTTCGGAGCCGTTGTAACCGATGTTGGCCTCAAGGAAATATCTCCTTGCCCAGTTGTAGGTAACACGTCCGCTCACTCCCTGATAGGCATACATATACTCGGAACTCTGGATGTCCTTAATAGTGCGGTTTGCCAGAATCTGGGCGTTGACCTGATGTTTTCCGAACTCCCTGTCGTAGTTGATACGGGCGTCCATATAAGTGTAGCGCTCGGCATAACCGCTTGTGCTGGCAGACAGACGGCCGTTGGTAGTGTAGTCCTGATAGACTTCATTGCCGTCTACGTCATAGCCCCTGAACCAGTAGGACTCGAAGTCCTGGCTCCATGAACGGTTGAGGTTGCTGGTGTTTTCGAAACTGAAGTAAGCCATCACGCTCAGGCCTTTGGTGATGAAATCAAGAGCGTGGCGCGCAGAGATTGTTCCGTTCATCACATTGGAGCCGTTCTTATAATAACCGCTGCGGGTGATAAGTCCGTAAGGGTTGCCCGGCTTGAAAGGAATTTCCAGCGCACTACCGGCCGCAAGGGTACCGTTCGGGTTGTAGATAGCCTGAGTACCGGGAAGCCTGCTCGTTATCTGGCCGAATATATAAGGGAAACTGATACTAGGTCCTATTCTGGTTTCAAGGCGGCCTGCAAGGTCGATACGGATAGTCAGCATGCTGGTTGCCTGGAAGTCGATATTCGAACGGAAGTTATACCTGTCGTACTTCGACTTTACTCCATAGTTGGCTTCGAACTCGTCTTCGTGGTTCAGGAGGGTTCCCTGACGGATGTAACTACCTGAGACGAAGTAGTTGATCTTATGCGCCTTTCCTGCAGAACCCGAGATATTGACATTGTACTGAGACTGCCATGAATGGTCTTTCAGGACTACGTCGAACCAGTCCGTATTAGGATACTGGTAAGGATCGGATCCGTTCTTAATGATTTCGAGGACCTCGTCCGTATAACGAAGCGGCTGGCCGTCGTTGTAGTCTTGTGCACGGTTGTAGAGAGCCTGCTCGTAGGAACTCATAGTCTGAGGGAGACGGATTGGCTGCTGGAGAGCCTGCTGAACGGTGAACGACATCTTGGGGCGCTCATCGCCGGAACCTCTTCGAGTAGTGACAACTACAACACCGTTAGCACCCTGGATACCATACAGCGAAGATGATGAAGCATCCTTCAGGATGGTGATGGACTCGATTTCATTGGCATCCAGCATATCGAAGTCTGCCTTGTTTCGAGGAAGACCGTCGATAACTACCAGAGGGGCGCTGGTTCCGTAAGTTCCAAGTCCGCGGATGTAAAGGTTGGAGGCATCTGCTCCAGGTTCACCGGAAGCCTGAATGGTGAAAAGGCCCGGGAGTTTACCGGCAAGAGCATTGGAAATGTTCGCCACCGGGCTCTGTACCAGTTCCCTGGTCTGGATGGTAGAAATTGCTCCGGTAATCGACCGCCTGGTCTGACGGTTATTCATACCGACAACTACCACCTCTTCCAGCTGGTTGGCCTCATCCTTCAGAACGATGTTCAGGGTCTGAGGGCCTTTGCCTACGGCAAGTTCCCACCCCTGGTAACCAAGAGAAGAAACACAAAGGATTCCCTCTTCGTTCGGGATGTCGATGGAGAAGCGGCCGTCAAGATCGGTGGTCGTTCCGCTTCTGGAACCTTTGATCCAAACGGTAGCGCCGATAACCGGCTCGCCGTGCATATCAAACACGGTACCTGTCACCGTATGGTTTTTTGACTGGGCCTTAGCTTTGTCTGAGCCTGATTCAGCGTCTTTCGTGATTATCACGATTGAGCCTTTAACCTCAAACTTGAACGGAGGCCTAAGCACCTTTGAGAGCACCGACTCCAGCGGCTCGCTCTCGAAAGAGACGCTGACAGCCGGAGCGTTTTTGATGTCATCTGGTTCGTAGATGAATGAGCATCCCGTCTGGCTTCCAATTTCTTTCAGCACAGATGTCAGAGGCTCATTCAAAAACGTCTTAGTGACGGTTTGTGCAGCAGCCGGAGCAAGGAAGGCCGCTGCGAGAACAACCGTTACCACAAATCTTTGTAGAGTGGTCTTTAACATTTTTTAGGTTAATTATATGGTTTCTACGATATATTCTCCGTTCTCACCGGTGGTCCACTTTACGGGGCAGATCAGATTGACGGCATCCAGAATATTGGGGATGGTTTCCTTAATATTGAGGATTATCGCAAATGTGTTGGTCGGCTTGCCATTCGATTTGAAAACAATCTTTTCTCCGTAAACCGAAGAGATTCGTTTGAGCAAGGAGGCGATGTCAATAGACGAATAGACTATTGTTCCGTCTATCCAGCTGGTGCGGCTGAGGACATCCCCCGAGTATTTGACCAACTTTTCGTTGGTATGATTGTACGAAAGGATCTCGCCAGGCTGCATCTGGACCATTACGGAGTTGTTTGAGAAGGCAATGCTTCCCTCCAAAAGGGCAGCTTCCACTACATCTTCATCCGGGTATGCACAAGCATTGAATCTCGTTCCGTAAACCCTGATTTCGTTGCTTCCCATCTTCACCACAAACGGGCAGGATTCGTCGTGGCGGACATCAAAGAAACCCTCTCCCTCCAGATAGACGGTACGGTCGCCGTTTTTATAGTTCTGGCTATAGTTCAGGCGCGAAGAGGCGTTGAGCCAGACTACCGTACTGTCCGGAAGGACTACCTTAGTCTGTTCGCAGGAGCGGGTTTCCACCGAAACTGTAAGGTTGGGGACATCAGGCACTACCTGCTCAAAACTGTTGACGGTAGGAAGTTTGAAGACTGCCAGCAAGATTGCAGCAGCCGCAAAGGCAAACGCGGTAAATCCGGCGCCAATGCGGAACACCTTTCTTGTTGCGATTCTTCGCGAGAGCCTTTTAAAGGAAACTACCTGATGGATGGTTGGGATATGATTCTTCTTCCATTCGTCTTCCCACAGACGGAACTGTTCATAGTTTGCACTACCCCCGGAGAGGAATTCACGAAGCCGTTTTGCCGACTCGGGAGATATCTCTCCGGCAAAATACTTGAAAGCGATTTCTTTCATGCAATCGTTAGTCATTAAAAATGTGGTCTAACTGAATAACGATTGCAGTGGGGGTGAACCCTACCTTTTATACAAAAATAATCAGCAATAAAAGAGAAAGAATTTCCGGAGACGGTAGTTTTTCGTCCTGAGATTTCAAGCGAGCTCTCAAGACTTTAAGGGCTTTGGTCATGTTTTTCTCCACGGCTTTCTCGGAAATACCCAGCGCCCGAGCTATTTCTTTGTTCTGCATACCGTGAAGACGGCTCATCTGGAAAACTTCGCGGCAACGGGGAGAAAGAGTCTTTACTATAGACTCTATCTCCCTGTTCAGTTCGGCCGCCATCAAATCCTCCTCAACGGCGGATTTGCCGCCTGAGAAGTCTTCGAGAAACAGCATTTCCTCCTGAGGAGTTATACCTATATTAATATGTAGGGAGGTGTTCTTGAAATCGAGTTTCTTGAGATGATCCAGACATCTGTTCCTCGTCATAGTAAAGATGAGAGGATGCCAATTATCCGTCTCCTTTCCTTTATACTTCTCCCAGAGTCGGATGAAGACATCCTGGACCAGATCCTCAGCAATTTTCCCGTCGCCCAGCATACGGCGGGCGAACGCCACCATTCGTGGGGCGTACTCATAATACAGGCGCTCGAGTATTGCTTGGTCCAGTTTCATATTAACGCATCGAAGCAGAGAACAGAAGGTCCGGTTTGTGGAAATCCGGCGACTTGTCTTCGGTAGGAACGGCCGAATACCAGTTGACGGAGCCGTCCGGCCTGAAATCAGCGCGAAATACGCCCATCCTGAAATTGGACAAGTCTACCCCAAGAGAGCGGAGTTCATCCTTGGAGATTTTGCCCCACAAAGTATAGCCATTCTCTTTGATATTGCTTGCCAACTCAAGAGTACTGAAGTTCCACCCGTAGTCCATTACTCTATAGTACTTCGCCTCGTAGTCAAGCACTCTTCCTGCAGGATCCATTTCGGCGCACCAGTAGATGTCCATCTCCTCGCGGGGGCTGAAAAAGATCTCCACTCTGTCTTCCGGCTCAACATCTTTTTCTCCCTGATAATCCGCCTTAAGCGTAATGGTAGCATCTTCTACCTCGTAGGTAAAATAGAACCACTCACTGTCTGAAAAACAGCGGAATGTAGTATTGTCCTCAAGGCCATCCCACGGAGCATGGAGAGTATTGATTTCCGCAGCAGGACCGATGAGAAAAACGTTGTCTCCTCCCCTATTGCCGCAAGACGCGAGTAAGGACAATGCCAAAAGAGCTATGACTATTCTTTTCATGTAAGCTGTATTCTAAAGTCCGAGTTTCTTGAAGAAATCGTTACCCTTGTCGTCGACCAGGATGAATGCCGGGAAGTCCTCGACGCGGATCTTCCAGACGGCCTCCATTCCGAGTTCGGGGTACTCGACACACTCGATGCTCTTGATGTTGTTCTGGGCGAGGATAGCGGCTACTCCGCCGATTGTTCCGAGGTAGAATCCGCCGTGTTTCTTACAGGCGTCCGTTACCTGCTGCGTACGGTTGCCCTTCGCGATCATCACGAGCGAGGCACCGTGGGCCTGGAATTCGTCTACATACGGGTCCATACGGTTGGCGGTAGTCGGGCCCATCGAGCCGCACGGGAATCCGGCCGGGGTCTTGGCGGGGCCGGCGTACAGGACCGGGTGGTCCTTGAAGTACTGGGGCAGGTCCTCGCCGGCGTCCAGCCTGGCTTTCAACTTGGCATGGGCGATGTCACGGGCGACGATGATCGTGCCATTAAGGTTTACGCGTGTACTGACCGGGTATTTGGTGAGCTCGGCGCGCACGGCATCGATCCCCTTGTCGAGGTCGATCTCGATTCCCTTCGGGCCCTCGCCGGGTCTGCGGTATTCCTCCGGAATCAGTTCGGACGGGTTCGTGTCCATTTTCTCGATCCACACGCCGCCGGCGTTGATCTTCGATTTGATGTTGCGGTCTGCCGAGCAGCTGACGCCCATTCCGATCGGGCAGCTGGCTCCATGGCGAGGGAGACGGAC
>Ga0247611_10007792_pt1 | contig 13323 bp, 11 predicted proteins | sample 177DNAGHGhighgp2_FD_192422 | JGI IMG/M metagenome (GOLD analysis project Ga0247611, IMG submission 192422) | Sheep rumen microbial communities from Palmerston North, Manawatu-Wanganui, New Zealand - 1770 DNA GHGhigh gp2 | ecosystem: Host-associated > Mammals > Digestive system > Stomach > Rumen... | reverse complement strand
AACATTTGAATGGGAAGATGATGACCATACCGAAAAGAAAAACCAAAGATATTTTGTTAGACAATTTTCGCAAGCATCCAAAAATGAGGTTCAACCATATTCAAAAGAAAAAATACCACAAAGTATCCAAAATGGATATTTTATTTTAGGGTGTCCAAACGGTGGGGATATTGATGACGTGTCTTTAATTTCTTGCGGATATTTTGGAAGTAATTATAGCTTTAAAGAAGCTAGAAATGCTTATTCCTATTATGACAATGTATGTGAATGTGATAATAAGTTAAAATATAGAATCAAGTCATATACCGATGAAAGAACGTATTCTTATTTGGATGCAAACAATGAATTTTTGAGAAGGCTTTCTATTAATTCTCCACATATATTTAGAAAAAAAGGTACTGTAGAGGGTATAGAGATGATTCTAGGTATGTTTGGGCTAAAAAGTAAACGATGGGTTGAGAAAAACAATAATTGCAAGTATTCAGATAAAAATGGATATGACTATGAGGTGATTGAATATTCATCATTTGCAAATAGAATCGAAGAACAATGGGATGAGGAACACCAAATGTATAGGTTAGATTGGATTAACAAAGCAAAGACCATACAATATGATAATCGTTCAATTTCTAGATACAGTGGAGAAAAAATAAGCTTTGACGAATATTTGTCATATCAAGGTATACCAGTAGCATATAGGGATGAATATTTAAGTGCTGACACACCATATATAGCAATTCAAGAATTAGACACTTCTTGGGAAGATAGTGTTTCTACAACTAATGTTGCTGATGAAGCATTTAGGATGTTAGAAGATGGAAACAAACCAGTGTTAAGAAGGTATCTATATCCTCAATATAATAAAGATGAAGCACTTGATGGAAATCCTTATTTCCAAATGGATGGCGGTTGGTTATCAAAAACAATAGGAAATGAAAATAATAAATATAATTTCCAATTCGACACTGATGACAATGTTGTATATACCATTAAAATAGATAGTGGATATACCACTGATGACGGTACTGTTATTGATGATGAACCATTATATAAGGAAACTGTTAGAAATATAAGGCGTGTTGATACAATTGATGAACTTTTGTCAATTCCAAAGGTTGAGTTACATAATGGAATAATTGTATATGTTTCTTATATTGAGGATAATGTTGCTGTTCTTGGAGATAAAGTATATAAGATAAAGGAAGAAGTTTATTCTAGTGATACTCAAAATGAAAATGATGACTATGTATTATCTCAATATATAGAATTGGTCAAAAGTGATGGGATAATTGAGGCTAGTTCAAACTTGTTCTTTGATGAGAAGATAACCGTGTATGATAGAAATGGTGCTGAAGTTGAATATGATGTTGGTAGTATGTATGATGGTAGCGCATTGAAATGCTATATAATAGATGGAGATGTGATTGTTAAATCAACTCAAGCATATGCATCAAATTCATTTACTGTATTGACAACATCGAAAGATGATACAAACTATTTCCTTCTTAATAATGTGGATTTTAATGACACTCTTGTTCCTCATTCTGATGATGGGGTGATGTACGGATGGAGAAGATTAACAAAATTCGATTGTAATTTCTTGAAGATAAACACTATAGAGAATTATTACAAAGGAAATAACCCACATAACGGAAGAATGGTATATGATTCTGGCCGTGAATATTTCTCTTATTTCAAACACGTTTTCAAGTATGCTTATGATAATGATATGTTTAGCCCAAGTTGTTTTGGAGATGATTACGAGGAACATATGGCAGAAGCATATGCTTGTGGCTTCAATGGATTAGTCGATAATAATGATGATATAAGGCAATATACGCCTTTCTTAGTGTCTGGTGACTCAAAGATTCATTACTTCGGAAACTATAAGACTAGGGATGTTGATAATAATATCAATGGAATATACATATATGGCGAAGATAAAGAAATGATTGAAAATGCCAAAACTATGTATTTCAATGATTATAGTGGTGATAGTGAAACTAGAACTTGTGATTTGGTAAGTGGTTATACACTTAGCGGATATGAAATATCTTATGCTGAAAGTGAAGTAACCCTTCATAATGCATATAGCGATGAAATCGGTTTTTGGATTCCAAGCAGCCATACAAGGACAGTTTCTGCTAATACCAATTTAGTCATTGACCCACAAAATGATGAAAGTTTCAAATTATGGGTGGAAGACCATATTAACACAAACATTATCGATGAATCTACACATCAAATAATGAACAATAAGAGACTCACAATAATTTTCAACTTACATAACCAATGGTATACGAATGAAGGTCAAACTGAAGTCAAATATCTTGATAATATTGTTATGAATTATTTAACACAAATGATACCTTCAACTACAATCGTTGACATTGAATATAGAGATAGTAATGCATATGATTAAAATAAATAATGTTGAGAAAGAATATGTCATAGATTTAAATGAAGTTCCACAAAACGAACACAAGTTAGATGTTGAATCTTATGATGATGAGTTATATTTTTTATCTTGGGGTGTATCTTTTTCAAATGGCACTGGTTTTTCATATCAAATAACCTCACGAGACTCTATGTTGATTGAAATAGATGATTATGAAGAAATGAAAAATGAGGGGCTTATTATATTGAAGAACAACAAGAAAGAGTCCATTAATATCAAAATAAAGCCAAACGAAAGTGCATTAAATGAAAAGGTATATACGTTTAAACTTGGGACATTTTCATCTGAAAATGATGAAATATCAATCAATATAGTTTCCAAGATGAATGGTAAAAGCAAACCTTGGGAAATAGATTATGATGGAAGACCATATAATTTGGATGTTTCGGCAACGAAGACAAAGTTGAAGATTAAATCAAATGAGCAAGAAGGTTTTGAGTTTTTGTTTAATATTGTATTATTGCAAGAAAAGTCAAATAATAAGCTTGTTTTGACGTTAAAACGTAATTTAGATGGAATTATTGAAATAATCAAAATAGATGAGAGGCCAAATAAGTAACCACTCATCTATTTTCTTTTAGAAATTAATTAATCTTTCTTTATCATTATCAATATCATCAATTGATTCAATTTCAACATTATATAAACCGTATTCACTATCCAAGTCAACGAAAGTGTGCGTCATATCTTCTATATTCCACACAACAAATCCGTGTTGCGATACTGTTTCTCCGAATGTTTGCTGAATCAACGAGCCACTATACACTATTTCAACGTCACCTCTTTTTATAACTTGTCGTTTATGTATGTCGCCAGCCATAACGCAATCACAGCCTTCAAATATGTCTCCATATACGCCACTATCTGCCACAAATCCGTTGTTTAATGTAGCACCTATAACCATACCGTGATATAATCCAATTATTTTCTTATTTGTTTTGTCGGCTTCATCTATGTTTGGGCGAGAAAAACCATCATATATTGAATATAATGCCCATAGTATGTTGTCATCTTCTATTATTCCACTTTTATAATCTAACATTGCATCAATAAACTTACAGTTTTGAAAGTTTGCCGTTTCAAATAATGCAGTTAATGTATCAGTACGAGACATATTGTTTACAAGTAGGTCGTGATTTCCAGCATAAATTAAAACAGTTGCAATTTCTTCCAATTGTCTTAAAAAATAACTTGTTAATATTATCAAATTGTTGGAAATTTGCAATTTTGAATGAAATAAATCACCGCAAATTATAATTCTTATTTCTTCTTTTTTGTAGTTGCTTGTAATTTCTTTGCATTTTTCAGTAAATTTTTGAAGTTGTTCAGCATATTCTCCCAATCTTATGTTTGGCCTTATATGAACATCTGCCAATTGTATAACGCATTTTATCATCTTTTAACATATTTTTGCAAATATATAAAAAAAAATCTAATTTCAAAAATATTTATTAGAAATAAAATAATTGTTTTAAAAAAAATTACTTATGTTAATAGCTTTAATTATTACATTGTATCTTCTTATTGCATTTTTTACATATGAATTTGCAGTTAAGAATTGGAATCACAAAATGTGGGAGAAAATTGTGATTGCTTTATTTTGGCCTACGATAATTCCATTGTGGATTATTCATAAAATAAATGAGTGGGCACAATAAACTCTTTAATGTAAAATATTTAAAAACTATGATTATTTTAATTGATAACGGTCACGGTTCTAATACAGAGCAGAACGGAAAATTCAGTCCTTTATTAGAGAGTGATATGAAAATTGGTTCTGAGTTTACCAATAAAGGAAGATTTCGTGAATGGAAGTACAATAGAGTTATTGCAAACGATGTTGTTAATAAGCTTAAGTCTTATGGATATGACGCAAGACTTGTTGTACCTGAAGATGCAGATGTTTCATTGTCTGAAAGAATTAGAAGAATAAACACCTTATGCAATAAGTATGGTGCTAATAATGTTATATTGGTGTCAGTGCATTCAAATGCAGTTGGCCTTGGAAAGGAATGGATGAATGCATATGGATGGGAGGCTTATTCAACAAGGGGTAAAACAAAGTCAGACGCTCTTGCTGAATGCATATATAAGAGAGCTGAGAAGAATTTCAATGGCAGAAAGATAAGAACTGATTGGAGTGATGGCGATAGAGATAAGGAGGCTGACTTCTATATTATAAAGCAGTCCAAATGTCCAGCTGTATTAACTGAGAATTTCTTTTATGACAACAAAGATGACTTGAAATATCTCACATCAGATGAAGGTGTTCACGCAGTTGTTAGAACTCACATTGAAGGAATACTTGACTATTTAAACTCTTTAAAAAATTAGGCGATTAAGTTTAGGAAAATATGTATAGTGAAAAAGATATAACGTGGTCATCTATTGAAAAAGATGTTCCATATACTAAGGTTATTTGGACAGTTGGTAAAGACGGAATACCAATTTATACTTTCATAAATTAAGACAAATAAATCTCATTAATTTGTTGAGCATTTCTAATATGCTCAACAATTTTTTTATACCCACCAATTTGATATAATGATGATGGGTCTTCGTTAATTTCCGTTGGAATATATCTTATTTTTCCATATAAGTTTCCATGATTAAGAAATGAATATATTTCTTTTATTGTCTCATATGCGTCACCATCTAGCCAAACGTTTATATTTTTTCCATTAAATTTATTTATCAAATCCCAATATAGTTTATACTCTTTGTTTAGAGCCTTTCCTAATAATGGAACTGAATTTGGCACTACTATATGGTCAAATGCACCTTCAACCAATGTTATATCAGCATCCCAATTAAGTTTTTCTTCATTGAATATGATGCTTTTCTTTTCAACCTTTGGATTATCATATTTGAGCCTTGTAGCGAATTTTTCTGACTTGGGTAGATAATCCCTACCCACCCAATAGTTAAGCTCTCCTAGCACGTTATATGAAGGAATAACTATACGAAATGAACCTTTTTTATTCTCTTCTTCTCTTTCTGTATAACCTATTTTATATTTTTCTATAATATCCCATCCTATGCCTCTATTCTTAAGATATTTCAATGCCCAATAATTATTCTTTTCGTTTTTGTTAAAGAATTTAAAACTAGATGGTAATTTAAGTTCTTCTTTTTGAATGATGGTTTCATTGAATCCGCTCATATTAAGCTTATAAAGTTCAGAATCTTTCATTGACATTATTGTGTCAATGTATTCGGATAATAGTTTTTCATTTCCAAATGCCTTTATTAGTTTTTTTATTGAGCCATGCATAAGGTCATCCCCTTCAGATGAGCATTTCCAACATTGATAAATCCCCTTGGCAATATTTACCTCTAGATTGGTTTTGTTAATTTCTTGATGGCCATATTTTTCTATGCAATGTGGACAAGGAAATTGATATTGAAAATTATTTTCATCAAACCCATTTTTAGCCTCTCCTAAGAATGTTGCCAATATGTTATATAATTTCTCAAATTCTTTCATAAAAATTATTTTTTATGCAAATATATGTTAAAAAAAATATAAAAACAATAGTTTAAAGATATTTATTTTAAAATTAAAAATTATATTATGGCTAAAAAGACTTATAAAGATAGTGATTTATTAAAAGCAATGACAACGCATTTGGATGAAGATTCAGTTGTATATTGCGCAAATGGCCATTACGCCATAGGTGCTTATTATGACATTACCAAGGTTAGCAGTGTATTTGGGGATAAGGACTACAACAGTCAAGATAATATTGATGCTGCTAGTAATACAGAGGCAGCAAAGTTGTTTATGACAAATAATAATGAGCTTCCAGAAGAACTTCAAGAAGCAATATGGTTAAAGGAGATTTAATTGAACTATGGCAAAAAAAACTAGAGTTGTACAAGATATGGCACAATTTGCCGATTTTATAACTGAAATCGGAGGTGGATGGAGAACAACATTTGTCTATTTGAATATGGCAAGTTTTAGAGGAACGGCTCAAGCCGTTGACCTTGGCAAATTTTCAAGTGACTTAGATGCCGATGATAAACTAGACCAAGATGTTGCTAACACTCTTAGGGGTTTTGCAAACGGCCCACAAAAAAGAACTAACAAATTCCCTTATGCTGGTATTATTAAGGCCGCAAAATACACGCTTAATTGGCAGTCAGCAAGAAATCATATGAAAAACTATGGTAATTTCGTAGATAGTGCTGATAGTTTAGCAGACAAATATGCTGCAAGAATATTGAGAAGACAAGGTATTGACCCTTCTGAATATGATGCTAGTAAACTAGATAAAATACACATCAAACCAAGAACTCAAAGTGACTATGAAAATCAAGAAGCTGGTATTACAAACCGTAAAAGAGCTGAAGATAGAAAAGACTATAGAGTTTTCAAAGATTATGGTAAGGGCGGTATGTATATCAGGCCTAATGATAATGATAGGGCAGTGTTTCCGCAAAATATGAAGACTGTCACTCCTGGTGGTACTAATTATTATTTAATAAAAGATGATGGAAGTATTGCTGGTGGAAGACCAGTTTCAAAGGAAACGTTGAAACAAATTTTTTCTCCGTCAACTATAAGTGATAAAAGTAAAGCAAACGCATTAAGAGAACTTGGTGCTAATGATGAAGAGATAGAAGAATATTTAAAGGAATTTGGAGAGCTTGGATGGGGTGAAAATGATTTTATGCAAGACCAAATACTTTATGCAGTTGGAAGTTGTACCGATGATTTTCACAGTAATGCAATTAATCATGTTATCTTCTATAATAAGTGGCTAATAAATGCTTTTGCAAATGGAAAATCTTCAGTGCAAATAAATCCAGAAGAATTTATGGCAATAGCAAAAAAGGAAATAAATGATGTTTATGGCCTTGAGGTTGAGAGTGCAAGAAGGGTATTTACTAGAATAATTAATGAATGCTTTAAACCTAAAAAGTTGATTAGACTTACTGAATCTGAGTTACATACAGTAATAAAAGGAGCAGTTAGAAAATTAGTTAGTGAAATTATTAATCGCAAAAAATAAATCATATAAGCAAATGTTATGAACAAAAACATTTTAATAATACATTACAATACTCCTTATCTTACAGAGTGTTTGGTAAGGAGTATTAATTTGTTTATTAAAAACGCAAACATATATATATTTGACAACAGCGATAAAAGTCCTTTTGTTGGAGAGTTTGATAATGTTACAATTTTTGATAACACGAAAGGACAAATAATTAACTTTGATAAATGGCTTGAAAAATATAAAAAGAAAAATTTATCTAATGGTCGTTCAAATAATTGGGGTAGTGCAAAACATTGTTATAGCGTTGAAAAATGTATAGACCTTATTGGAGAAAATTTCATTTTATTGGATTCTGATGTGCTATTAAAAAGGGACGTTTCAAATTTATTTAGCGAAAATGATATTTTTATTGGTGATGTTAAAAATCAACCAAAGTCAACGATTAAAAGAATATTGCCTTTTATATGCTACATCAACGTAAAGATGTGTAAGGAAAAAAATGTGCATTATTTTGATGAAAATTATATGCATGGTTTGTATTATAATGTTAACAATCCAAAAGCTGACAGTTATGATACTGGCGCTGGTTTTTTTTTACATGCTTCAAAATATAAATATAGTGAAATAGATTACAATAACTACATATATCATTATGGGCATGGTTCTTGGAACAAAAAGGGTTTTGTTCAGCAATATACTGATGTTCAATGGTTAGAATTACATAAAAATTTATGGCAAAATGATATGAATAAAAACGTTGTGTATACTTGTATAGTTGGTGGATATGACACATTGAAAGAACCAGAATATGTAACTAGTGGGTTTGATTATGTGTGTTTTACTGACGATTTAACAATTAAGAGTGATATATGGGAAATAAGACCACTTCCTAGTTTTGTTGAAGGTTTTTCAAATGTTAAAAAGCAAAGGCTTGTAAAAATAAATCCGCATTTAGTTTTAAGTGATTATGACATATCCATTTGGGTTGATGGTAATGTTTCATTAAAGGGGGATTTAAACAAACTCCTTGACGAGAATTTAATTGATGATTGCTCAGTATATGTTCCAAAGCATCCTCATAGAAATTGCATTTATGAAGAATCTGCAATTGTCATTGGAATGAAAAAGGATAAAGCTGAAATAATAAATCCACAAATAGAGAGATATAAGAGTGAAGAGTTTCCTAAAAATTATGGTTTACTACAAAGCAATATACTTATTAGGAAACACAATAATGCTGATTGCATAAAACTTATGGAAGAATGGACAAATGAATTGAAAAATGGTTCACATAGAGACCAATTGTCATTTAATTATGTGTGCTGGAAAAATAAAGATATTAAAGTTGTTTATTTGGATAAATTTATATATAAGTCAGAGTATTTCCATTGGAATGGGGTACATTCAAAAAGACGAGTAGTTCAAACAGAAACGCACCCAAAAAGAAATTTAATTAAAAGGTTAAAACGTAACAACTTAGAAAGTGGTGGAATAATATCAAAAAAAGATTTAATACGCCATTTATAAAAAACAAAGTGAGACAATTTTTATGCCTCACTTTATTCGTTTATATATGTAGTTCTTTGCTCTTCTTTATTCCAATACTTAACGTTATAAACAATTTCAATTGTACCTTTTCCATCATTTGATTCCCCAATAATTTCATTAGAAAAATTAAGTTCGCCATAGCGTTTTTTATTCAAAAATCCAAGAAAAGCAATATATGAGTCTGCTGCATCGAAATTTTCTTTCTTTAATTCTCCCTTTTTGTTATATAGCCATTCAATATCTGGAAAAATTTCAGCAACTTTTTGTTGAAGAACAGTCTTTTTGTCTATTGTCCAAGGATAACTGCCAAACAACACCAATTTACAATCTTTGATTTCTTTATAAATTTTTGAAAAACTATATTGTTTTTCATCTTTGCCATATTTTCTTATTGCCATAAATTCTGGAAATGAATATTCCCTTGCCTCATATGATGATATATAATTTGGCACAATTCCCAATACATTGTACACACAATCTGATACCATCCCATTAAACTGTAACAAGGTTGAAACTGTATTAACATTATTTGACCTTAACAAAGGGCTTTCGATTATTACATGGTCAATACCAAAATCTTTATATTTTACAATAAATTCTTCAAATATTTTTTTCTTTAAAAATAATTGCTCCATGCCCTTAATTTTATTTGAAACCTTTGGATTTATATGTGTTAGTTCTATGATTTTACCATAATCAGAGCCGTCATCTATAACAATACTGATACCAATACATTGGGTACTGATATCTAGAGAAAGATATACTTCTTTGTCTTTATACATAATAATAAACTTTTTAATTTATATAAAAATAATAATATTATATAATATCATTTTAAATAAAAAAATTTGTTTATTTTAATTTTTTTTTATATATTTGCAAAAATATGTTAAAATGACTAAATTATATATAAAAAATACATTAGAAAAATCTATTAGGTCTTATTGCAAGCTAAATGAAATTAAAGACGTTAACGACTTTGCGAATCGATGTGCTCTTCAAGGATTTAACATAATCAAGTTTGGCACATCACCAATGGATAACATAATAAGAGAAAATAACGGAATTAAAGACATTGTTGAAAATGAAACAGTTAAAAAAGAAAAAGACGCTCCTTCAACAAATGGAGGAAAACAAGTTGAAGAAGAAAGAAACGTTGAACGAGAGCAACAAAAAGAAAGTGTACCAAGAGAAGAAAAGAAACAGCAAGTTAAAGTAAGAAAAATACAAGTCATTAAAAAAGGTTAGAAAAGATGATTGACATTAGAAGCAAATCAAAGGTAAATTTGCATTGGAAAGTATCTCCATACGATTTTTCAAAAGATAAGAGTGATTCAATTTTAGCAAAATTCAGTAAGAAATACGGTTTACCAAAGGATAAGATTAAAGTAATACCAGAATTCTTAGCAAATGAAGACAAGAATAGTTCTGTTTCTGAAGCAAATGAAATAATACAAAACATACAAAATCCACAGTTTCAACTAAAATTATTTAGAGATTATATAAGTCTAAACAAGATTGCTGATTGTGATTTTGAATTAATAAAGAAGATTGATTCGGAAATAAATGCAAACATTGATTATAACGTTTATGATAAGTATAGGAGATATTCTATCAAGTGGATTAAATGGGATAATTTTTTAAGTTATGGTAGTGATAATTATTTTGATTTCACAACACTTAATGGTCTTGTTTTGTTGAGTGGAGAACCTTCCAACCAATCTGGAAAATCGACCTTTTGTATTGACTTAATACATTTTTTGTTGTTTGGAAAAACCGATAAAGCAGCTACACAAGATAAAATATTCAACAAGCACATCTTAGAAGCAACGAATGTAATTGTGGAAGGTTGTATTAACATTGATGGTGTTGATTATATAATCAAGAGAGTTTTGTCTAGGCCATCTCTCGACAAAAGAACAGCAAAAAGCAAAACTGTACAAAAAGTTGAGTATTATAAGGTTGTTGGTGATTCAAAGGAGCTATTAGAAGACTATGATGCAAATAAACAAGAGGAAAGCGGCATACAAACAAACAGAGTTATAAAAGAATCCGTTGGGATAGAGAGTGATTTCGATTTGATAATGTCAGTTACTGAATCATCTTTGGATGATTTGGTAAACAAGAAAGAGGCTGAAAGGGGTAGGCTTCTTTCTAGATGGATTGGTCTTCTCCCATTAGAAGAAAAAGATGTTCTTGCTAGAGAAAAATTTAATTCTGAAGTTAAACCGAGACTTTTATTGAACCAGTTTAATGAGGAAACATTAAGGCAAGAAATAAGTGCATATGAAATAAATTCAAAGACATTATTAGAAGAAAACATTAAATTCAAGCAAGATAATTTGACTATTGACAAAGAAATAGAGAACTTAGAAAATAGCAAAAACGCATTATTAGCCTCAAAGAGAGAAATTGATGATTCTTTATTAAAAGTGGACATAACAACTCTTAATAGAAATATTGAAATTAATGTTAAAGAAGGAAAGCAAAAAGCGAATGAAATTTCTGAGATTGATTTAGAATTGAAAGAAATTGGTGAGGTTGAGTTTTCAGTTGAAGAGTATGACAAGCTGCAAGAATCGTTAACTGAAGCCAAAAAAGAACTTGCAATAATAGGAGAAAAGTATAGGAATAATAAGAAGAATGTTGAGCATTTGAAGTCTAGTGAAATATGTCCAACTTGTCATAGAAAACTTGATAATGTTGACAATTCTGAAATGATTAAAGCAATTGAGGATGAACTTTTAAAATTGGAGAATGATGGAAAAAGGAAAAAATCAGAAGTTGAATCCATTATGTCAAAAATTGAAAGTATGAGAAAAAATCACGAACTTTATGACAAGAAGAATAAGTTAGCAGTTAAAAAATCTGCTTTAGAGGTGAATATTGAAAGACTTAGAGGTGAGTACAAGGAAAACTTTTCAAAGAAAAAAGAATATGAAAAGAACAAGGAAGCCATTGATAAGAACAACAATATTGACATACAAATAAGAAACACTGAAATTTACATACGAGATAAACGAGCAACAAGGGACACAAACACTTCTAAAATCGCTAGCAATGAGTCTGATATTAAATCTTACAAGGAGCAGATTGAAAATAGATTGAATATAATTTCTAAAATAAAGGAAGAAGAGAAAATATTAAGGGCTTGGAAGATTTATCTTGAGTTGGTCGGTAAAAATGGAGTTTCAAAAATGGTTCTTAGAAAGACATTACCAATTATAAACGCTAAGTTGTCCCAATTGTTAAGTGATGTTTGTGACTTTGATGTTGAGGTTGGTATTAACTCAAGGAATGAAGTTATGTTTTATATCATAAAAGACGGCGTATATTCAGACTTGAGTAGTGGAAGTGGCTTTGAATTAACAGCATCTGCATTGGCTCTTAGGTCAGTTTTGGCTGATATGTCAACCATACCTAAAATGAATGGAGTTGTTTGGGATGAAATTTTCGGAAGAGTGGCTAGTGAAAATTATGATAATATAAAGCATTTATGCCATAAGATTGCAAAGTCATATGAATGGATTTTCTTAATTAGCCATAATGAAAACATAAAAGAATGGTGCAATGGAAACATTGTCGTTAAGAAAGAAAATAATATTTCAAGATTGTGCTTGAAATAGGTTAAAGTTTAACTTAAAAATGAATCAATATGCTAATGATTTTACACGAACAGTTAAGACTTATTATGATGAGTTGGTTAAATATAAGCCGATGAGCAGAGCTAAGGAAAAACGTTTGATGAGACAATATAAAAGAGGTAGCATTAAAGCGAAAAACGAAATTTTGGAGGCTAATTTGAGGTTTGTGTTTGATATCGCTAAACATTATACTGGTCGAGGAGTACCAATATCAGATTTAATTTCTGAGGGAAATATGGGATTGTTAAGGGCAATAGAAAAGTTTGATGAATCAAAAGATGTGAAATTTATTTCTTATGCCGTTTGGTGGATAAGACAAGCAATGTCTGATTCCATAAATAAAAAGAAATTGATGAATTTTTCACCAATTGAAACTGACACATCCGCTAATTTGGCGATAGATAAAATTAAAACAGACGATGAGGATGAAGATGTTTCCATAAGTGAAAGGTCATTTTCAGATGGATTTGAAGAAGAAAAAATAGAATCAAGAAAAGAACAAAAGGAAATGGTTTCAAAACTGCTATCATTGTTAAATGAAAGAGAACGAGAAATAATAGAGAGCTATTATGGAATAGATGGTGGAAAAGAACTCACATTAGCTGAAATTGGAAAAAAATATGAGTTAAGTTGTGAAAGAGTAAGACAAATAAAAAAACAAGGAATG
>Ga0247611_10007791_pt1 | contig 13323 bp, 12 predicted proteins | sample 177DNAGHGhighgp2_FD_192422 | JGI IMG/M metagenome (GOLD analysis project Ga0247611, IMG submission 192422) | Sheep rumen microbial communities from Palmerston North, Manawatu-Wanganui, New Zealand - 1770 DNA GHGhigh gp2 | ecosystem: Host-associated > Mammals > Digestive system > Stomach > Rumen... | reverse complement strand
TAGGTACTAAAGATTCATCAATTGCAACAAAATATTTTAAAAATTTAACAATTCTATTTGCATTTGCAAAGTCACTATCTTCTCTTTTTACTGCCAAAAATAATGGTAGGGCATATTTTTTAAGTACACATAATTCATATGCAAGCTCTGAATTAAATATGTAATCAGCATCTTCTTGACAATCATAAATCCATTTAAATTCCCCACGTCTTACACTTGGCCAAATATCAAGTGTTTGAGTGACATCATAGTTTCTAAATAAATGATCTCTTACAGCACGACGAATTAATCTAATATCTGTAATTCTAATTGGATTATTCTCATCAATATTAATTTGTTGCTGAGGAGAGATAAATATCTTGAATTTAGAATCACGAGGGATTAAATGTGTCATCTTTTCATTTAAAGCATGAATTCCTTCAATAATAATTATGGCATTATTAGATGGTTGTATTATTTTATAACCATCTCTTTTTTGACTAACAAAGTTAAAAATAGGTACCTCAGTTTCTTTTTTGTTCATTAAACTAATCATATCTTTATTGAATCTTTCGATATCTAGGGCATCAATAGTTTCAAAATCTACTTCACCAAATTCATCTAGTGGAATATCTTTATGATCTTTATAATAATTATCAAGTGAAATCATTATTGGTTTAAATCCTCTAGACATTAATTCAACTTTAAGCTTATTAGCAAATGTTGTTTTACCACTACTTGATGGACCAGATACCGCAACAAGCTTTATTTCATCTTTTCTATCTTCAATTTTATCGCCTATTCTAACAAGTGTTCTATTATGCTTAAATTCACATAAATTTACAAATTCCGCAACACTTTCATGATTTACTCTTTCGTTCAAATCAAAAACATTAGCTATTTCATTCTTTTTAGCCCAATTTTTGGCTTTAAATAATATTTTCGAATATTTAACTTGTTCATAATTGAAAGGCGGAATTTTGCCTTTTGTTTCACTTCTTGGGTATTGTAATATCATTTGAGGATAATAAGCAAATAATTTAAACTCTTTTACATAGCTTGTTTTAGGCATCATATTCATATACATATAGTTATAAAAGCCATTGCATTCATAAATATTTACATGATCTTCTTTTCTATATTTTAAAATATTTACCTTATCCATCATATTTTGTTTAGTATAAATATCTATTGCATCTTCCTTTTTAATGCTTAATCTATTTAGTGGTAGATCAGCTTTAATTAGTCTATCCATTTCCTTTTTGATTTTTTCTACTTCAGCTTCATCTAGCGATACATCCATCTTAGATAAATCAATATATAAAGCCATAGAAACAGAATAATTAATTCTAACATCTGCCTTACCATATATATTATATATGGCCATTACTACTAAATAGCGTAGTGTTGCTTCATAGATTCTAACTGCATCAGGACTATCAACAATATTTAAAAATTCTACTTCACAATCATTTTTAACAATATAATTTAAATCTCTAATAGTTCCATTAACCTTAGCACAGCAATCTTCTTTACCGGCAATTTCAATTAATTTTACAGGTTTATTAAACTCTTTTTTTTCGTTATTAATTTTTAAAATCAAATACATCACTCCTCAAATTCATCAAACATCGAGATTTGTTGAATAGAATCGACATCATCCTCTTTAACTTCTTGAATTTCTATTTCTTCATCAAATATTTCAACTTCATCATGACGTTCTAGATTAATTTTTAATGGTTCACCCATTTCAGCTGGTACTACATTAGTACCTATCTTATTATCATTATATTTGAAGTCAAAGGCCTTTAAATTTAGGCTTGTCTTTGTTGTTGTAATGTATAAATTAACATTATCTCTATATTGTGCATAGCTTAAAGTATGACAATCAACTATATAGTTAGGGTTAGTCTTAATATCTTTAATTACTTCTTCACCTGATTTAGCTCTACTTGATAATTTTAAATCACCTGTTTTAATTCTTTTTACATTACCACGTGATGTAAGTATTAAAATATCATGATTATTTCTTGAATAAATAGCACAGCTTATATCACAAGTAGAGTTCATTGCGCGTACTCCACCTGCTTGTGTGCCAACTATTGATACTTCATTACTTCTAAATCTTAGTGCTCTACCACGCTTATTAAATACAACAATCATAGGATAATTTCTAGCAATATCTACACTTACTACTGTATCATTAGCTGCAAGCTTCATAGCTTTTACTGCCTTAGTATATCTAGATATATTAAAATCAGCTAGTTTTGTTTGTTTAATCGAACCCATTCTTGTAGTAATTAAAACATTATAATCTTCATTAAAATCTTTTATAGCAAAGACATTAACAATCTTTTCATTAGGCATAATATGAACAATATTATCAATATAAACACCTAAATCTTTCCATTTTTGTTCATCTATTTTATACGCTGGTAGATAAATATAATTACCAAGGGTAGTAAAGATTAATAAAGTATTTAATGTTGATATTTCTTCTCTATATATTAAAGCATCATTTTCTTTTAAGCCACAAATGGTAGCTTGATTATAGCTTCTAATAGATGAACGCTTTACATATCCATCTTTAGTTACGCCTATAACTATTTGTTCATCAGTAACTAATTCTTCTTCATTAATCTTAATATTTTGAATTTCATCTTCTATTTTTGTCTTTCTTTCAGATGAAATCTTAGCAACTTCATTTAATTCTTTTTTAATTACATTAAGTAATTTTCTTTCACTAGATAATATAGCTTCAAGATCAGTTATAGTCTTATTTAATTCTTCAGCTTCTTTCAAAAGTGCTTCTACATCTGTTTTACTTAATCTATATAATTGTAATGTTACAATAGCTTCAGCTTGTTCTTCAGTGAATTCATACTTTTCAATTAAATTCTTCTTTGAATCTGCTTTACCATCAGAATGTCTAATAGTATCAATTACTTCATCTAAAATAGATGTCATTTTAATTAAGCCTTCTACAATATGTAGACGTTTTTTAGCAACATATAATTCATAGTTACTTCTATTAGTTACAACTTCCTTTTGATGGTTTAAATATGCCTCTAAAATAGTCTTTAAATCCATTAAAACTGGTTTTCTATTGTAAATAGCAACCATATTATAGTTATATGTAGTTTGTAATTCTGTATTTTTAAATAAATAATTTAAAACTAAATCAGCCTTAGCTTCTTTTTTTAACTCTATAACTATTTTTAAGCCATTTTTATCAGTTAAATCAAGTACATCAGTAATTCCATCAACTTGCTTATCAATTAAGCCAATACTCTTGATTTTTATTACTAAATCTTTCTTATTAACTCTATAAGGTATTTCAGTTATAACTATTCTATTAGATTTACTATCAAGCTCTATTTCAGCTTTTCCTCTAACAACAATTTTACCTTTTCCTGTTTCATAAGCTTGTTTTAAACCATCTAGCCCTTGAACAATTCCTCCTGTAGGGAAATCAGGACCTATTACAAATTTTTCTAAATCTTCGTTTGTTAGTTCAGGATTATCAATTAAAGCTATAACTGCATCTAAGACTTCCTTTAAATTGTGTGGTGGTATATCTGTAGCATAACCTACAGCCATACCCATAGTACCATTTACAAGTAAATTAGGAAATTTTGCAGGTAAAACAACAGGTTCTTCTTCAGTATCATCATAGTTAGGTACGAAATCAACTGTCTTTTTATCGATATTTTCAATTAATAGTTCACTTGCTTTTGTCATACGAGCTTCTGTATAACGCATAGCCGCAGCAGGATCCCCATCAATTGAACCATTATTACCTTGAATGAATGCTAGTGGCATATTAGTTTTCCAATCTTGGCTCATCATAACAAGTGCTTCATAAATAGATGAATCGCCATGTGGATGGTATTTACCCATTACTTCACCGACAATTCTTGCGCATTTTTTAGTTTGACTGTTACTAAAAATATGCATTTTATATAAACCGTATATAATTCTTCTTTGAACTGGCTTTAAACCATCTCTAACATCAGGAATGGCTCTATCTTGAATAACTTCTTTAGTATATTTACCAAATCTATCACCAAAAATATCTTCTAATTTATCCTCTGAGATTCTTTTGTCCAAATATTGATCTAATTTGTCTTTAATATTTGCCATTATTCTTCACTTCCAATCTCAAAGTTGTCTTCAGTAACAAAGCTTACATGCTTATCTATCCAGTCACGTCTAGGCTCTACATCATCACCCATTAATACTTTAATTCTTTGTTCAGCATCTCCAATATCCTCAATACCTACTCTAACAAGCATTCTATTATTAGGATTCATTGTAGTTTCCCAAAGTTGTTCAGCATCCATTTCACCTAAACCTTTATATCGTTGTACGATATATTGATTATTTCCAGTATATTTTTTAAGTTCATCATCGCTCCATAAGTATTTTTGTTCTTTTGATTTAGTCTTTGATTTAACCAAATATAGTGGTGGCATAGCAATATAAACCATACCATTTTCAATTAATGCACGCATATAATTAAAGAAGAATGTAAGTAAAAGTATTTGAATATGTGCACCATCAACATCGGCATCGGTCATAATTATAATTTTATTATAATTACATTTTTTTATGTCAAAATCCGCACCAAAATCAGCACCTATTGTATTAATAATAGTGTTTAATTCTTCATTTTTAAGTACATCTTCTATTTTACCTTTAGAAGTATTTAAAACTTTACCTCTTAAAGGTAATATAGCTTGGAATCTTGAATCTCTACCCTTTTTAGCACTTCCACCCGCTGAATCACCCTCGACTAAGAATAATTCATTAATGGATTTATCTTTCCCTTGGGCAGGAGTTAATTTACCATTATTAAGAAGCTTAGTTTCTTTTTTCTTCTTATCTAATCTAACCTCATCTCTAGCACGTCTTGCGGCTTCTCTTGCACGACTTGCCTTTAGAGATTTTTGAATTAAGTTATTAGCAAATTCTCTATTTTCTTCTAGATAGTAATTGAATTTTTCATAAACTATATTTTCTACAGCAGGCTTAGCTTCAGGACTACCTAATTTATCTTTAGTTTGTCCAACAAATTCAAGTTGTTTTTCACCTATTTTTAAAGCAATAACAGCTGTTAAGCCTTCTCTTATATCTACACCTTCAAGTTTTTCTTTATCTTTAATTAGACTATATTTTTTAGCATAATCGTTAATAGCACGAGTTAGAGCACTCTTAAAGCCTAGTTCATGAGTACCTCCATCTTTAGTTATAACGTTATTAACAAATGAATATATATTTTCAGAATAGTTGTTTGAAGTATATTGCATAGCAACTTCAACAATTATTCCATTAGTTTTTCCTTCAAAATAACATATTTCATGAACTAAAGTTTTACCCTTATTTAAGAAAGTAACATAATCTTTAATTCCATCTTCATATAAAAATATTTCTTTTTTGTTACTTCTTTGGTCAACTAAAGTTATTTTTAAACCTTTATTTAAGAATGCTTTTTCTCTTAAGCGTTCTTTAATAACATCATATTGGTATAGTGTTGTTGAAAAAATAGATGGATCTGGCTTAAACCAAATAGTTGTACCTGTATCTTTACAATCGCCTAATACTTCTAGTTCACCTTCAGGATGACCTCCATCAACATATTTCCTTCTTCTAATTTTGCCATCTCTTTTTACAGTTACAATTAAAAATTGTGATAATGCATTAACTACAGATGAACCAACACCATGTAATCCTCCGGCAGTCTTATAACCACCATCTTCGCTGAATTTACCACCAGAATGAAGAGTTGTAAGTATTACATCAAGTGTAGGACGACCTGATTCATGCATACCACATGGCATACCACGACCAAAATCCTCTACTTCTATAGAGTTATCGTTTTTTATTGTTACATTTATTTTATCTCCATACCCCGCAGTTACTTCATCAATTGAGTTGTCCACTATTTCCCATACTAAATGGTGTAGGCCTGTTGAATCTGTTGAACCAATATACATACCTGGTCTTTTTCTAACTGCCTCAAGTCCTTCTAATATCTTAATCGAACTATCATCATAGTTATTCTTCGCCACGTCTATTCACTCCTCACGTAATTCTACATTATAAATTATAACATAATTTTATTAAAATATTTATTGAAAAATTGTAAAAATTATGTAAAAGTTGTGTATTATTTTTTTACTATTTATGATATAATCATATCGGCAAGGAGTTGATAGTATGTTTTATGCTATATTATGCCTACTAGTTGCCTATTTAATTGGTTCATTCCCTAGTGCCTTAGTTATAGGTAAAGGATTAAAAGGAATCGATATTAGAGAATATGGAAGTCATAATCTAGGTACTACCAATGCCATTAGAGTTTTAGGAAAAAAGTTAGGTTTTATAGTCTTTTTCCTAGATGTATTTAAGGGTATTTTGGTTGTAGGTTTAGCCAGAATTTTATATGAAATATGCAAATATCAAATAGATTTTAAAAATATAGAAGCTTTTAATTTTGTATTATTCAAACCAATTTATTATGGTTTATGTTGCGTTATAGGACATATGTTCCCTATATTTGCTGGATTTAGAGGAGGTAAAGCTGTAGCTACTTCGCTTGGTATTACACTAGTATTTGCTCCTATTCCTGCAGTATTATGCTTAATAGTATTTGCAATTACTTTAGAAGCTACAGGTTATGTATCTTTATCTTCTACTTTTGCAATACTTACTGTTTGTATTAGCGCAACAATTCAAGAATATGTTTTATATGAGTATTTAGGTAAAATGGGTATTGAAGTACTTATTCTATTTTACACAATAAGTTTATTTATGATAATCAAACACTGGAGAAATTATATTAGAATCTTTAAAGGCACAGAACATTCATTTAAAAAACATAAAGGCGAAAATGTTAGTGGTGCAAATGTTGGTGACGATGATAAAAAAGAAACTACTAAACCAGTTGAAAACCCAGATGATGCCGTATTAGAAATTAATGAGCATCACGAAATTGAAGAAAAGCAAGAATAAAAAAAATAAGGCGGTTGCCTTATTTTTTGTTTTTAGCTTCTTCCATTGAACGCATAACTTCTCTTACTTGCTTTTCAGATGGAGTTCTACCCATTTGTCTATACATTGCTCTAATCATTGCTTCATTAACTGGTGGGTTCTTTTGCATATATCTACTAATGATTTTTCTAGTTACAAAAAATCCAATGATAAACCCTACTAATAAGCATCCTATAATAATAAATACAAACCCTACAACAGGTAGGCCTGTCATATTTGAATAAATCATTTTAATCCCTCATTTCCAAAGATATTTTACTAAATAAAGCGCAAAAATACAAGTATAATATTTACTTTTTTGATAATTATGCTAAAATATATGTAAGTGGAGGTGCAACATTATGCCTAGAAAAATTACTGATGAATGCCTAGCTTGTGGAACTTGCCAAGGTGAATGCCCAGTAGATGCAATTTCTGAAGGAGATAAATTCTCAATTGATCCTTCTAAATGTATCGATTGTGGTGCTTGCGAAGCTGCTTGTCCAGTTGGCGCAATCGTAGAAGAATAAAAAAAAGCCATTTGGCTTTTTTTATTTTTTCATTAATTCTTTAACTATTTCAACAATATCACCATAAATAGCTAAATTACATGAGCTATCAAATGGTGTTTTTTCTTTATTTAAAAGTACTAATTTATTGCCTCTATAGTAATTTATGAAGCCTGCGGCTGGATAAACTCTTAAAGATGTACCGCAAATTATTAGCATATCAGCTTCGCTAATAGCTTTAATTGCGCCCATAATTGTATCATTATCTAGTCCTTCTTCATATAAAACTACATCTGGTTTTATCATACCACCACACTTGCAGTATGGTACTTCTTTTGTATTTAAATCTTTTAAATCATAAAATTTATGACATTTCATACAATAATTACGGTATACATTTCCGTGTAATTCATAAACTGTTTTACTACCTGCAAGAGTATGTAAATTATCTATATTTTGTGTAACTATTGTTGCCCCTATTTTAGCAAAATACTCATGGGCTAAATTAGGTCGAGCATCCAAATAAATCATCTTATCAAAATAGAATTTATAAAACATTTTAGGATTTTTTATAAAGAATGAGTGACTTATTATTTCTTCTGGAGATAAACCATCATATTCACTATTATAAATACCATTAGCACTTCTAAAGTCAGGGATTCCAGATGGTACGCTTATTCCAGCACCAGTAAATACAACTATTTTTTTACTAGTATTAATCCATTCTTTTAAAATATTAATATCATTATTGTTCATCTGCTATTTCAACTTCTTCCTTTTGCTTTTCAGCTAACTTTTTAGCCTCATGTTTTTTGATGAAGAAATAATCAACATGTGGGAATAAAACACCTAAAATTAACTCAAATCCAAGTAAAATCAAATGTAGTTCAGCATGTTCAGGATGTGGATTAGCAATTAACATAAATGATAAAACTAAAACAATTATAGATTCTATAACATTTAGGTATGCAGGAATATGTTCTTTGAAACGTTCTAAATCTTCTGCAAGTTCTTGACCTTCCCTACATATAGACCAAACAGCCCAAATAATACATACAGTAGCATAATTGCCTCTAATTAGTGGATCCGCTAATATAATTACTCCAAAAACTATTTGAATCAAACAGTTAAAAAACGAGGTATGAGCAGCAAATGTCTTCTTCTTTTCAACCATATCAACAATATCAAACACTGAATAAGCAAACATTAAGCAAGCTACTAAAATAGCAAGTCTAAAGTGTTCTTCGCTATGTTCAGCAATTTTATCTTTAAAAACAAAGACTAAAATACCCCAAATTATAAATAATACTAATTTAAATGCTTTTATTGCTTTAAAAGCTTTCATTTTTATACATCTCCTTTATTTTATTTATAACTCCATTAGAGTCATTGGAACCAATTATTTCATCTGCATAAGGCTTTAATTCTTCTTTAGAATTGCTTACTGCATATTTTTTATCACTTACCTTAAAAGCTTCTATATCATTAACTGAATCTCCAAAATAGATTATTTTATCAACATTAAGTAATTCTTTTAACTTTTTTAAAGAATGTCCTTTATCACTATTGTTAGGTAGTACTTCTAACCAGTACTCATCCCTATATATTTCTTGTTGAAAAACACATCTAAAACTACTTTTTAACTCATCATATATTGGTTTTAAGGCCTCATATGTGTCAATAAAGTTGAAATAATAAATGAAATCTTTACTAAATAAATCTTCCTTATTTTTTGAAATAGTTAGTCTTTTATCACTAACTCTTTTATCTAAATAATATTGCTTTCCAACACTTATATTATACTCGATATAATAGAATTTATCTACATTGTCTTTAGTTTGATATATAATAGGATAGTTATCATATTTATCACATATTTTTTTAACAATACTCACTTCTTCTTTATTAAAAAAACAACTATGTAAAACATTATCATTTATAGGGTCATATATTTTAACTCCATTACATAAAATAACAGGATATTTTATATTTAACCCACTTGATACTAATTTTGCGCTATTATAGCTTCTTGCTGTAGCATATGTAAAGTTTAAACCATCATCAATAAGTTTATTAAGTTCTTTTATTGTATAATCTGTAAGTTTAGTATCTTTAGTTAGTAATGTACCATCTAAATCTGAAACATATAATATTTTCATAAAATCACCAATTAAATTATATAATAATTAACCTATTTTTTTCTAAAAAAGTTAAAAAATCGTCAATATATTATAAATGTATACGTTTTTAATTCTATACTATGTATAATTTTTAACAAAATGAGTTATAATATAGTTATGTATAAGGAGGATTAAAAAACATGTTTAAAAAATTATTATTAGTAACATTGTCTGCATTCACATTCGTTGGTTTAACAGGATGTGGTAGTGCAAAAAAATTAACTGCTGAAGAAGCTCAAGCAGAAATTAAATCTGCAAAAGATAATACTTTAACTGCATTACAAAACAGTAAAGCATTAACATTTAAGCAAGATGCTGATTTTAGTGCATCTGTAACTGCAAAAAACATTGGTATGGCTGGTACTGCTCAACCACTAGTTAAATCAGCAAAAATTACTGCTTCTGCTAGCGACAATTTTTCTGCAACAGTAGATACAGAAAAGTTAGATTTTAAAGCTACTGCTGATGCAAAGGCAAAACTTGGTTACAATATCACAATGGGTGATAAAACACAAAAGAAAGACTTCAATTTTAGTGGTAATGGTGAAGCTTATTTAATTAATGGAGAAAAGAAATCTAACCTTTATGCTAAAGGTAGTGCAAGTCTTCCTAAGAAAGAAGATTTAGCAGAATTAATTAGTTTAGCATCATTCTTAAGTCCTGAAATTGCTGATTTCTTTGAAGATTTTGATGATTTAGACATTAAAGAAAAACTAGAAGGAAAAATCAACTTAGGAATCGATAAGGAAGGCGAAGATGATAAGTATGATCCAAAAGAAATGATTGAAGAATTAGATTTTGATTCATTAATCAAAGATTGGTCAATCTTCTCAAAGAAAGGTTCTACTTTAATTGCTGATTGCTCTAATTTAAATGCATTCAACTTCGATTTTGATGAAGATATGGAAGCTCAATTAGAAGCTTTAGGATTAAAATTAAACATTTCTAAATTTGAAGTTGGTTTAACAAAAGATAATGCTATTTCATCATTTGATTTCAAATTAGCATTAAAAGGTGATATTGATTTAGCAAAAGCTGCTAAAGCTGCTAAAGAAGCAAGCCCAATGCTTGGTGGTTTAACAGGAAATATTAATGTAAATGTTGAATTCGGTTTAGGATTTGATGTTACATATAATACTGCTGCTGCTTCAATTACAGCTCCAAAAGAATTAACTGACTTAGAAGAAACTGATATTGATGATATATTCCCAGGTGGAGATAGCAAAAAAGAAGCTGCTGTTATTAAAAAAGCTGAATCTGTATTTGATACAGGAAAAATGATTTTATTAGAAGCATCTACTGGTGAAGATATAGAATTTGTAACTAAAGTTGGTGATACATATTCTGTAACTGTTAAAGCATTAGTTGATAATCATGAATTAGATTCTAATCCATTTACATTTGATTCTACTGATGAAGCAGGTGGTGGAGTAATTATGTATAATGCTACTACAAGTGAATGGTCATTTACTATGACTGGTACAATCGACGGATATGAAATCTTCTATGGAGATGGAGAATTTGATGCTTATCAAGCAGAAGACTAATAATTAAAAAACAAAAAACTCAGTTTTGAACTGAGTTTTTTTTATTTTATCTTTTCTTCTTTCACTTTCTTAATAAGCCTATCTTCTACATATTTAGGAACAAAATGACTAATATTTCCATTTAGAGCAAATATTTCTTTTACTAAATGACTTGATAAATAAGAATATTGTGTATTAGTCATTAAAAAGATTGTTTCTATATCAGCATTAAGTGTTCTATTGGTTGAAGCCATTTGTAATTCATATTCAAAATCAGTAACAGCTCTAAGTCCTCTAATTAAAACTGTAGCGCCTAAATCTTTAGCCACTTCTACTGTTAATTTATTTGATGAAATAACTTCAACATTTTTATTAGGCTTAATTACTTCTTTTATTATTTCAACTCTTTCTTCTGGAGTAAAAAAAGCATTTTTAGCATTATTAAATGATACTAAAACATATACTTTATCAAACATTTTACTAGCACGTTCAATAATATCAATATGTCCAAAAGTAATAGGATCAAAGCTTCCTGGATAAATTCCTATTTTCATAATTTATTCCTCCTTTAAATATATCCTAATAGTTTTATAACTATAAGATTTTTCTTTAATTATTGTTAAGTTATGGTCTTTAATATTATTCTCATATTCACAAACAATTAAACCATTTTTATTAAGCATGTTATTGTTTATGACATATTCTATTATATCATCAATTACATCTAATTTATATGGTGGATCAAGAAAAATACAATCAAATTTAACATTTTTTAGTTCTTCTAAACATTTCTTATAATCAAGATTATAAACCTTGTATTTTTCAATTTTACAAGCTTCTATATTCTTTAAAGTAGTTTTATAGGCATTAATGTTTAAATCGTTAAAATAGCACATATCTAAGAATCTAGATACGCCTTCTATTCCCATAGCACCACTACCACTAAATAAATCAAGTCCAATCTTTAAATTATCAGTATATGGATAGATAGAATTAAAGATTGCACCTCTAATTTTATCTTGTGTTTCTCTAGTAGAATCTATTCCTACAATATCTATTTTTTTACCTCTATATTTACCTGAAATAATACGCATAAAATCAACTCTTTTTCATATTTATTATATACTATATATCAAATTAACACAAGGTTTATTTTTTCTAGTTTTTATTATAACATTATCTAGTTTTAATAACTAATTATATGATACATTCTAGAAAGTTTAATTTTACTTGTTTTTATTATTGCTTTATTTAGTTTTAATTACTAGATAAATAAAACCTTATAGGAAGTGTATAAAAAATAAAAAAATCCGTTTTTTTAAACGGACTTATTTATTCTTTTAATCCCATATTTTAACATTGCCTAATTCATCGTAATAGAAATAGTTATAAGTTGAATCTGTTGGTTTTGTTTCTGAATAATAATATACATTAGCATTAAGCCATTCACTATTGTTACTTCTAACTTCTATTTTATCAAATTCTTCAAATGTACCTTCATAATATATATTTATAGTTTCAGTTATGCCGTAAAAGGCCTCACTATAAATTGTTTTCATATTTTTTGTAATGATTAATTCAATATCTTTTAAAGCATTATAATTAGCAAAAGTTCTTGAATCTATTAATGTACCTGTAATTTTTATAGTTTTTAAGCTTTTTGGAACATAATAATTAGCTTTGCTATATTCAGTTGTTTGATTATCACTTAAGAAATAACCATCTATTTTAATAGAATTCTCAAATTCTTGAGTTCCCCGTAAGCATCCAAAATGGTAGCTTAAAAATCCTGTAGAACTTATTCCATTTGCATATGGAATTGTCAATTTCTCTATATTATTACATCCTTTTAATTTATCACCATTTCCATGAATACGGTATATTTTATATTCTTTATCATCCCATGTGATTTTATCAGGAATAACTAATTCCTTAACACTTGATAAATCATCAACTGCAACTTCGTGACGTGCTCTCACCACTTGTAGAAGTGGGAGCTTCTCGGTCAAGGATTCTACCGAATCCAGTATGCGAGCTATCCCCGAATGTCCTTCGGTTTTATATTGTAGGATTAAGATCTAGTAGTCTTAATCCTTC